>OCTX012263600.1_pt1 | contig 10150 bp, 9 predicted proteins | sample 1539691 | NCBI WGS metagenome assembly OCTX01 (sample SAMN02144231, study PRJEB22623) | gut metagenome | biome: sheep rumen | host: Ovis aries | place: New Zealand | reverse complement strand
CCGGAGAATCTGCAGCGGGACCTGGAAGGCCTGCGCTTCACCGAGGTTGCCGAATACTTCAGGGAAAGATTCGGAATCACGGACTCTGTCGAGGAAATAGGGCAGACATGGATTGACATGGCAGAGTATAAATACAGGCATGACATTCCCCTGAAGCCCGGCGCGAGGGAACTCATACGGAAAATGTCCGAAAACGGAGTCAGGATGGCAATCGCCTCCAGCAACCACCTGCGTCTCATCGAGGAGATTCTCCGTATCCATGGGATCTCCGAATACTTTGACACGATCACGACCTGCGATGATGTGACGGCAAACAAGCCGGAACCGGATGTCTATCTCTATACTGCCGAAAAGCTCGGCACATCCCCATCTTCGTGCATCGTCTTTGAAGATATTCCGATCGGAATCCAGTCCGGCAAGCGGGCAGGAATGACAGTGGCTGCCGTCCACGATACATACTCGGAAAATGTGCGGGAGCAGAAGGAGATGGAAGCTGACTTCTTTATTGAGGATTACTATGAGCTCCTCGGGTAGGCCGGCACAAAAGAAATCGTGCATAAGGAGCAAATGTATGTTACAATAGCCTATCAGTGAACAGGCATCAAATTGTGGAGTATCAGGGAGAATTATGCAGAAAGCTTCAAAAGGACAGTTCGGATATTTCCGCTATGAGCGGATGAGACGGCTCCTCCTTACTATCATAACAGTTCTTTTACCGGCGGCAGTCTTTGTGGCCGGAATCGTTGTTTACAGAACCGAGAAAAATCTTTTGACGGTCATATCACTTGTGCTGGTCATTCCGTTCGCCATGGCATTCGTCAGTCTCATTATGGTTTACACTCATTCCTCAATCCCTGAAGAAGAGTACAGAGAAATCGAAGAACATGCCGGAACGCTGACCATGGCTTACGAGCTCTACGTGACCCATGAGACCGCCAGTACCATGGTGGACGCATTCGCCATATGCGGCAGCACAGTCGTAGGTCTCGTCACCGAAAAAAAGGGAGACCCGAAATTCACCGCCGACTACATAAAAAAGGTGCTGCGCTCGAATGGGATCGGCTCCGCCGTCACACTGATGACAGACAGGAAGCATTTTCTTGAGCGCCTCGATTCAATGAATGAGCATGCGGAGTCGCTCCGGGATGTAAAGTTCAAGCCGGACTCAAGGTATCCCGACTTTGATCTGGAGCAGACGATCTGGATTTTTCTCACTCAGATCTCGCTGTGAGCACCGAGGATCAGCATTATCATGAAAGAGTTTACTATCGGAAAAAACGAGGCCGGGCAGAGATTCGACAAATATCTGGCAAAGCTGCTTCCAAGTGCGCCTAAGAACTTTATCTACAAGATGCTCAGAAAAAAGAACATCACACTGAACGGAAAAAAAGCTCTCGGCAGTGAGCTTCTTTCCCTGTCAGATACGGTTCGTCTCTTTTTCTCTGACGAAACATATACAAAATTCTCTGAAGCGGGCCCGGTCCTTTCGCCGTCTTCCCACGCCTACGATTTTGCGTCCTTCGTCATATATGAGGATGAAGATATTCTGATCGTCAATAAGCCGTCAGGTATCCTGTCACAGCCCGAGCGCAGAGGCGGAGAAAGCCTCGCGTCCGATCTGACTGACTATCTGCTGACGTCCGGAAAGATTTCGAAGGAAGAACTTCGGACATTCCACCCGGCTCCTGTCAACAGGCTGGACCGCAACACGAGCGGACTGGTGCTCTGCGGGAAGAGTCTTAAGGGGTCACAGTTTCTTGCCGAAATCATAAAGTCGAGGGACTTAAAAAAGCATTATCTTACCGTCACGAGCGGAGAAATTAAGGACGGGGTCTATGAGGCTTATCTGAAAAAAGATGCAGCAGCCAACAAGGTCACGATCCGCAGGAATTATGCGCAGGGATTCTCACATATAGCGACCGGCGTCTCGGTGCTCAAAAGATCCGGCCGATATTCGCTGCTCGACATTGACCTCATCACAGGCAGAACTCATCAGATCCGCAGTCACCTTGCATGGCTCGGTGCCCCCGTCATCGGCGACGTTAAGTACGGGGACAAAGAGCTTTCAGGGATTCTCAAAAAGGATCTGGGCCTTAAGCGCCAGTTTCTCCATGCTGAAAGAATCACGTTCCCGATAACACAGGGAGATTTTTCTTATACATCCGGAATGACCGTAAAAGCTCCGCTCACTTCGGAGGAGAGGGAAATCCTTGAAAAGCTCGGTCTTTCATAAAGCGCACACAGGCAGATATGCAATCCGCCAAATATCAATCAGAAGGAAGTCACACATCAGATGAAAGCTGAAAAAGAGCCATCAAAAAATTCTCTAAAGGACGAGGTCATCTCTTATATTAAAATGATAATCTTCGTCGTTGCCGTCGTCTCCGTTGTGAACGGCGTTATTCTCATAAACGCGAAAATTCCGTCCTCATCGATGGAGAATACGATCATGGTCAATGACCGCATTTTCGGAAACAGGCTCGCGTACAGAGTAAAAGACCCCGAGAGGTTCGATATCATCATTTTCAACTTCCCGGATGATGAGTCCAAGAAATACATCAAACGCATCATAGGTATGCCGGGCGAGACAGTGCTCATCGTAGACGGAAAAGTCTATATCGACGGTTCGTCCGAGCCCCTGCCGGACAGCTTCTGCCCGGAGGATCCGGTCGGATCTTTCGGTCCCTACGAGGTGCCTGAAGGCTGCTATTTTGTCATGGGGGATAACCGAAATAACAGCAATGATTCGAGATTCTGGCAGAATTCCTTTGTGAGCCGTGAGGAGATACTCGGCGAAGCCATGGTACGATACTGGCCCCTCGACAAAATAGGACGACTCTGATATGGCGACATGGAATTCGAGAGGTCTTCGCGGCTCAACGCTGGAAGATCTGATCAACTACACGATAGAAATTTACAGGGAGCGAAAGCTGGCAGTCATCCAGAAAGTGCCGACGCCTATCACACCGATTGAAATCGACAAAAGCTCCAGGCATATCACTCTGGCTTACTTCGATCAGAAGAGCACTGTCGATTATCTCGGAGCCGTCCAGGGCATTCCTGTGTGCTTTGACGCCAAGGAGTGCGCTGTCTTTACGTTCCCTATTGCCAATATCCACGAGCACCAGGTCAGATTCATGCGCGAGTTTGAAGAGCAGGGCGGTGTATCTTTCCTGATTATCTATTTCAGTAAAACCCGTACTTACTACTATATGAGGCTTTCGGAGCTCATAAAGTTCTGGGATCGATGCCTTAGCGGCGGTCGCAAGAGCTTTACCTATGAAGAGCTTGACCCGAACTATTTTCTCGAAGAGAAAAACAACATGGTACCCATACTGGTCGGACTCCAGAAAGATCTTGATGAGAGAGAAGAGGTAAATAATGAATAGCAGAGTGATCCACACGCCGGAGGGGTTCCGCGACCTTTACGGAGATACAATGAAGTCAAAAGTCATGCTGATGGACAATATCCGGTCAGTATTTGAAAAATACGGCTATCAGAATATCGAGACGCCCACAATAGAGTATTTTGACGTCTTCTCAAGCGATATAGGAACGACTCCGACCAACGAGCTGTACAAGTTCTTCGACCGCGACGGCAACACGCTCGTCCTTCGCTCCGACTTCACACCCTCTGTCGCCAGGGCGGTGTCGATGCATTTTCCCGAGGAAGCCATGCCGGTCAGACTGTGCTACGAGGGAAGCACATTTATCAACTCCGCCGAACTGCAGGGCAGGCTGAAGGAGGCCACCCAGATGGGCGTCGAACTGATCGGTGACGCGAGCGCCGAAGCTGACGCCGAGATCATCGCCCTGACATGCGATATCATTCTTGCCTCGGGAATCAGAGAATTCCAGGTCAGCGTCGGCGAGGTAGATTTCTTCAAGGCTATTGCGGAATCCACAGGACTTGATTTTGAAAAAATCGAGAATATCCGGAAGCTGATTTCCAACAAGAACTTCTTCGGTGTCGGTGAGCTTCTCGATGAGTCCGGTCTCGACTCCAAACTGAAGGAAGCTCTCGAAAAACTTCCGCAGCTCTTTGGCGGCGCGGAAATCATAGATGCCGCGGCAAAATATGCCTTCGGTCCGAGGGAGCAGAAGGTGATACAGCGGCTTCGGGATATTCACAAGCTGACAAGCGAGCGCGGTCTCGATAAATATGTCTCCTATGACTTCGGATATCTGTCAAAGTATAACTACTACACAGGAATCATTTTCAGCGCGGTGACCCTGGGAACAGGTGAACCGATTGCCAAAGGCGGGCGATATGACAGCCTGCTGGGCAATTTCGGAAAAGATTATCCCGCTGTCGGTGTCGGTATCTACATCGATCAGATGATGAACGCGATCTCCAGACAGGGCAGAACTCCTTTGATGTAACAGAGTAAGGGACGGAGGATATTATGAGATATTTAACTGTTGCCCTCACAAAGGGCAGGCTGGCCAGGCAGACACTCAACCTTTTTGAAAGGTGCGGAATCGATACGGCCGGGGCTATGGATAAAGATACGAGAAAGCTGATATTTACGAACGAAGAACTCGGACTCAGATTCTTCCTGGCAAAAGGTCCTGATGTGCCGACATACGTCTATTACGGCGCTGCCGATATAGGAATCGTCGGAAGGGATACGATCATTGAGGAGAATAAAAAGCTTTACGAGGTGCTGGATCTCGGGTTTGGCAAATGCCGCATGTGCGTGTGCGGCCCCTCATCCGCCAGAAAGTACCTTGACAGCGGTGAGATGATTCGCGTCGCCACCAAATATCCGGCCATCACCAAGGATTATTTCCTCAATAAAAAGCATCAGACCGTGGAGATCATCAAGCTGAACGGTTCCATCGAACTTGCCCCGATCGTCGGCCTCTCTGAAGTTATTGTCGATATCGTTGAGACCGGATCCACTCTGAAAGCCAACGGGCTTGAAGTCCTCGATGAAGTAATTCCCCTGAGTGCACGCATGGTCGTGAACCAGGTCAGCATGAAGATGGAAAATGACCGCATCTCCGAGATCATCACCAGACTCAGAAATGAGCTGCAGAAGCAGAATGCGTAAGAGAGAGAGGAATTAAAATGCAGATTTTGGAACTCAACGAGGAAGTCTTCGGATCAATTCTCACAAATATGCTGAAGCGCAGCCCGGACAGCTACCCGAGGGAGGAGGCTATCGTCGCGGATATCATTAAAAATGTCAGGGAGCGCGGCGACGAGGCTATTTTCGAGTACACCGCAAAATTCGACAAGGCCGGGATAAACGCCGAAAACTTCATCGTCACACCGGAAGAGGAAGCGGAAGCTTACGAAAAGGTTGACAAAGACCTCATCGGGGTCATCAGAAGGGCAATTGACCGCATCCGTGCCTTCCACGAGCACGAAAAGCAGGAGAGCTGGTTCACAACCGAGAACGGGATGGTACTAGGCCAGAGGGTGACGCCCCTTGAGAGAGCAGGCGTCTACGTCCCGGGCGGAAAGGCAGCCTATCCGTCTTCCGTTCTCATGAACGTCATCCCCGCCCAGGTGGCCGGTGTTCCCGAAATAATCATGTGCACACCGCCGGGAAAGGACGGAAAAGTCACCCCGACAACTCTGGTCGCCGCCAAAGAAGCGGGCGTGGGCACGATCTACAAGGTCGGCGGCGCTCAGGCCATCGCTGCCATGGCATACGGAACCGAGAGTCTCAAAAAGGTGGACAAAATCACGGGACCGGGCAACATTTTTGTCGCCCTGGCAAAGAAAGCTGTCTATGGGCACGTGTCCATTGATTCCGTTGCCGGTCCATCGGAAGTCACTGTACTCGCGGATGACAGTGCGGACGCTCACTTCGTTGCGGCTGACCTTCTCTCCCAGGCAGAGCATGATGAGCTTGCATCCTGCATTTTAGTCACGACCTCAGGGGAGCTCGCGGAAAAAGTAAGCTCTGAGATCGATGAATATCTTAAGGTACTCTCCCGGTCTGATATCATAAAAAAATCTCTGGACAATTTCGGCCGCATTCTGGTCGCGAAATCTATGGATGAGGCCGTTATGGCTGTCAATGAAATTGCACCCGAGCATCTTGAGATTGTGACCAGGGATCCGTTCCTGCTCATGACCAGGATAAAAAATGCCGGTGCCATCTTCATCGGCGAGCATTCCAGCGAGCCCCTGGGAGATTATTTTGCCGGCCCAAACCACGTTCTTCCCACGAACGGGACAGCCAAGTTCTTCTCAGCCCTCTCAGTTGATGACTTTATCAAAAAGACCAGCATCATCTACAGCTCAAAAGAGGCGCTTGCCGCCCTTCACGAGGACATTGAGAACTTTGCGAAAGCGGAAGGGCTGACTGCCCATGCGAACTCGATCCATGTGAGATTTGAATGATCAAGGAGATGTATTAGTATGAAAAAGTTACTTGTGCCCTGTATCTATCTGCTGAAAGGACGCGCTGTCTCGGGATTTGGGCAGAAGAATGCATTTGCATCCGGAAATGTATCAGAACTGGCTATGATATACAGCGACCACGGCGCTGACAGCCTTCTGGTGTTCGATTTTTCAAATACGGACGCGGAGCACGATGAGGCTATTTCCTGTATCAAAGATATCTGTGCCTCCTCCCAGGTCCCGGTCATCGTCGCCGGCAACGTGAAACGCCCGGAGGATGTAAAAAAGCTGATCTATGCAGGCGCCGCCCAGGCTCTGCTCAACGGAGGAAAGCCTGAGAACATGCGCTTTATGGAGGAGGTCTCCAAGCGTTTCGGCAGAGAAAAGATCGGCGTCACCATCGCCGACACGGAAGAATACACAGCCAACAGAGACATCATCGAGCAGTACGCGTCAAGGCTGGTCCTTCTCGATAACATTGAGAAGGAGATTGCCCCCATGACAAGTCTGCGCATTCTTCTCCACGTGAATCACGCGGGGGAGAAGCAGGTCCTCGATCTTCTCGCTTCCGGCAATATTACCGGCATCTCCGGCGGATTTGTCAGCCAGAGAAATCTGGACCTCTCGCAGGTCAAGGTCCGGGCGATCGAGCAGGGTATTGAGATGAACGTCTTAACATCCTCCATCAACTGGTCAGATATGAAGACAGATGATAAAGGCCTCATACCCGTTATTGTCCAGGATTATAAGAATGATGAGGTCCTCATGCTCGCTTACATGAATGAGCAAAGCTTCAGGAATACACTCGAGACCGGAAAGATGACTTACTTCTCTCGCAGCCGTCAAAGCATCTGGGTCAAGGGGGAGACAAGCGGTCATTTCCAATATGTAAAAGAGCTCAGGATCGACTGTGACAATGATACTATCCTTGCCAAAGTAGCACAGATCGGGGCAGCCTGCCACACCGGCAACCGAAGCTGCTTCTACAGAACGCTTACAAGGACTTCCTACGATGACACGAATCCTCTTCATGTTTTCCAGGATGTCTACGATATCATCTCGGACCGCAGGAAACATCCGAAGGAGGGTTCCTACACAAATTATCTCTTTGACAAGGGGATCGACAAGATCCTGAAAAAGGTAGGGGAGGAGAACACAGAGATCATCATCGCTGCCAAGAATCCGGATCCCGAGGAGATCAAATACGAGGTTTCCGATTATCTGTATCACCTGATGGTACTGATGGTAGAGCGGGGCGTCACATGGGAGGATATCACCTCTGAACTTGCACGCAGATAAATAACTGATCTGAGTTCCCACACGGAGGTTTTATGAGAGAACCGTTTTTGTCAGACCGCATCCTGCGCCAGATAGAGCGGCCTGCCAGATATATCGGCAATGAAATTAATTCAATTATAAAAGATAAAAATTCTGTGGACATCCGATACTGCATGTGCTTCCCGGATGTCTACGAGATCGGCATGTCCCATCTGGGCATTCAGATCATATACGAACAGCTGAACCGGCGAAGTGATACCTGGTGCGAGAGAGTGTACTCTCCGTGGCCGGATCTTCACAATATCATGAAAGAGAAACATATACCGCTCTTCGCCCTGGAGTCTCAGGAACCCGTAAGAGACTTTGATTTTCTCGGCATCACGATCCAGTACGAGCTCTGTTACACCAACATCCTCCAGATCCTGGATCTGGCCGGGATACCGTTTTTCTCCAATGACCGCGGCGAGAACTGCCCGATCGTCATGGGCGGCGGTCCCTGTACCTACAATCCGGAACCGATCGCGAATTTCTTTGACCTCTTTTACATAGGCGAGTCCGAGACGGTCATGGACACCCTCATGGATGTATATAAGGAGTGCAAAGTAAACGGCTTCTCGCGGGCAGAGTTTCTTCACCGGGCAGCGAAGATCGAGGGCATTTATGTGCCCTCGCTCCTTACTGTCACATATAATGAGGACGGGACAGTTAATTCCTTCGCGCCGAAATATGATGATATTCCGACCAGAATCCGCAAACAGACATGCATGGATCTCACAAACGCTCCATATCCGAAAAAGCCTCTTGTCCCCTATCTGCGGCCGACGCAGGATCGGGTGACTTTGGAGATCATGCGGGGCTGTATCCGCGGCTGCCGCTTCTGTCAGGCGGGTATTCTGTATCGTCCGCTTCGCGAAAAGGACATCGAGACCCTTAAGCAGCAGGCGGATGTCATGATGAAGTATTCCGGTCACGAAGAAATATCTCTGAGCTCTCTCAGCTCCAGCGACTACAGCCGCCTGCCGGAACTTATGGATTATCTCATCGAAAAGTTCCACAGCCAGGCAGTCAATATTTCCCTTCCCTCGCTCAGGATTGACAATTTTTCGCTCGATGTCATGCAGAAGGTCCAGGATATCAAAAAAAGCTCGCTGACATTTGCACCGGAAGCCGGAACGCAGAGACTCAGAAATGTCATAAACAAAGGACTCACCGAGGACGATATTTTCGGCGGTTCAACCATGGCTTTCAGAGGCGGATGGAACAAAGTCAAGCTGTACTTCATGCTGGGTCTTCCCACAGAGACGGAAGAAGACCGCAAAGGCATCGCACATCTCGCGCAGTCCATATGTGATCTCTACTACGATATTCCCAAAGAGGAGAGGCGGGGCAAATGCGAGATCAACATCAGCACTTCCTTCTTTGTTCCTAAGCCTTTCACTCCGTTCCAGTGGGCACCGATGTTCCGCAGGGAAGATTATCTGGGATTTGCTCACCTCGTGAAAGGCGAGATTCGTTCAATGAAGAACCAGAAATCGATCCACTACCAGTATCACGACGCGGACGGGACGGTTCTAGAAGGAGTCCTTGCAAGAGGAGACCGGAAGCTCTCCGAGGTCATTCTGTACGCTTACGAGCACGGGGCAATGTACGACGCATGGACTGACTATTTCCATATGAATATATGGATGGACGCATTTGCCGCATGCGGGATCGACCATGAGTTTTATACACTCAGGAACAGATCTCTTGACGAAGTTCTTCCATGGGACTTCATCGATGTGGGTGTGACTAAAAAATGGTTCATCCGCGAGTGGGAGCGGGCTCTTCTGGCAGAAATCACGCCCAACTGCCGACAGATGTGCTCCGGATGCGGGGAGATGTCTTGCGGAGGCGGCGTCTGCTTCGAAGAGAGATCCATGGATGCCGGAAAGGCAGACTACAGTGGTATGAGGTGACAATCTATGAAAGTCAGAATTAAATTCACCAAGGTCGGCGCGCTCCGCTACGTGGGCCATCTGGATTTCATGCGCACCTTCCAGAAAATCATCAAGAGGAGCGGCGTCCTCGCTGTCTTTACCAGGGGGTTCAGCCCCCATATGATCATGTCCTTCGCATCCCCGCTCGGCGTCGGGCTCGAAAGTCTCGGCGAATATGTCGATTTTGAGATGGCTTACAGGGATCCCTATAAGCTCACCAAGATCGAGCTTCAGCGCATGAACCAGCTGGGCATCGATAATGATGCGCTCCCGGATGTTATGCCCGAAGCGGTCATCATCGATATGCTGAACCGTGAATGCCCCGATGGCGTGCGTATCCTGTCTGTAAAAAGAATAGAGGAGGCGAAGGGCAAAGCCATGGCTCTTGTCAGCGCCTCGGACAACGTCGTATTCTTCGAAAATGATTGGCTGCATGCCTGCGGCATAGACAATGAGGATATTCTTGAAGATCTCGTTCACAGATTTATGGTTCAAAACACTGTCACGATCCACAAGACGACAAAGAAGACGGAGA
>OCTX010554304.1_pt1 | contig 10150 bp, 7 predicted proteins | sample 1539691 | NCBI WGS metagenome assembly OCTX01 (sample SAMN02144231, study PRJEB22623) | gut metagenome | biome: sheep rumen | host: Ovis aries | place: New Zealand | reverse complement strand
TAGAAAATTCTCAATCAGAAGGGGAGTATGATATGGAAGAACAAGGTGTTGAATCTGAGAACACAGAAGAGTAAATTACAATAAATTAAAAAACAAAATTTTATATTCATATTTATTAAAAACATGGCAAATGAAAATCAAACTACTATAGAATGAGCTTCAAAAAAAGATGAGAAACCAAGTTTTTTATCCAAGATTAAGTGATTCTTTCAAAAATCTAAGGATACATGATGAGAACAAAAAAATCAACATCATACCAAAGCATTTCATCTTACTCGTAGGGATTCAATTATTTCTATTATTGTTTCGTTAGTTGTTGTCGGGGGAGCAATTTATTATTGAAAAATTGTATTAGATGATTATTCAGAAATTAATGCCCGTACAGATGAACTAAAAACACTTCCATGATATAATATTGGAGAGTATTCTGATACATTATGAAATACATGAGATACTATAAGTTCAATAATTTCAATTTATAATGATATCGAGAGAGACTTGGATGATCAACAAAAAGAAAAGAATAAGAAAAAAGACTATTACGAAATATTATTGCAAAATATATATTTACCATCATTAAATATATGGAAGGATCCTTACACCAAAAACTTTAATATGTCGGTTCTATGACAAAGATATTTGGAATCAGATAAATTCCAAGATTTATATTTGATCCAATATTGGAGCGATTTCGTAAAATATGTATGAAATGATGCAGATTATAATACAGTTAATACAATCACAATATGAGAAAAAACTATTTTAGAATGAAATTCAGAGTATTTTTATATCCCAATTACAATTTCATTTTCTTCTCCAAATAAACGTTCGTTTCTATTGTTAGTAAACAAGCTTTCGATGACTTCAACTCAAAATAATGTAATATTGTTGAATGAATTCTTTCATCATTTGTTAGAAAAGATTAAGATGGAAAAAGAAGATATAATTAATCAACTTATGGAAAGATATTTTGAGGAATTCTCATCTAGTTCTAGTCGAGAGTTCTCTGATAAATTTGAGAACATGACGGAGGAAAATAAGGAAATATATAAAGATAGAGTTATATGATATGAATTGTATCATTGGGTGAATGGTGATTTGCCTGATGGCGATACATTTCAATTGATAGATGATGAAATTATAGGAAAAGCGATTGAGGATAGTGTGTCTTGTGGTGAAAGCTGATTAACTCAAGAGTGTCTGTATAATTTTAGAGAAAGTTACAGAGATTTGCCTTATTTGGCATATAAAATTTGATTAGAAAATCAAAGCGATAGAACAAAATGATTATTAGAATTTTTAAGAGATTTGCCACCAGTGATAGCTATTACAAATTTTGGATTCGAGAAGTATTCTAATTCGAGTTTCTTAAATAACAAAGAAGAAGAATATAAATGAGAAATTACATTCAATGCATATTGAAGAAATGTTACAGATGATGAACTGGAAGAAGCTAGTTCAATGCTATGAAAATTATGTTTCTGAAACGCATCTGATAAAAAAATATCTCCAGATTTGGCGTTAGAGACTATTAATAATAAAATAATAAATCCATATGAATGAAATGAATGAGAATGAAAACGTGAAAATTTAAATATATCTTCATCATTGGAATTACAATGATTATTTACTGATATTCAGTGATCATATAATGGTATGTCAAATTATGAAAAAATGATTAAATTATTTGAAATCTGGAGAATGATGAATGATGCTAACTTGTGTGGTAAATAAATAGTCAAAGAGAATATATCCAAAATATATTTAAGCTTACGATATGATTTTTGTATGTCAAAAAAATATTTGATTTAATCTTGTAATCAAAAAATATATTCATATTCTATTGTCATGATTTATTATGACATAGCAAAAATGGATATTAAAAAGCAGAAAATTTTAGCATATTCACTGGATGAAAATCTGACTCCATCTGAACTTCGTAAAGCTGATGATTTTTCAGAATTTTTTGAAAATCCAGATAATCAGTATTCAGCTGACAAATTAGATTCACGAATTACACAACATAATATTATATGACTACTAGACGACGACCAAAAATTTCCACACCAGCTATGCTCCATCAAGAATCCACCTGCGATTCTATATGCAATGTGAAACCTAGAAATTCTCAATAATCAAATTCTTTGAATAGTCTGACCACGTGATATGTCTCAGTATGCCAACCAAGTCATGCAAGCTCTATTTACTCAAATCTGAAACTCAAACATTGTGACCGTATCGTGAATGGCGAGGGGAGTGGACCATTTATGCCATCAGCTTTCTATCGGTTATCATTTGCCAACTATTGCAATTCTTGGTTGAGGACTTCGCTATTACCGAAATAGTTCAGCTCGTAGTTTTATGGAGCAAATCATCCAAAATGGCTGACTGATTTTATCAGAATTTAAACTGGATTTTAAACCTACTGCATGGAGCTTTCCACAGAGAAATAGATTGATAGCAGGACTTGCTGACGCGGTTTTTCTGCCAGAAGCGCGCGAATGATCCTGAAGCTTAATTACGGCAGATTTTGCATATCAGCAGCATAAATCGATTTTCGTAGCTCCAAATCCAATCTTTTCAGAAAACTGAATCTGATCCAATAATTTAGTCACATCTTGAAAAGCAAATCTACTCAGCGATTTTAGTCCGATTTTAAAATTATTTGGGATACAGCAGGAGCGTGAAACTGCAGAAATCCAGATTTCCACCAATATCTCAAATTTAACGGATGAAGAAAAATCTTTACTTAAAATTGTATCACAACATCATGATGAGGATTTTTCACAGCGATTGAACGAAATTTCTACGGACTTTGGTGAGGCTATGTGAAAACTGACTGATTTGGAGATGCAATGATATGTGATGCAGGAAGTCCCGGGGATATATTCCGTGAGTATAAAATTTTAGAAAATGAATCTCTTGCAAAATTTGAGATTATATTTATATAGTGGATTGTGAAATTTTTTTTTATTTTATTACCAAATATACACATGGGAGGATGAATTATTTTTGTAATCTTTGTGGTTATTATAATCCTTTTCTTATGTCTAAGGGTTGTAACTGAGTATGAAAGAAAGGTTGTGTTTACTTTGTGAAGGTATACTGGAATATTAAATCCAGGTCTAAATTTTATTATCCCTATTATCCAGACTACACAAAATGTGGATATTAGAGAAAAAGCTGTAGATGTTCCAAGTCAGGAAGCTATGACAAAAGATAATATCGCATGTTCAATTAACGCAGTACTTTATTATAAAGTTAAAGAAAATGAAGTAAATAAGGCTGTAATTAATGTTAAGTATCTTGATTATGCTATGACTCAGTTTGCTCAAACTACAATGAGAAATATTGTTGGACAGTTTGAACTTGATGAATTACTTGCAAAGAGAGAAGAAGCTAGTGAAAAAATTAAAAAAATCGTTGATGAAAAATCTGATACTTGGGGAGTAGATGTACTTTCAGTAGAATTGAAAGATATTATTATTCCTGCTGATCTTCAGAGAACTATTGGTAAACAAGCTGAAGCTGAAAGAGAAAAGAGAGCAAAGATTATTACTTCTGAATGAGAACTAGCATCGGCTGAAAATTTAGTTAAGGCTGCTACTATGCTTTGAACAGCCCCTGGAGCTTTGCATTTGAGAACATTACAATCAATTAACGATCTTTCAAGTGATCAATCTAATACAACAGTTTGGATGATTCCTATGGAATTGCTTGAAGCTGTTAAAGGATTTGGAAAAGCATCTGAGGCATATGCTCAAAAAAATAAATAATCTGAGTAATTGTTCATGAAAATAAAAAAAGTGTGACCGTGATTCACGATCGCACTTTTTCAGTTAATTACTTGAATGTCTTTCTCTTGGCAAGAATCGTTGGGTCGTTAACGATGTCATGACCCTTGAGAAAGAGAATCGCCGCAGACGTGGCGTCTTTTACCCAGAAAACTCGGTCGTCTCCACTGGTATGGAGGATGTTTATGTCAAACATGTCTTGAGGAACACTTCCACCGTACCATTTTACGGCGATGGGGTATTTTCCATCCCATCCGTGTTTTGGAGGAGAATTCTTTTAGCCAATCCATTTTTATTGGAAGATACAGGCCTTAATTTTTTCACAGCTTTATCCATTTTTTAAAAATTTTATTAATTTAATGTTTTATTTAACTATTGTAAGTATATTTATTTTTCATAAAAAGTCAAGTGATAATTATATTCAATCTTTGTTGCAATAAATAACAAAAAATTTAAAAATAAAATGATTTATTTAACATAAAATTTGAATGCTATTTCTTTTACGAATATTAATACTTGCAATTTCAATTCTATATTTTTTTCGTGAAAGTTTTATTGCAGAATTAGCAATTAGTTTTGTGCCATATATAGCGTGATTTTGTATTCTGGCTCTCATTGTCGAAATCTATCTGATTATTCATGAAAGTAAAAGAAGAAGAAAAAATAAATCATTCAGAATTTTTTTAACAATTTTGGTAACAATCTTAACAATATGAATTTGAACTTTATATAGTTCAGAATTTTTCTGATTTTATAATCAAAATGGAGAATCTATTCGTTTGAAGAATTCTGAAGATTGAATTAAAGTTTTTTATGCAAATATTTTATACAAAAATACAGATTATCAATCATTAAAGGAGAAAATTATAGAAGAAAATCCTGATATAGTAATTATGGTAGAATTCTCAGATGATCATGAAGATGAAATGAAAGAATTTTTTAAAGAAAATTATCCGTATATGAATAGAAATTCCCGATCAGAAGTTTTAGCTTGAGATGTCGTTTTTAGTAAGATTCCATTAGAAAATATTACAAAAACTCATGAAGTAGAACTATGATCTTGGAATTATAGTTATATGAAAATTTTGTGTGATGAATGTGGAGATTGAGTGGATTTATACGTAATTCATACTGCAGCACCAGTTTCTCTTAAAAACTTTGAAATGAGGAATAATCAAATAGGAAAACTACTATCAGATTTTTTAAAGTACCATGAAGATTGAACTCCAACAATGATTATCTGAGATTTTAATCTTTCTCCGTGGTCACATTACTATACACAATTAACAAAACATCGAAATATGCTGAATGCACTTAGTTTTCAATCTCCAAGTTATACACGAAGTCTATTCCAACAGTGAATTTTTCGTTCACATATAGATCAATTATTTATATCATCAGAAGTGAAGATTTCTGAGATTAGAATTGAAGATTTAGAATGATCCGACCATCGTTCGTTTACATTCAATTTTTGATTAAAATAATATATAATAATTATAATAGGGAACCATCTGATGTTCAAAACAAAATACGTAAAACTCATATCCAAGATGATACTTTTTTTCATCTTACATATTTTGCATTTCGATCACTTTTTAAAGGAGAAATCTTATTTAAAAATTCAGTTTCTAATCCAAATGCTGTAGCATATGGAAGTGTCCTATCAATGAACAGAGGATCCTCTTTCAATAAAAGTTTTATTTTATTTTCATCACAGCTTTTTATAAAATTTCTATATCCGATAAGATGTGAAGCTAAACTTGCTCATTTTTCGGTAAATTTTAGTTTTCATCATCCATATACATATCATCATACAAAAATACAAGCTAATAGTAAAATTACAAAAGAAATTCGCCAATAAGAGCTAAATACGATAATATCTCAAGAGATGATAAAGTATAAAAAACTACATAATAATATAATTAAAAGATTATAAATAGATTCTCGATTTTTTCATAATGAAGATTTAGTTATCCATCACTTTTTAATTCCATGATTTTCTAAATCATCCAGCATCAAAGCATATCTTAATTGAAATGATTCTTCAACGATTTTTACATCAGATACGGCAAATATAGTATCAAAAATTTCAGTCTCAAATAACGGACGCATTACGGAGATATCTTGTTTCTTTATCAATTTAACATATTCTTTATTTGAGTTTTCTCATATGAATGTTTTTATATCTATTAATCATTCGAATTTCCATTGATAAATCAGACTTGTTAAATCAGTTGGATCTACTTTCAAATTATACAGTAATCATGCTTCTGCGGGATTTATTCATTTAGGAGGTGCATATTGGATAATAATAGGATATTTCTTTTTGTATTTAAATCATAGAAAAGCTGGATCATCCTTCCTGCATTTTTCTATTTTTTTATAAATTAGTTTTATTACAACAAATGAGGTTACAATTACAATCGCATGTATCAGATATCATGATTCTATTATTGATTTTCAAACTAAAAGGATTACCAAAATAATCAGACAAATCATTAATCGTCATTTCCTTTTTTCTTTTTTATCTCGGTCAATATTTCACATTATTTATATTAAGAAATAAAAATTATTACCAACTGCTCGTACCTCATCATCCTCAACCTCATCAACTGGAGAATCCACTTCATCATCAACCAAACGAGGATCAACTGTTAAATCAACTATTGTCATCATATGTAGAATTACTACCTGAATGATGTCTTTCCATTTCTTTGAAGTTTTCTTGCTCTCTAATGAAATCTTCTACAATTCTAGATAATGAATCCATTTCATTTATATTTCAATCAAGTCGGGCAGGATTCATGTCCAGTTCATGCAGAATTGGAGTAATTTTTTTTATAAATTCAGTTTCGAATCAGAAGGCAACAGCATATGGTAATGTTTTATCGAAAAAAGTAGGGTCTTGTTTTAAGAATAATCTAAGTTTGTTTTCATCACATGTTTTTATGAACTTAGCGTATCAAATAACTTTTTCAGAAATCTTTTTTCATTCATCAGTTAGTGAAATCTCTTTTTGTGTTGGAGGATTTGATGATGAGCCAGCATTGAATATTATTATGATGAAAAATGATGCAACTACTGCAATCTGAGAGCTTATTCAAACATAAAAAAATAAGAACAACAGGATTATTATCAAAGAAAATCAAATATAATTTTTTGAGTTTTTAAAATCTAATACAGAAATCCATCATTTTGATTTACCGTATTCTCTCAGGGATTTTAAACATCGAGCAACATCAAAACTTGAAGTTGTTGATACATATTTTTTTGAACCGATTTCTCATGGGAATATTGAATCAAAAAGATCAATTTCATATTGATGATAATGTATATTGATATTTTTTAGCTTTGTCATAATAAATCAATTATTTTTATTGAAAGTTCATTGTTCTTCCAAAGATATAGAAATGAATCATTCAATAGTCCGTTTATATAATAAGCTAGTTATATCTGTAGGTTCTAATAAACAATTATAAAGCATTCATGCCTCAGCACAGTTTATTCATTCTGGGGGAGAATATCTAACAACAATAGGACTTTCACTATTTATTGCATTTTCAATCTCAGATTTTTTAATTTTGGGTAAATTCTTAAAAAATTTAATAAAATACAATAGAATACCTCAAATTATACAAATAATGATGACTAGACTATCTGAACGTGATTTTAAGATTTTGTATAAAAAGTTATTTTCTCATCAGATATGTCAAATTAAACTGGCTTGTTTTTTATGATCAAATTCAAAATAATCATTAGGAAACTTTATTGAAAGCGTTATTCACTCCTTTGGTGGTAATACGTGGTTGTAAGTAATCGTTATTTTATTTCATCTATTCCAATTGATGTATCATCCAAATTCTTTTACAGTTTTTGTTTTTCAATCAGTGGTGATGAGAAAATCATCATCTGTAAATCATGTATAATCCTTTGGTAAATAAATATCGGCTTTAATCTCATTTATATTAGTATCAACATCATATCCTACCAAATTCCAATATAATTCTGAATATCCCATTCCTGAGAAATTTCTAATTAATCAATATACGGAATAAGAAATCGGATAAATTTGATCTCAAATTACAGTTTTATTTGCATCTCAGATTTTAATTTCTAAATTTCAATCACTTTCATTTGTAGTGAATTTATTTCATATTACATTAATATTTGAAACATTGATATGAAAATCTTTTCAATCAGGGGTGTAATTCAATGGTATAAATCTAATAATTCCATGTCTTTTTTGTGAAAAATTAGTAGTAAATGTTTCATTCACGTAAATAGTGCTAAATGATAAAACTTTTATTATTTTCATCTAGATATTCTTTTATAAAACGTTATTAATTATATTTATAAACACGAAAAAATGCAAAAAATATTGAAGAAAAATTAAAAGGATAAAAAAACTGAACAAAAATTTGCATTTATTTCCAAAGTGAATAAAATTAAAGGGAGAAGAGTTTTACTTATTTCTGTAAATACATAAATGCAAAAAAAAGAAAATGCTTTATTGTTAAGCACTGATACGTTACCAAATTATGGATTAGATTTGATTTTCTCTATAGCAAAAAATACTGGATTTGACGGTATTGACTTGGCTATGTGGAAATGATTTGATGCGTGGGATGAAGAATACGTTCAGAAGCTTTCTTTACAATATGACATGCCAGTGTATGTTGTTCAGACTTCTGCAAAATTGAATCAAAAAGAATTAGATAAAGCATTAGATATATGTCAGGCTACTAATTGTGACACAATTTGTATTAATGCTCCTAAGATTATGGATTTTAAAGCTTATGATTTCATATCTGATAATTTGAAGAGTTATAAAGATAACAATCCTGATATTCATTTTACGCTTAATAATCCGAAAGATAGCAAATTGTTTGCGTTGCCTATCCCAGAATATCGCTTTAGTAATATAATCGATATTGTAAAAAAATATGACTGTTATATATGATTGGATATCAGTAATATAGAGATGGATTTATTTGAGAATGAATTTACACGTAAAATTGATGATTATGTGCCTTACATTTCAGTAATATATCTTTCTGATAAAAGTAAAAACGGTAAAAGTCATTTAGCATTATGAGATTGAACATTAGATTTAAAAACATTTTTCAAAAAACTTAGAAAAAGTTGATATGCTCGTCCAATGAGTATAAAATTAGATTTTAAACCAACTGAACTTGCAAATAAATCATCAATAAAAAAACAATTCAACAAAATAAGATCATATTATGATAAATTTTTTCTAGATTTGGATACTTCAGAGGGTAGTAATACTGAGGATAAAGATAGTGATTAAAATAAAATATTAATTATATAAAATTTGATTATCGCCAATAAATATGCCATTATTTGGATGTTTATTGATTAATTTGATTTTTATTTGAAAATCGTATAAAAAAAAATAAAAATAAAAAAAGGGAATTTTTTCTTTATTTTTTTCAAGGAATATCGCATGAAAATCGTTATTGATCGTGAAAAACTTGTGGAAGTATGTGACATTGCTTCTAGGTTTGTTTCAAAAAATTCTACATTACCTATTCTGCAGAATATTTACATGAAGGCTAGTATCGATACTCTAAATATTAGAGCTACAGATATGGAAAAATATGTGGAAATAGAGATTCCATGTGATATAAAATTGGAATGAGCTATTACTGTAAATGCTAAAATGTTTTCAGATTTGCTTAAAACTATTGATGAAAAAACAATAGAAATTTCAGTAAATATGCAAAATAATGTGATGCAAATTACATCTGCAGATGATGACTTTACTATCAATGGAATTTCAGCGAGTGAATATGTGGCTTTGCCTGAATTGATGAATACTACAAATGTAAGACTTGAAACTCAGACATTCATTAATTGAGTAAATATGGTTGAATATACTATTACGGAAAAGAACTTTTCAGTATTCTTAACTTGAGTTTTAATTAAAACAAAATCTGAATGAGATACTAAAAAGCTTGTTTTCGTTTGAACAGATTCTTTCAGAATTGCAGAATTTAAAATTCCTGCAAATGTAGAATCAGATTTTTCTCTCCTTATTCCAAAGACTGCTATAAACGATATATCAGCTATCGCTCAATATGCGGTAAAAGGAGAGTCTCCAGACATGCAAATGAAATATTCAGATAATTTAATTTGATTTGAATTCTCTATTTGAGATATCAAGATTTCAGCTACTTCATTGCTAATCCAATGAAATTTTCCTGATTATGAAAGAGAAGAAATTATGCCAACACAATTCAATCATACAATTTTGGTAGATAAAACATTATGTGAAAAAGCTATCAGAAAAATCTGAATTCTTACTAGAGATTTAAATAATTTTATCCAAATTG
>OCTX012247562.1_pt1 | contig 10151 bp, 11 predicted proteins | sample 1539691 | NCBI WGS metagenome assembly OCTX01 (sample SAMN02144231, study PRJEB22623) | gut metagenome | biome: sheep rumen | host: Ovis aries | place: New Zealand | reverse complement strand
ATAAGCAACATCAGCAATGCAACTGGCGGAAGACCAAACATCGTACTAAATGGTATCATTGAAGAGTCTGCTGGTGACTTCATTGTAAGGAAACTGTCTGATGAGATCTATAAACAAAATGTGCTACGGGGAGTTGAATAATAGTGGAAGTGAAATTTGCAGGGGTCAAGATACAGTATATTCTTGACTCAATCAATAAGGTTAAGGATAGGAATTACAGTGTCAATACTTTCATCGGCTCTACTGGTGGTAATAGTGTTGATTACATTTCCACCAATGGTACAGTATTGTCTTTCTCTAGTGTTGTAAGCAAGGATGAATTAAGTGTATTGTCATCTTATCGTAACCTTGCGAAGACTTACACCAATAAGGCTGGTGTACTGGTAGGGCCTTCAGACCTTCAAGTGAACGGCAATTACTACTTGACAGATTACAAGGAGGAGAAGAAACTTAACGGCTCTTACCTTATCAATTGGGAGTTCACAGAGTATGTGAAGCCGAATATTGTTAAGGCCACATTCAAGCGTATCGGTAAATCCGCTACAAAGAAAACAACCACTACTAAGGCCAAGAAGACCACACCGAAGAAGACAAGCAGTTACATCACAATACTCTTAACTGATTGCAGTACATTGAAGTATGGTATGGTTAATAAGAAATGTGTCAAGTATCTACAGAAGTTCCTGCAGAAAAAAGGATACTACAAAGGTTATAAGATTGATGGAGACTACCTCAAATATACTAAGCAGGAAGTCAATAAGCTGCAACGAGCCTATAAGATAAAAGTCTCTAAATCCAATCAAGGCCAATGGGACAAGGTTACTCGTGATTATTGGCGTAAGAAGTACAACATCACAAGCAAAAAGAAGAAGAAATGATAAGGAGGGAGTGTTGAATTGAGTATTGGAACATTATATGTTAGCGACACTGCCAAACTATCACAAACCCATTTTCATAGAATACCCTTCAACAATGCTAAGATAGAGTACAAGTCAGATTCCGCAGACTCATTAAGCTTCCGCTCCAACCAGCCTCTTGTCCAGGGGACAAGGGTAAGGTACAATGATCCACGTGGAAAAAGGTATGGTTTCGGAGGCCAGGTCTACAAGGTCAAGGATTCCACTAATGGTTTGTATGAATATGATTGCGTCAGTTACCTAAGGTTGTACATGAGCAAGATTAGCAGTGTCAGCTACAATGATATCACAAGTTATAACTTGTTAAGGAAGTTGTTGAAGAATGACCCTAATAATTTCAGCCTTGCAGGTTTAACCAAAACAACAAACAAGCATTCATATCTTAAATGGGAGAAGAAAAGCATATGGGAAATTGCTCGACAATTGCAATATCTTGAATGGAAAGCAGGAAACCCTGTAGAGTGTTATGTTGATGTAGATGGGGTACTTCATTTTGGAAAGAATATTAATAATGAACAAGGCTACAAGTTCAGCACCACTGGAGACGGCACAAATACAATCATAAATTACGATGAAACATTAACAACTGATAATGTTGTAACTGTCGGAAGAGTGGTGTATAATGGTGCAACTAAAGCAACGGCTACAGCTTCAAGGGATATGATAGCCACTTGGGGGTACATTGAAGGAGATGCTGTTGACTGTACTGAGAATGTCACCAAAGGAGGAAGCACATCTTCAACATCTTCTGATACTAATAGTGATGGTCAAGCTTTCATCAACAAGTACAACATCAATGCTAAGATTGTCAAGCAAGCCAATTCAATCATAGGCTCTGCCAAGACAGATAATGCTAAGGCAAAGGCAATATGGAAATGGATGCGAAACAACATCAAGTATAGCAATTATGCTTGTACGAAGAAAGGAGCATTGAAGGCCTTGAATGCGAGAAGTGGCAATTGTGCAGACCAAACCCACCTTTATATGAGCCTTGCAGGAAGTGTAGGATTAAATGTAAGATGCAACCATATCAAAGGACACTTCTATCCAGAAACCAAACTGAATGGGAAATGGTTTGCAACCGACACCACTACAAGCAAAGGATGGGGTAATCATGCAATGAATGGTGGACACCTAGCATACTATAGTAACCCTAATACTTTCAACTGCTAAAAATGGAATGGTGAGATTATTATGGTTTTGAAAGGAGTTAAACAAGTAAGTAAAGACAACAACACCATCACTGTAAAGACATATCCATCCAAGAAAGGTTATGAGTATAAACTGACAAAGCACACTTGGAAGAATTACTGCCCCTTATGCAAGTCAAAGGGTACATTGACATTCAATCCAAAGAAAACCCCTGAAGGTGAAATAACTTGTTCCAAGTGTGATGCGGACTACTGCGGAACATCAGGACAGGACAAGGCCAAGAAAGTAAGGGCTAAATTGAAACCCGCTACAGTCACAGGTTCCAAGACTACTGCAGCTACAGAAACCCAAAGTCAGAAATGTAACTTGTCAAAGGCAGAGTCAAAGACAAAGGCAAAAAGCCTAATCAACACTGGAACTGAATATGCAGGTAAACTCGAGATACCTGCATACTTACAGGTTAAGGTAGATGACCTTTTAAGCTTGAATTTCAAGGGTTATGATGATGGACAAAGGTTCAAGGATATCAACAACAAGACTTTAACTGTTGAATCAGTAAGCCTTGACATTGACAGTCAAACATTAAGCATAGACCTTAAGAAAGGAAGTAGCGTATTGGGAGACCCTTATGAGGGAGACTACATAATAACCAACAAGAAAGGTGCAATTGTAGCCACCAATCGTAACAAGAACAATCCCCTTAAAGGTAAGCCAACAAGCATACATCCAAAGATTGGAGGGTTCAATGAACAATCCACAATCATCAAAAAGATAATGCTCAAAGGCAAGGAATTAGGGTCAGTTGCGAAAATATACAAATACCTGAAGGTCAAAAGTGCTGGAGGAACTGGTGGCTTCAAATACAAATACTATATTGGCCACAAGGTCAAATCCGAAAAGGAAACAAGCCTTGGCAAAAAGAGTGCAGAGAAATGCTGGACTAGCAAGACATACAATTGTGTAGATGCAAGTTGGTTGTTCTACATAATGTGCAAGGGAGCCAACAAGAAAGTGGACATAATCAAAGCAGAATACACTGGATTGGATGGTGAGAAAAGATATCATATGTACAACAAGTACAAGGGCAAAACTTATGATGTATCTCAGAACATGAGGGATGAGGTTGATGGATCTAAAATTGTGGCGGTGACAAAATGACTGATACTGAAATTTACGGTACTGATTATAGCAGTGATGGGTTCATTACAAGTAATGGTGACATTGGTTTGGTTAATGAATTAGCGAATGCGGAGCAAGCTATAAGGAACAGGTTACTGACAAGGCTTGGAACATATCCTACAATCGATACTGATTATGGGAGCAATGTTCACCAAGCCCTTGGAGAAAAGATTAATAATTCGTTGATTAGTGAGTTACGAGTTTATGTGGAGAATTGTATGTTAGAGGAGCCTAGAGTATACGGAATCCTAGACCTTGACATAACTACAGAAAACCATGACACTATCCATTTGCAATTGCAATTGCAACTAGTGGATGGGAGCGAGATAGGTTTTGAGGAAACCCTTAACACTTTAGGATGATTGATAAGTATGGTACAGGAAACAGAATATTTGGAATTGTTCGATGGAACAACATTAGAGAAGGATGATGTCATAGATTACTTGAAAAGCAAGTATGACAATGCATATTATAATGGTTTGACTAAGGTTACAGATTTCAATGAAGGGAGCGAAGCTTACCACTTACTGGACACTATCGCTTCATTATTCCTTGAAGCACGTGAAGACATCAATGACAATTACTTGATGAGCATGATACACACACAAGAAGGTGAATTCCTTGATAACACTGGTGACAGTCTTGGAATATACCGTAAACCTGCAAGCCCTAGTACTGGTTATGTTGTCATCTACTACAATGCTACTGCTTTGACTGCAGATGAAATATTGAATGATGGAGAGGGTACCATTTGTGACTTGGAAAACCCAGTCATATTGGAAGACCTTGTTGTAATGACTGATGACAGTATCAGCTTTGTTGTTGATGATGCGGATTCCTATTTGAACGGAAAGAAATACATCAAGCTTGAAGCAACCTGCGAATATGAAGGAGAATACACTAATGTATTAGAGGACACTATCACTATCCTTGAGAATGATTTGCCAGCTGGAGTCAAGGTCACCAACACTGCATTCAGTGGAGGAACAGACATTGAATCCGATGACGATTACCGTGCAAGGATACTAGACCATCCTAACAACAGTCCTACAGGCAGCATTAACTGGTATAAGACTATCCCATTCGTTGATGAAGGAGTTGTTAACCTTGTCCATGACATACTACCTTCAAAGGAAGGGGTAAGTGCAGACGAGGACTTGTTGTTGATCTATAATCCTATTGATAAGGATGAGACAGAGGAAGAATACGCTGGAGGACAAGCCGACATCACTGGAACCTACTATCCAAGTGAATATGCTCTCCGTCAATTCTTTGCTTTGGATGAGTATAATATTGTAGGTATCACTTTAGGTTATCAGAAGGCCACACCACAGTATGTCTTGGCTGATGATACAATAACTGGTTACATTATCAATTATGTAGTGTACGTTAACATTGATACAGAAGAGTATCCTGAAGCAACATTATCCACTGTGACTCCAAAGGTTGAGGAAGTGATTACACAATTCAACGAGGATGCTAATATTGGCCAATCATTTAACCCTGCAAACCTTTGCGTGCTTATCGAGGAAATACCAGAAGTGACTGATGCTATAATCTATCAGAAAGCAACAAAAACTAGCGACCACAGAATTACATGGGGTATTGTCACTGAACCTATACAGATGGATACTGATGAGGTTTACCAGGTAAGCCCTGATGTTGGGGTGATAAATACTGGCCCTGCAACTGGATTGGTAACTACACCGTCCAAATCAGATGAACCATAAAAGGAGGATAAAGATTTATGGCTTATGATAATTCCAGCTTGGCTGGAGATGAAATCTGCGATTACCATTATGACATTGAGAACAACTTCATGAATCCACCAAGCCCTACAGGTTTCTTTATCTATAAAGTGATAGGTGGTGCTTTTGACTGGTTGAATGATCTAATCACACAGTTCCGTATTGATTACAGCATACTTGATTGCAGCATTGGAGATGTTGAGATTGTGAATGGTTTCCCTGAAGAGCCTAACACTAACCACACTTATTATGTCACCAATTACACCACTATTGGTGGTAGTTTCACTAAGTATTCCTTTGTTGATGGTGAATGGGTTAGTGAGACTGTTACAGGTGATGTCTTGAACAGTTTGGATATATTTTGGGGAAGGTCCTATAATCTTATTAGACCTCACTTATCCTATGTTAGTGATGGTGCAACTTACACTAGGGTATTGTCTGATGAGGAATACCGCATCTACCTATACCTTAAGAACCATCAATTGTTGACTATGAAGGATTTATTAGTTGCTTTCGGTAATGCTTTTGGAAGTGCAGAGACAAGCACAACCATATTGGGCAGCATACACACAGTAGACCATAAACGATATGATACTCCGCCATTTACTAATGTTACATTGGCTGCTTATGATGAGGGTGATACAGACATAATCACAGATAACCTGGTGGATAAGAGTGGAGTTAATGTAGTGAATGATAGGTTGGCTCAAGGAACAATCTCAATCATCGTGCCTGATAATGATTGGGATGAACAGTATCTAAGGTTCCTTGAATCATTCATAAGTATTAAGGGTAATATCTTGATTAGTGTAGGTGATTAGGGTTGGATTTTGATAAGGAAAAGTTAAAGTTTGATTTGATGGATTGTTTCGATGATTCTACTTGGGATAAGTATGATTTCGATAAGCTTGTAGGCAATGCTATTGTTGATGATGATTTCATTATCGTAAGAGGAAGTAACTTCAAGGCTTTGTTTAGTAAAGAGGACCAGGAATTGGTTAATTTTGAGATTCAGGAAGGTGAATAGTATGGCTAATGATTTTTTTAAGAATGGGGATAAGGCGTATAGTGAGAATTTGAATGATGGTTTATTGGTAGGTAATGCTTTTGATTGGACTGTTGATGTGTCATTGCCAAGTGATACTGGTGGTGTTTTCCCTAACAGCAGTACCATAGTTAAGGCTAAGATGGCAGATGTTAGCATTACACCAAACAGTAACTTGAGTATTGGTTCAACAATTGAGAACAATAGCAGCAGCAGTCAAGTTTACCGTTTGAGTGTTTATCCTAACTTTAATCGTTATGGTGGTTTTAAGAGTATTAGTGTGACTGCTAGTAGTGGTGTTACTTTTTATGTGGCGAATAAGGGTGCATCTACTCCTATCGCTAATAACTTGGATTACTCTGACTTGTCAAGTGTGCCTGAGTTGAAAGTGTTGAAAGAGTATGATATTGTCTTGACTATCCCTAATGGTAAATCTGTTAGTGGTTTGGAGTTTGTTTTCCAGTCAAGTAGTGCTAGTGTTAGTGCTAGTCTTCTTCAATCTAATGTTACTGGTTTATCCGATAGTTTAGCGAGTAAGGTTAATGTTTCTGATGTTAAGGATAACTTGACTTCTACTGATACTAATAAGCCATTGAGTGCTAATCAAGGGAAGGCATTGAAGACATTGGTTGATGGTAAGAGCGATAGCAATCACAATCATGATGATAGGTATTATACAGAGACTGAAATAAGCGGTTGGGTAAGTTGGCCTACCGTTAATCCTTATATAACTGCTTATTATAATCATGCTCTCAGATTATTCATGTTCAGATATTACAGGCAAGATTACAATTTTACAACTACTCGTGAAATCACATTGGAAGATGATACGACAATGGGATTGGCAGGATGGTTTCCAGTTATGATCACTATCCTTTCAAGTTATAATCCAACAATCGCTGGAGCAGTATTACCTGATGGAACATTAAGAGTAAATACAAACTCAACAGGAACAAAAACAATCAACCTTACTGGAATGTGGCACTACCAAAAGGTGTAGGGTGTTTATATAATGTCAGAACTTTATGAAAACCTGCTAAAAGCAACGAATAACATTGATGACATCACAACAGAGAAATACGCAACAGTCACCAAACTCAACGGAAACTATTGTGATGCAAAGGAAGAAGACACAGGCCTCGAACATACCAATGTACCCATCATAAATGGAGCAAACTTAAGTGTTGGTGATAAGGCCGTAATCGGTTTCCTCAATAACAGCATATATGATGTAGTATGTTACGGAGCATTAGACAAAACAATCCACGATAACAGTAAACAAGACAAACTCATCAGTGGGGAGAACATTAAAACAATAAACCACCAATCCCTCCTAGGTTCAGGAAACATTACCATCGAGGGAGGAGGTGGAGGTTCTGGTGTGGTAATGGTAGGAAGCTTCGAGATAAACAACGAAGGACACCTAATCGCAACAATACCTGATGGTGCTTCAAACCCATATCACATTGATTTCAGTACAGGACATTTAATTTATGATACAGCAGCAGGTGATACTTAATGGCAACATATGATTTAGGAAAAGTTGTAGGTGATGCAGGAGAGAAAGGAGATGACGGTTCAACAGTATGGAACACAAACACCGCACCAACATATGCCAACAATAAATACACTTTCAACATCAGTAACCTAAGCGGAAAGATAGGATTAGAAATCGCAGTGAATGACATAATCTTTTACTCTACTTACTATTACATCGTTTCAGCTGTGAACACTAATACAGTAGATTGCAGTACAAGAGTCAGCATTAAAGGTAGTGATGCTAGTGTAACTATTGTAGATAATCTAACTTCTACTTCAAGCACTAGCGCATTGTCAGCGAAACAAGGGAAAGTGTTGAAGGATGCAATAGATGCAAAGCCAGACTCTTCAGATATTCCAACTAAGACCAGTGACTTGACCAATGATTCAAATTACATCTCAACATCAAGCACATCAGGTTTAATTAAAAATGATGGAACAATAGATACAACATCCTACAGTACATTTAGCGGTAGTTATAATGACTTATCAAATAGGCCAACTATACCTTCTGCTTCTACTACTACTCCTTCTGCTGATACAAGTAGTGGGAGTTATGGTAGTGGAACAAGTTATGCAAGGTCTAATCATACACATCCAAAAAGTTCTTTGTATGCTGAGGCTACACATAGTCATACTAAATCACAGATTACAGATTTCCCATCAATACCATCTAAAACCTCTGACTTGACTAACGATGGTGCAGATGGCACAAATGTATTCGTTGCTAACAATGACAGCAGATTAAGTGATGCTCGTACTCCTACAAGCCATACTCATGGGAACTTGACTAATGATGGTAAAGTCGGCAGTACTGCTAATTATTTTGTTTACACTACTACAAGTGGAGCAATCACTAGTAAGCAAAAGATAGGTAATATTACTACTAGTGGTGCAATTGGATCTACTAGTGGCAAACCAATTATCACTACAACTAGTGGTGTTTTGACTGCTGGAAGCTTCGGTACAAGTAGTGGTACATTCGCAGAAGGAAACCATACCCACAGTGGATATGTGTCTGCTACAAAGGTTACTAGTTGGCAAAGCACACCATCTGATAGTAATGTGCCATCAGAGAAACTTGTATCCGATACTTTTGATGCGATTGAAGACCTTATCGGCGATGCTATCCAATATATTAACCAATAGGGAGATGATTAAGAATGACTAATGATGTGAATACTTTGAATGGAGCATTGCAGGAATTGGGAGAGACAATGGCCAGTAACCTTGTAACAAAAGGAGTTAGTGGTGCAACTGCTTCCGATGGTCTCACAACCCTTGCAGGCAAAATCTTGAATGTTCCAAGTGGGGGTGGAGTTTCATTAACTACAAGCATACTATTGACAAGTGATAAGGTAAGTACGGAAGACGATGCCACATTGACTTGTCTTTTAAGTGCTGAATACAATGACACCACTTCTGCAGATATGGATATGAAAGGAGTAATCAAGAATGCAACAGTAACCATCAAGGATGGCAACGACAACACCATAGGAACTTGCATAACTGATAGTGATGGGATAGGAACATACAACGTTTCCATTTCATCCACAACAACATTTTATGCAACATTCGCTGGAACATCCGATTACAGTTCTTCAACAAGCAACACAGTAGAGATAACCAAAGAGTCTTGGATTGTACCCTCACCATACACTCAAGTGGAATATCTCCAATCTACTGGTAGCCAGTACATAAATACGGGTTACACTTTGAAAGCTGATGATGTTGTTGAAGTCAGTGTGAGTATGCAAGGTAGCGGGTCATACAATGGGGTCTTCGGTGCAAGGAAATCCAATAGTAACAATAACTGTTATGTATTGTTCGGAAGATTCGGTTCTCAGAACAAGTTCTGTTATGCAAGGACTGGTGCAGAAGTTAGCGGTAACACAATAACCACAAATACAATCTATGATGTTGTAACAAATGGTGCTAACTGCATAGTCTCACAAGGCGGAAATGTAGTGCAGACAATCGTAAATGGTGGAACACTAAATGACTGCTACAATCCTTGCGGATTATTTGTACTGAATACAAGTGGCTCAAATGCATTCCAATATGATACATATGGTTATATGAAGATTTATAAGTTCAAGATAACCGATAAAGATGGAGTAATCAAAAGATATTGTCTTCCAGTACGAAATGGTACAACTGGATATATGTATGATTTCATCACCGAATCAACTATGACAAAAAATGGAACATTCTCATATGGAAGTGATGTCTAATGCTTTCTGCATAGAATGGGACAGTTACACTACAAGTATCGGTCACATTACTATAACTTGCTGTAAAGGTGGTTTCACTATTAACACTCACAGTTACAGTAGCCACTCCAGTACTGTCAGTTAAACCTGTGTTAAACGAAATAAAAAAAATTCATATAGATCTAAAATGTCAGATTATAATTCTTGCAAGAATTGTGCATTCCATAACCCCAAAGCAAAATATGGATGCGATATGACTGAAGACATCCCTGTAGTGTGTTCAGTCAAGATGAGAAAAATGAAACAAGAAAAACATGAGGTAAAACAATGAAACGATACAACAAACCAGAATACAATG
>OCTX011675855.1_pt1 | contig 10151 bp, 4 predicted proteins | sample 1539691 | NCBI WGS metagenome assembly OCTX01 (sample SAMN02144231, study PRJEB22623) | gut metagenome | biome: sheep rumen | host: Ovis aries | place: New Zealand | reverse complement strand
CCTTGAAGAAAATCAGGGTCAGGGGTACGGCGAGCGCCGAGAGCACGATGGACAGAAGGCACTGAATCGGCACGAAGCGCCTGAACATGATGCGGAACAGGTCGGTCAGTGTCTGCCGGTCTTCTTCGCCGATGCTGACGCCGATCAGCATGCGGGAGACCGCGACCATGCCCAGCGGAACCGCCCAGAAAATTGCCAGCATATTGTTGGCGGCGGCAAAAGCCGACACGCCGTCACTGCCCACATAAGCCTCAATCAGCTTGTTGACGATCAGGCCCCTGGCGGACTGGCACAGGTTGCTGAGCGCGCCGGGCAGACCGATGGAAAGAATGATGAGCATCTCGGCAGCTTTCGCAAGACCGGGCTTTATTTTCAGGTGAGAGCTTCCGGTGAAGAAATACTGCGCCTGGACACCAAACAGGAACCACAGGCCGACGGATGAAGCCAGGGCCAGTCCGAAAATACCGAGCTGCAGGACATAGACCAGCAGGAAGTTGAGCACCAGGCTGGCGATCACATAGACGATGCTCGCGTAGACAGAGAGCTTCTCCTTATGCTCCGTGAGCAGGTAAACCGGCATCTGGTTACCCAGCATGAGGGGCAGCACACCGAAGGCCTGTCCCAGCAGGTACTGATTGAAGAGGGGGCGCACTGCTTCGTCCGTCACCAGAAAACCGGTCAGGTTGAAAGCCCCCATGATCACCAGCGACACGATAAAGATGACGGCGATGACCGCGGCCAGCAGAAGACTCGTGGAAAAGTTTTCCTGCAGCTTTTCCTGGTCGTTCTGTCCCAGATATCTGCCGCACAGAATACTGCACCCGCCGGTGAGAATGATGCTGACCGCTCCGATCAGCATGGAGACGGGCCAGTAGACACCGACGGCACTCATGGCATCCACGCCGAGAAAATTCGTCGCGAAATAACTGGAGATCATGCCGTTCAGCATGCCAACCCCGATTGTCAGAATCTGGATGGGCAGCAGGCGGAAAACAAGCTTCTGAAGCATGACGGAACCGGAATCCCGGATTTTCTCCTGTATATTGTCCTGTATATTCATGGCGGCCTCCTTCTGCAGCGGTGCGGGAGTGATCATTCTTCAGAAAAAGGATTATATTGAAATTCAATCTGATTATACAAAAGAGGGCGCTTTTTTTGTATAATATTCTGTAGTCTGCCCTGCGGCTGAGAAAAAGAAGCGGTGGAGAGGAAAGATGTTTCTGACCGATATTGCCAACGGCACATTGATAGTCAACTGTGCGGCGATCTTTATCCTTTTCGGGATATTGACCTATCTCGCAATGATCAAGAAAAACGATCAGTTTCAGGATTTCCTGCTGATCGGTGCTGTTTCTGCGGTCACATTGATGGCCACTTGCACTGCCTTCATATCTGTTCTGGAGGTGAGTTCCATCGCCGTCGCGCCGCTGTTCATGGGCGCCCAGACGCTGAATCAGATCTGCGGCCAGCTGTTTGCATATCTTTTCGGAATGTTCCTGCTCTGCCAGGTGGGAGAGGAGGAGGTTGTCCGGAAGAAATGGAGACAGATCGGCGCGCCCTTCGGCCTGTACTGCCTGTTTATTCTCGGGAATATATGGGGACATTATCTGTTCTATATAGACAGTGCAGACAATGTCTACACCTTCTCGAACCTCTACATCACCTTAAGAGTCCTGCCGTTTATCATGTTTGTCTATGTGCTGATAAAGCTGTGGCCGACGACCAAGACCCTGGTCGTGACCTACCTGATCCTGCTGATGACCCGGATCTATTTCGCTTATGCACTGATGGACATTTTCTGCTCATCGCTGTTCCTTGCGATTGCCATTCTGTATACGCTCGGATGCTTCCGGATCAGGACGATTCTGTTCCAGGTCGGAACGATCATTGTCCTGCTCTTTTCCCTCATGGCCCTTTTCGTGGGAAACTTTGTGACGGTCTCCGCGTTTTCTTCTTTCCTCAGCACAATCAGTGATGCGCATTCGTCCGAGATGTATGAAGTGACAGAGTTGATGGACCGGTATGAGGCCATGCCGTGGCTGATGGAATACTGGCAGCGCAATGCGAGGCGCATTAAAATCAACCGCTATGCGGAAACGGAGAGACTCTATGCCGCGCTGTCCAAAGACAACCTGCGGCGTGTCACACCGGAAGAAGTGGACCGCCTTTCCCCGGAGCTGCAGTATCTGTTTGCCAATGAGTGCTATATCCGGATTTCGGAGGCTTATGATGCCGCGATGAAGGATCTGTCCATGAATGAACTGTTTCTGATCGTCCCGGAGCGCGCGGACCGCGCACTGGTTATTTTTGACGGACGCAGGAATGACGACGGAAGCTACCGGCTCGGCGAAATGGTGGATCTGCGCAGCCTGGAAAAATGCTGGAACAATTACAGCGTCGCTTCTTCGCAGAATTACATGAACTGGACCTGGCTGCGGTACAGCGAGAGAGATGAGTTCGGCTTCCATCTGGATTATGTATACAGCGACGTCCGTGAACCTGCCTATCTGTGCGATAAGATCCGCAGCGGCGAGGTCTATTCACAGATGACTGCCGCGCGGAACTTCAGACGGCAGGTGCTGGTGTTCTTCGGTGTTCTGGTCCTGGTCGTCCTGGTCATTCTGTATATTGCCCTGGTCAAACCGCTGATTTACATGAGAAGGTCTCTGAACACCTACCGGAAAGACAAGGACCCGGAGAAACTGGCGGAAGGACTCTCCGGGATCACTGTGCGCAACGAGATCGGAATGTTTGCGGAAGATTTCTCTGCCATGGCGCAGGAAATGGAGCACTACACGGAAGAGGTGGCGGAACTGGCCGGAAAGCAGGAGCGGGTCAACACGGAGCTGCGGATGGCTTCCCTGATTCAGGAAGCGGTGCTGCCCAGTGCCTTCCCGGCATTTCCGGACCGGACCGAATTTGATCTGTACGCGCTGATGGACCCGGCCAAAGCGGTCGGCGGCGACTTCTATGATTTCTTCCTGGTCGATGACACGCATCTGGCGATTCTGATCGCGGACGTCTCAGACAAAGGCGTGCCCGCGGCACTGTTCATGATGTCCTCGAAGAACCTGATCAATTACCGGGCAAAACAGGGCGGAACGCCGGGAGAAATCCTCTCGGAGATCAATAACCAGATCTGCAGCTCGTCCGTGACGGAAATGTTCGTCACCGTGTGGATGGGTATTCTGGATACGGCGACCGGCAGGATGGTGTGTACCAACGCGGGCCACGAGTTCCCGATTCTGCGGGGAGAAGACGGCGTATTCCGGATCTATAAAGATCCCCACAGCTTTGTGGTAGGCGGCTATGAAAACGTCAGATATAAAGATTATGAGCTGGAGCTGAAGCCGGGCGACGCGATTTTTGTCTATACGGACGGCGTGCCGGAGGCCAACAACAGTGCCGAGGAATTTTACGGTGTGGAGCGGCTGGAGAAAGCGCTGAACAGCGTTGCCCTTGCTCCGCCGGAGGAGATCCTGAAATCAGTCCGGAAGGATATCGAGGCGTTTGTTCAGGACGCGGAGCAGTTTGACGATCTGACCATGCTGTGCCTGGTCTATAAGGGAAACGGAGAACAAGCCTGAATGAAGTTTTTTCACCTGTCAGACCTTCATATCGGTCTGAAGCTTATCAACCGGGATCTGACGGAGGATCAGGTTTATATCCTGAATCAGATCACGGAGATGGCCGCCCGGGAGAAGCCGGATGCGGTCGTAATCGCGGGAGATTTGTATGACCGGGCAGTTCCGTCCGCGGAAGCGGTGGAACTGTTCGATCATTTTGTGTCCGGCCTGACCGAAGCGGTGCCGGAGGCGGAGATCATGATGATCAGCGGAAATCACGACAGCGCGCCGCGCATCGATGTCTTCCGGAAGGTCCTGCGGCATCAGCGGATTCACATGATCGGCATCCCGCCGCAAAGTCCGGAGGAGCGGATCGAACAGGTGACGCTCCGCGATGCTTTCGGCCCCGTCCATTTCTATCTGCTGCCTTTTGTGAAGCCCTCTATGGTCCGTCAGATCACCGGGACCCGGGAGGACGGAACCGGTCTTTCCTATGATGAGGCACTGCACAGACTCATCGGCCGGGAAGAGCTGAACCGGTCGGAGCGGAATGTGCTGGTCAGCCATCAGTTTTATATACAGACCGGGGCGGACCCGGAGCAGGTGGAGCGGGCCGATTCCGAGACCCGGACCGTCGGCAACATCGATGCGGTGCAGGCAGATGTGCTTGAGCCGTTTGACTACGCGGCTCTCGGCCATATTCACAGACCCATGCAGGTCGGCAGCAGTGCCTTCCGGTACTGCGGGACACCGCTCGCTTGTTCTGTCAGCGAAGCCGGACAGCAGAAGGGCGTGATCGAGGTGACGCTGGAGGAGAAGGGCGTTGTAAAGACGCGGGTTCTGCCTCTGAAGCCGCTCAGACAGGTGCGCGTCGTGGAAGGGCTCCTGGAGGATGTCCTGAATCAGGCCGGCACAGACTATACATCCGTGGTGCTGACAGACCCGGAAGACCTGGAAGTATTTGATGTGAATGACCGCCTGCGCTACGCCTTTCCGAATCTTCTGAATATCCGCAGAAAGACGTGTTCTGAGCAGGCCGTGCGCCGGAGCGCACAGGCGCGGCAGATCCCGGATGCGTATGAACTGTGTCTGTCTTTCCTCGGCGAATCAGATGAGGCGCAGCAGGAGCTTCTGAAAGAGATTATTCATCAGGTGAGTGAGGTGCAGCCATGAAACCGGTCCGACTGACAATGCAGGCCTTCGGGTCTTATGCGCGCAGGACGGTGATCGATTTCACGCTGCCGCAGCAAAAGCTCTTCCTGATTACCGGTGATACGGGTTCCGGGAAGACGACGATTTTTGACGCCATTGTTTATGCCCTCTACGGGGAGACCGGTTCCGAGACGAATAAAAAGAGCGGTGCGGAGCTGCAGAGCCAGTACGCGGCGCCGGATGAAACCCCTTATGTGGAGCTGGTTTTTTCGGAGTGGGACGGCTTCCGGGAGGCGGAGTATGAGATCCGCCGGGAGCCCAGGCACATCCGGCCTGCGAAGCGGAAGGGCGCGAAGGATCAGAATGTCCCGGAGACGGTCAGTCTGACCATGCCGGACGGCAGTATTTATCCCTCGAAGGAAACCGATGCGAAAATCATCGAGCTCATCGGACTGACCAAGAGCCAGTTCATGCAGGTCGCGATGATCGCCCAGGGCGAATTCATGGAGCTTCTGCGGGAGGACTCCAACAAAAAGAAGGAGATTTTCCGGAAGCTGTTCAAAACCGAACTGTTTCAGGGAATCGTGGATGAACTCTTAAGGCGTCTGAAGGAGCGCAGGGCGGATATTGATGAAATCCGGATCGTGATCCGTCAGGAGCTGAGCCGGATCCGCATACCGGATGCGGCGGATACCGGGGAAGAGACTGATAACAGCGCAGAGTCTGAGAACAGACAGGCACTGCGGGAACTGACACAGGAGATTTTATCTTCCGAAAATCTGAATATCGCGCCGGTGGAGGAATTGCTGAAGGGACTGGAGCAGCTGTGCACCGCGCTGGAAGAAGAGAGGTCCCTGCTGGAGCAGGAGGCCGGAAAGCTCTCTGCAGAGCGGGACGCAAGGCGCGACGCCTGTGTCGGCGCACAGGAGCTTGCGCGCAGCTTTCAGCGCCTGGAGCAGGCTGAACAGAGTCTGAAGGAATGCGGAAGTCAGGAAGAGGAGATGAGGGAGACAGTCCGCCTTGCGGCTGCCATCCGCTCCGCCTATGACCTCCTCGCCGTTCACCGGCGGTTTCTGGACACGGCGCGCGCGCTGGAGGAGGCGGAAAAGGGCAGAAAGCAGCAGGAAGAAAGCCTGCCGGAGCTCGCCGCACAGAGCGCCGCACTGAAGGAAGAAGAAAAGAAGGCAAAAGAAGCGGCGGATGCACAGCTGACGGAATTTACCAGGGTACAGGAGCAGACAGACCGCGCACTGAGGATTCTGGAGCAGATCCGGCTGGCAGGTGAGGAGCTTGCAGGCAGCAGGACCAGACTGGAGAAAGCCCGGGCGGACCGCAGCGGCGCAGACCTTGCACTCGAAGAGCTTGAAAAATCGGAGCGGGCCTGGCGCGAACAGGAGGAAGAACTCTCGGACGCGGAGCGTCTGCTCGCCGTGCGGGAGATGAAAACCCGCGCGCTGCTCGAACTGAAAAAAGAGCTGGAGGATCTTAAGCAGCAGGAGAAAGAGACCGCAGCACAGGCCCTTCGCGGCAAAAAGACCGCCGAAGCTTATGAGAAGGCCCGGGAGGCCTATCGGAGCAAAAAGGAAGAATATGACGCGGCCAGCGAGGCATTTCTGGACGCCCAGGCGGGCTTTCTTGCCCGCACTCTGAGACCGGGTGTGCCCTGTCCGGTCTGCGGCTCTGTGGAGCATCCTGCCCCCTGCGCGGCGCCGGCGGAACATCAGGAGCTGACCCGGGAGCGGGTGGACAGACTCGCGGAGGAGACCGCCGCCCTGGAGCAGGAGCGCACACGTCTGTCCGGCGAGGCGGGCAGCGCCGCCCAGCTCTCGTCTTCCATGCAGACCCATCTGCAGGAGAAGACGGAAAGCGTGCGCGCGCGTCTTGTGGAGACCGCGGGATCCGCTCCCGCGCAGCTGAAGGCGGAAGAAGGACTTGAACTGGTGCGGGCGCAGGAGCGCAGCGCACTGGAAGAGGAGACCCTGCTCAGGCAGAATGTGAAGACGCTCGCAAGCGTCCGGGCATCTCTGCGGGATGTGGACAGCCGCAGGCAGGAACTGAAAAACGCGGCGCAGCAGGCCGCGCTGACAGCCGCCGCCTGCGAGCAGGAGTGCGCGGCAGCTGCCGCCCGGCTGGAACAGCTGAGGGCGCAGTCGGATTTTGCCTCACAGGAGGAGGCACAGAAGGCGCTGAACACGGCCCGGGAGGAGAAAGAAAAGACAGAGGCGCTGCTTCGTGCGAAGACGGAAAATGCCCGCGCGGCGGCGAGCGCTCTGGAACAGGCGCAGACCCTTCTTGCGCGGTACACACAGGAGATCCCCGCGCGCACCCTTGAGAGGGAGGAGCGCAGGCAGGAATATGAAGAGGCTCTGCGTCAGACCGGCACGGACGAAGAGACGTGGACACAGCTCGTCAGAGACCATCAGAAGAGCGATGCGGACCTGCTGCAGCAGAAGGCGGATGCGTTCAGAAACAGACGCGCCGCGGCAGAGGGAGCACTGCAGAGTGCGAGGGAGGCCATTGCCGGCAGACAGAGGCCGGATGTGGAAGCACTCAGACTCGAACAGGAGAAGGCGCAGGAGAAGCTGGACAGCGCGGTGCGGGAACTGGAGGAGAAGCGGGCGGTCTGCCGGGCGGACCGGGAAGTCCTGTCCCGCCTGGAACCCCGTATGAAGGAGCGCGCCCGGGTCACGGCACAGTACGACCTGGTGAACGGTCTGTACCAGCGTCTGGCCGGGAAGCTGTCGGGCTCCAGAATGGATCTTGAGACCTACGTGCAGCGGGTCTACCTGCAGCGGATTCTGGCCGCGGCAAATGTGCGGTTTACGGAGATGTCCGGCGGTCAGTTCGAGCTGCGCATCATCGATGAGGAAGCGGCAGGCGAGGGAAAAAACCGCGGCCTGGACCTGATGGTTTATTCCACGGTGACAGGCAGATCGCGCGAGGTCCGAACCCTCTCGGGCGGCGAGTCCTTTATGGCGGCTCTCTCCCTGGCACTGGGAATGGCGGATCAGATTCAGGAGAGCGCATCCGCCATCAACCTGGATATTATGTTTATCGACGAAGGCTTCGGCTCGCTGGACGATCACGCCCGCTCCCAGGCGGTGCGCGTGCTGCAGCAGATGGCGAGCGGCTCCAGACTGATCGGAATCATCTCGCACGTCACGGAGCTGAAGCAGGAGCTGGAGGACCAGCTGATTGTCACAAAAGATGAGGAAGGAAGCCGTGTCCGCTGGCAGCTGGGATGAGCGCAGCTGCAGTGAAAAATCAGACACATTTCAGTATATATGGTTCAGTTTGACACAAGAAACAAAAAACCGAAGGTTTATAACATTGCCGTGCTCACGGCAGTGTCAGCCTGCATTTATGCGCTGCTGACCCGCGTGGAGGCGCCGATGCGCTTTGTGTGCGTCTCCGTGCTCTCGACCTGCTATTTCGGGATCGTCGTGGTGATGCTGCTCTCCGCCTTCAGGAAGCAGCTTCAGTACAACCCCTATTCCTACAACACGATCCTGTACACGGGTTTTGCGCTGTTTAACTTTTTTGTTTTCTGCACCCATCTGCGGGAGGCCGTCATCTGTATCCGGGATCCGGGCGGCTTCAGCCAGGCCAGGATGATTCTGACGCTGCTGAACTCCGCCAAGAATTATCTGGTTCTGACCGCGCCGTTTCTGCTCGCCTTTTCGATCGGCCTGTTTATCTCCAACATCTGGCTGATCCGCAATGAGGGCAGACACTGGGTCAATATTCTGGGCATGATCGCGGGCTTTCTGGTGATCGCCGGACAGCTGGTGATCGGCACGCTTGATTATAAGATTTACACGGGCCTGTTTTCCTCGATCGGCATGAAGCTGGCCGTCAACCTGATGGCAGCCTTTTATCTGTATTTTGAATGTATGCTGCTGGGCGCGATGATCGCGGATCTGATCGCCGCCCTGTACCAGGCGGAGCCGGACAAGGATTTCCTGATCGTGCTGGGGTGCGGCCTCAGACCGGACGGCACGCCGACACCGCTCCTGAAAGGCCGGCTGGATCTGGCACTGCAGTTCTACCGGCAGCAACTGCGGGAGACCGGCAGGAAAGCCTGCTTTGTCGTCTCCGGCGGAAAGGGTCCCGACGAGGTGATCTCGGAGGCACAGAGCATGCACGATTATCTTATCGCCCACGGCATCCCGGAGGAGCAGATCTTTCCGGAGGACCGCTCCACGGACACGGCGGAGAACATGCGCTTCTCCCGGCAGATCATTCAGGAGCGCATGCCCGGCGCAAAGGTGGCATTCTTTACGACCAACTATCATGTGTTCCGCGCGGGGCTCAAGGCGCGGCGGGTCAAAATGCGGGCCGTCGGCATGGGCGCTCCGACCAGATGGTATTTCTGGTCCAACGCGGCAGTCCGGGAATACGTGGGGCTTCTGACCGAACACAGAGGCAAACAGATTCTGGTTTTCCTGATGCTGATTGTAAGTTATACGATTCTGACCATTCTTGCATATGCCTGACCAAATCAGTCAACACACTGAAAAGGCGGAGGAGGAGACATTTATGCTGAAACAGAACGAACCCTTCAAGACATCCGGCGGACGACGGCGCATTCTGGTCGTCGACGATGAGCTGATCAACCGGGAGATGCTCACCATCTGTCTTCAGGACAACTATGAAATCCTGCAGGCAGGCGACGGCGCGCAGGCGATGGAAATCTTAAGAAGCCGGGGAGAGGAGATTTCCCTGGTTCTGCTGGATATCCTCATGCCGGTGATGTCCGGTATGGAAGTGCTCGCCGAAATGCGCGGCGACCCCGTTCTCTCAAGGATCCCGGTCATTGTCCTGACGGCAGATTCGGAAGCCGAGGTGGAATGCCTGAAGATGGGCGCCGCCGACTTTATTCCCAAGCCTTATCCGGCGCCCGCCGTCGTACAGGCCCGCGTCCTGCGGACCATCGAACTCTCCGAGGACCGCGAGACCATCCAGTCCACCGAGCGCGACCAGCTCACCGGCCTCTACAACCGCGAATATTTCTTCCGGTACGCGCAGCAGCTGGATCACCTGCACCGGGAAGAGGAAATGGACGCCGTACTCATCGATGTGGATCACTTCCACCTGATCAATGAGCGCTACGGGCGTGTCTACGGCGATGAGGTTCTGCGCAGAATCGGCGAAAATGCCCGGGAGGTTTTCGGCCCCGCCGGCGGCATTGTGTGCAGAAGAGAAGCGGATACCTTCCTGGTTTACTGCCCGCACCGTGAGGATTACAAGGAGGTGCTCGAACAGATTTCGGCGCAGGTCTCGGGTCAGGAGGAGGCGGACAATCGCGTCCGTCTCCGCATGGGCGTCTACCCCTGTGTCGACAAAACACTGGACGTGGAGCGCCGTTTTGACCGCGCCAAGCGGGCGGCGGATCTGGTGCAGGGCAGCTTCACCCGCTCCATTGCCTATTAT
>OCTX012289896.1_pt1 | contig 10152 bp, 6 predicted proteins | sample 1539691 | NCBI WGS metagenome assembly OCTX01 (sample SAMN02144231, study PRJEB22623) | gut metagenome | biome: sheep rumen | host: Ovis aries | place: New Zealand | reverse complement strand
TATACGTTACTGTGGGGAGAAGACTCTGAAGCCCCGAAACAAGGTCTAAGCTGTATGGACGTGAATCGGAGCGGGAATCCGAATGGCGGGAGCGTGTTCGGAGCGCCCACAGCGCGGAGAGCACGCGTAGTTTTATCACATACAGTAGGGAGAAGGCTCTGAAGCCCCGAAACAGGCTCCCGCTATGCAGCCGGGCAACCGATATGAGAAAAAAAGCCCCGCGAATCCATGATATGCGAAGCATATCAAAAGGATGAGCGGGGCGCTTTTTCTCATATCGGCCGCAGCGCTAGAGCGCAGGACATTTCTTATAACCTTTTACGCAGATTTTCATCTCATCCTTTAAAAACCCGATTGACGTACACAGTAAAACAGACTATAATTCAATTTACTTTTAATTTTTTAGGTAATATTCTGATTTTTTTTATTATTGTTTTATGAATGAAAGGAATAACCGGGAATTTGTTGGCAGAGGTGCGTTATGACAGACTTCAGTGATCATAAAGACATCAACGACATCAAAGGGAAGAACGACATCAAAGGGAAAATCGCCATCGACACCGGTAAGATCGAGAGTATCGGAGAGTTCCATTGTCCGGAGGATCTTTACCAGAGTCTTATTGATCGTGTGAGAAAATACCACCCGTCTGATGATATCACTTTGATCGAGAAAGCCTATGAGGTCGCGCATTCTGCCCATGAAGGACAGTTTAGAAAATCCGGCGATCCCTATATTATCCATCCGCTCTATGTGGCAATCATTCTTGCCGGTCTCGAGATGGACAAAGAGACTATAGCGGCGGGAATCCTGCACGATGTTGTGGAGGATACTACTCTGACCAAGGAACAGGTCGAGGAAAGATTCGGCAAGGATGTGGCTCTCCTGGTAGACGGAGTCACAAAGCTGAAAAAACTGAAACTGTCAGGTGATTACAGCGACAGGACGCAGACCCAGCAGGATATGCAGGCCAGAAACCTGCGCAAGATGTTCCTCGCCATGGCAAAGGATATCCGCGTCATCCTAATCAAGCTGGCGGATCGCCTCCACAATATGCGCACGCTCCAGTTCATGCCGCCTGAGAAGCAGCAGAGGATTTCCCAGGAGACCCTGGATATCTATTCACCTATTGCCGACAGGCTTGGTATTTCCAAGATCAAGGTTGAACTTGACGACCTCTCGCTGAAATATCTCTATCCGGATATATATTATGATCTGGCTGCCAAGGTCGAGCAGAGAAAAAGCGAGCGCGAGCGGTACGTTCAGGAAATCGCCATCGAAGTCAGGCACCATATTCATGAGGCCGGCATTGAAGGCGTGGTCGACGGCCGGGTCAAGCATCTCTTCAGTATCTATCGCAAGATGCTGAACCAGAAGAAGTCCCTGGAGGAGATTTACGATCTCTTTGCCGTCCGTGTTATTGTAAGTACCATCCGGGACTGTTATGCCGTGCTGGGTACCATTCACGAGATGTACAAGCCCATACCCGGCAGGTTCAAGGACTATATTGCCATGCCCAAGGCAAATATGTACCAGTCCCTGCATACCACTCTGATCGGTCCTGCCGGCCAGCCCTTTGAGATCCAGATCCGCACCTATGAGATGCACCGTGCCGCGGAATACGGTATTGCCGCGCACTGGAAATACAAGGAGGCGGGCAGCAGCCAGAAGGTCGAGAAGACCAAAGAAGAGGAAAAGCTGGCATGGCTGCGGCAGATTCTTGAATGGCAGCAGGATATGGCGGACAACCGCGAGTTCCTGGATATCCTCAAGAGCGACCTGAATCTGTTTTCGGACGATGTCTACTGCTTTACACCCCGCGGCGAGGTCAAGAATCTTCCCGTCGGTTCCACAACTATCGATTTTGCCTATGCCATCCACACGGCTGTGGGAAACCGCATGGTCGGCGCCAAGGTAAATGACAAGATCGTCCCGATCGATTATGAGATCAGAAACGGCGATCGCATCGAAGTCCTGACCAGTCCCAATTCCAAAGGACCGAGTCTGGACTGGCTCACCATTGCAAAGAACGCTTCCACCAGGAACAAGATCAACCAGTGGTTCAAGCGTGAGAATAAAGACGACAACATTGCCAAGGGCAGAGAGCTGATCACGTCCTATGCGAAGGGACATGGCATGCAGCTTTCCGAACTCACAAAACCAGCCTATCAGGAAGTTGTCCTCCGCAAGTACGGATTCAGAGACTGGGAAGCACTTCTGGCGGCCGTCGGCCACGGCGGTATGAAAGAAGGACAGGTTGTCAACAAGCTCTATGATCTTTATACAGAAGATCATAAGCGTCATCTCTCCAGTGAAGAGATCATCCGGCAGGTGCAGCAGAACAGCTCACCCAACATGCATCCCCGGGGAGCAGCCGGTTCCGTGGTCGTCAAGGGCGTCCACGATGTCTCCATTCGTTTTTCCAAGTGCTGCAACCCCGTGCCCGGGGACGACATTGTCGGTTTTATCACGAGGGGAAGAGGGATTTCCATTCACCGCAAGGACTGCAGCAATGTTGTCAATATTCCTGATGAGGAAAAAGACCGCATTATCGAGGCATCCTGGATCGAAAATGTCTCTGTGAAAAAAGAAGAAGGCTTCCTTGTGGAGATCAAGATCTTCGCGACAGACCGCGCCGGCCTGCTCAACGACCTCACAAGGGTGTTCTCGGAACGGGATATCAGCATCATGCGCATCAGTTCCATGATCAGCAGACAGGGCATTGCCACGCTGATGTTCGGCTTTGAAGTAAAGAGCCGCGAAGATCTCAATGATATCATCAAGCGTCTCGAGGCGGTCCGCGATGTGCAGGCTGTCAAGAGGAACAGCGGCTGATGCAGGATCTCTGCTTTCTGAAAAAAGCAGCTTTAACACACAGAAGGGAATTATTTATAATGGCGAATGAAGTCATCAAGGTAAACTATTTTGTGGTCGGCATGGTCCAGACAAATTGCTATTTTCTCCACAGGGAGAACAGCAATGAGGCCATTGTCTTTGATCCCGCCGATCTGGGCGACAGGCTCTACGAGGAGCTGCAGAAACGCGGCATGGAGGTAAAGGCGATCTTCCTGACTCATGCGCACTTTGACCACATCCTGGGACTTGAGGAACTGAGAGAACGGACCGGCGCTCCTGTTTACGCTTGTATCCACGAGAAGCGCCTGTGTGAAGATGCCAGACTCAACCAGTCCTCCACGATAGGCCGTTCCTACACGTTCAGTCCTGATCATTATCTTGAGGACAACCAGGAGGTGACTGTGGCCGGCATCACTATGAAAGTTCTCTTCACACCCGGACACACGGAAGGAAGCTGCGCTTATTACATTGAGGACGGCCATATCCTGATCAGCGGCGATACCCTCTTCCAGGGTTCCATAGGCCGCTCCGATCTGCCCACAGGCAACGGAGAAGATCTCAAGGAATCCATCCGCAATCGTCTCTATGTTCTACCCGACGACACCAGTGTTTTTTCCGGACACGGAGATGTGACCACGATCGGCTATGAGAAAAAACATAACTGGTTTGTCAGAGCCTGACTGTATACGGGACAGGTTTTCGCAGCACAGAATTTTCCGATGCAGGGTGTAACTGAATAAAAAATACTCCGAGGCTGTATAGTGAATCTTCATTAAGGAGCATAATATCATGACGAGCCGGAACCTTGTTCAGGTCAGGGCGCGTCATTTTTGTGCGCACAGGGAAGCCCCTTCTGACAATCGGCCGTGCTGCGGGAATACGGGATGAAAACAGCTTATAAATGCTTATAAATAGTATGTTAAAATGATCACTGCAATTGTAAATATTGATTTATACAGATACGAGATCCACTCTTTGCTAAAGGCTTTTTATCCGCAGGAGGATGTTAAGGTACTGACTTCTGCGGATGCCGCTGCCAACCGGAAATATCAGCAGATTGCACAAGAGCCTTTTCTGAGAGTGGTTTTTGCGGACACAGAAGTCACTTTATCTTTCTGCGACGGAAGCGGCACACGGACCGCTCCTGCTCCGGAGGGCATTTCTTTCGCCTGCAAGGGGACGATCCTGAAAACACAGATGAAGCATCTTCTCTACGCTATGCTCGCTGACCGCGAAGGACGCACGCTCCCCTGGGGCGAACTGATCGGGATCCGTCCCACCAAGATCGCCATGCAGTCGCTGCTGCAGGGCAGCACCATAGAGCAGGCGGCGCAGGACATGGAGAGGGAACACCTCGTCAGTCCGCAAAAGGCCCTGCTTTCCGCGCAGATTGCGCAGAGAGAGAGGGAGATCCTCGCTCATATCCACTATGAGAATGGTTACAGCCTCTATGTCGGCATTCCTTTTTGTCCGACCACATGCCTCTACTGTTCCTTCCCATCCTTTAACCTGGCACAATGGAGAGACAAGGTAGACGTTTATCTGGATGCCCTTGAAAAGGAGATGGAGGCATCATCGGCACTGATGAAGGGACGGGTTCTGGACACTGTCTACATCGGCGGCGGTACGCCGACAACACTGGAGCCCGATCAGCTGGAACGTCTTTTTTCCATGCTGGAAAAATATTTTCCCATGGAAAGTATTCAGGAATTTACGATCGAGGCAGGGCGTCCTGACAGCATCACGGCGGACAAACTCCGCGTCATCCGCGCCCACGCGGTCACCAGGATCAGTGTCAATCCTCAGACCATGAATGATGAGACCCTCAGACTGATCGGCCGCAGGCACACGGTACAGCAGGTGCGCGATGCCTTCCTTCTCTGCAGAGAGGCCGGGTTTGACAACATCAACATGGATATCATCCTGGGACTCCCTGAAGAGACAGAGGAGGATGTGACCGGGACTCTGGAGGAAATCGAAAAACTTTCCCCCGACAGCCTCACAGTGCATTCCCTTGCGCTCAAGCGGGGGTCGCGCATGCAGAAGTACATAGAGGAGAAGGGATTTTCTTCTATAAATAATACTGACGGCTGCATGGAGATAGCCGCGCAGTCGGCGGCACGCATGGGAATGGATCCCTATTATTTGTACAGACAGAAAAATATATCCGGAAATCTGGAGAATGTGGGCTATGCCCGCCCCGGAAAGGCCGGAATCTACAACATCCTTATTATGGAGGAAAAACAGTCCATCCTGGCACTTGGTGCCGGCAGCATTTCCAAAGCTGTTTTTCCCGGCGGAAGGATTGAGCGCAGTGACAACTGCAAAGATGTCGGGACTTATTTGGAGAACATCGATGAGATGATCGATCGAAAAGTACGTCTGGGCATCGGAAAAGCGGAAACTGACGCGGAGTAACAATAAAAAAAATACAAGGAACCGGTAATTTTTATATGGCAGCAAGTCGAAAAAAACACAATCTTGTGATCGTGGAGTCTCCTGCAAAGGTGAAGACGATCAAAAAGTTTCTGGGGTCCAGCTACGAAGTGGCTGCGTCAAACGGACATGTCCGTGATCTTCCCAAGAGCAAGATGGGTATCGATATCGAGAATGATTATGAACCCAAGTACATTACGATCCGCGGAAAAGGCGAGCTTCTCGCCGGACTGCGCAAGCTGGTAAAAAAAGCGGACCGTGTTTATCTCGCGACAGACCCTGACCGCGAGGGAGAAGCAATTTCATGGCATCTGATCGCAGCTCTTAACCTTGAGGACGCGAAAGACAAGCAGATTTCCAGGATCACCTTCAATGAGATTACCAAAAAGGCGGTCACACAGTCCCTGAAAAACGCCAGGGAGCTGGATATGAATCTGGTCGATGCCCAGCAGACACGCCGTATCCTGGACCGCATGGTCGGGTACGAGATTTCTCCGCTCCTGTGGGAAAAGGTCAAGCGCGGGCTCTCCGCCGGCCGTGTCCAATCGGTTGCCCTCCGTATGATCGGAGACCGCGAGGATGAGATCAATTCCTTTATTCCCCAGGAATACTGGACACTGGATGCTTCCCTGAAGGTCAAGGGCATTACAAAGCCCCTTACAGCCCACTACTACGGCAGTATCGAGGAAGACGGCAGGGCAGTGCGCAGGGAGCTTCAGACACAGGAAGAGACCATGAGGATCGTCAAAGGGCTCGAGGGCGGATCCTTTTCCATCCGTGAGGTGCGCCGGTCGGAACGCACCCGGAAATCCCCTCTCCCCTTCACGACATCGACCCTGCAGCAGGAGGCCAGTAAAGTCCTTAATTTCTCCACCCAGAAGACCATGCGCGTCGCGCAGCAGCTCTATGAAGGCGTGGAGATCAAGGGACAGGGCACAGTGGCTCTGATCACCTATCTGAGAACGGACAGTATCCGTATTTCAGACGAAGCCCAGGCTGCAGCCGCCGCCTTTATCGGGGAGAATTACGGTGAGGAATACCTTCTTCAGAAGGAAAAAGAAGAGAAGAAGGGCGGCAAGGTCCAGGATGCGCACGAAGCAATCCGTCCCACGGACGTCACCAGACTTCCTGCCTCTGTCCGTGAATCGCTCTCCAGAGAGCAGTACCGTCTCTATCAGCTGATCTGGAAACGCTTTGTGGCGAGCCGTATGAGCGCAGCCAGATATGAGACCACTCAGCTCCGGATCGCGGGCATGCCCGCTGTACCTTCCGGAATCGGGGGACAGATGTTTACCGTCTCGGCTTCCCGTCTCGTTTTCGAAGGCTTCCAGAAGGTCTACATAGAGGACGAAGAGGAACAGACAGCCTCGATCAGCAGAAAAATCGATGAGAATTCCGAGCTGACCCTTGAGTCCTTCGATCCCCGCCAGCATTACACACAGCCTCTGCCTCATTACACGGAAGCGACGCTGGTACGAGCGCTGGAAGAGCAGGGGATCGGACGTCCCAGTACCTACGCTCCTACGATCACGACCATTCTGGCCCGCAGGTATATTGTCAAGGAAGAGAAGAACCTCTATATGACAGAGCTGGGCGAAGTCGTCAACAATATCATGAAGCAGGCCTTTCCGACAATCGTCAACCCTCTGTTCACTGCCAACATGGAAGCGCTCCTCGACGGCATTGCCGAGGGCAAAGTCCGCTGGAAGACAGTGATCGAAAACTTCTATCCGGACCTGCACGAGGCTGTCCTCGAAGCGGAAAAGACCCTGGAAAAGGTCAAGATCGCTGACGAAGAGACAGAGGAAGTGTGTGAGAACTGCGGACGTCACATGGTCATCAAATACGGACCGCACGGCAAGTTCCTTGCCTGCCCGGGATTCCCCGAGTGCCACAACACCCGACCTTATTATGAAAAGATCGGTGTCGCCTGTCCCAAGTGCGGCAAGGACATCATTGTCCGCATGACCAAGAAAGGGCGCCGTTACTACGGATGCATGGGCAATCCCGAATGTGACTTCATGGTCTGGCAGAAACCCTCTGATAAGAAGTGCCCCCGCTGCGGCAGTATCATGCTGGAAAAAGGAAACAGACTCGTCTGCGCCGACAAGGAATGCGGCTACATCGAAAAGCGTGCCGATTCCCCGGAATCAGGTGATACCGGGAGCCCGGCAGAGGATTGACCCGGACGGCAGCGAAACAGTTCCTGCCTGACAATATCTGCCCTACTATATTTGACGGAAGCAGACATAAAAAAGGAATCGGAAACAGCCGAAGTAAACGGATAATGAATATTTGAGGAGATGACTGCAGCTTGAACGGCACGGCCGCTACATACGTAAGACAATTCTCCTTTAGAACTGCTTTGAACAGCAGGAGGTAAGTGATTTGGATACTCTGCATGCAGCAAGAAATGTGGTGTTGCTGGACAACACAAGGAAAATCGAAAAGCTGATTCATAACAATGACACCGGCAAAGTTGTCTTCAACGACATCTGCAAGGTTATGAGCGAGATCCTGCAGGCACACATCCTTGTGATCAGTAAAAAGGGTAAAGTGCTCGGTGTGGGAGAATGCAAGAAGGTCAATGCGGCTCACGGCATGATCGTGGAGGAGATCGGGACATTTGTGGATCCCGAACTGAACACAAGGCTTCTGGATGTGCTCTCCACACATGAAAATGTCGCTCTTCAGACACTCGGGTTTTTTGCAAGTGAAGACAAGGACCTGATGGGGATCGTCCTGCCGATCGAAGTCGCGGGCGAACGTCTGGGCACAGTCTTTATTTATAAAGACGGCGAGCATTTTGACATTGACGATATCATCCTCTCGGAATACGGCACCACTGTCGTCGGTCTGGAGATGCTGCGCGCGGTCTCCGAGGAGAACGCGGAGGAGAACCGCAAGATCGCCGTTGTGAAATCAGCGATCAGCACTCTGAGCTACACGGAAATGCATGCCATTATCCATATCTTCGAAGAACTGGACGGCGTGGAGGGAATCCTCGTCGCGAGCAAGATCGCGGACAAGGCCGGCATCACCCGCAGCGTCGTAGTCAATGCCCTGCGCAAGTTCGAGTCGGCGGGCGTCATCGAATCCCGTTCCTCGGGCATGAAGGGAACCTATATCAAGGTCCTCAACGACGCCATCTACGGAGAACTGGCGGGACTGCGCAAACAGATCCAGCCGTGATTTCTGATCCGGCTGTGATCCCGGATCCGGTCCTGATCCCGGATCATCCGGACTGCGGCAGTCATAACAATGTGAAAAGCAATGGCAAAATGCTGAGAATGCTGAAAACAATGCCGGAAATATGCCGAAAACAGGCCGGCAATGTGAAAATGGCACTTGCACAATCTCAGGGAATGTGCTATTGTTTTTAAGTTGCAAATTTTATGTCTTTTTATCAGACACGCGTCCCAGCGGATGCCGGTGCTCTTTTCAATAAGGGTGGCAGAATCCTCAATGACCGCGAAAGGACGCGGAAGAACAACCATTTACAGGAGGAAAAGTAAACATGGGTATCGTATCAATGAAACAGCTGCTGGAAGCAGGCGTGCACTTCGGTCACCAGACCAGACGTTGGAACCCCAAGATGGCTCCCTACATCTTCACCGAGCGCAACGGCATCCACATCATCGACCTGCAGAAGTCTGTCATCCTCGTAGACGAGGCCTACAAGGCAGTCTTCCAGATCGCGGAGCAGGGCGGCACGATCCTGTTCGTCGGAACCAAGAAGCAGGCACAGGACGCAGTCAAGGCTGAAGCTACCCGCTGCGGTATGTACTATGTAAACGAGAGATGGCTCGGCGGCATGCTGACCAACTTCAAGACCATCCGCAGCCGTGTCGAGCGCCTTCGCAAGATCGAGCAGATGGCACAGGACGGCACCTTTGAAGTTCTTCCCAAGAAGGAAGTCGCAAAGCTTCAGAAGGAGTGGGACAAGCTTGAGAGAAACCTCGGCGGCATCAAAGACATGACCCGCATTCCCGACGCGATCTTCGTAGTCGACCCCAAGAAGGAGAGAATCTGCGTGGCAGAGGCTCATGCACTGGGCATCACTCTGATCGGCATCGGTGATACCAACTGCGATCCCGAAGAGCTCGACTTCATCATCCCCGGCAACGACGATGCAATCCGTGCAGTCAAGCTGCTCTGCAGCAAGATGGCTGACGCTGTCATCGAGGCAAACCAGGGTGCAGAGGCAGCCGGCGCTGAGCAGGAAGCTCTCGCGGAAGAGTCTGCAGCATCCGAGGCTGAGCAGGCTGAAGAGGGAACCCTCTGATTCCGGCCTGAGTCATCCGGGAAAATACAGTATCGTACACGAACTGCCGCGGGCTCTGAAAAAGGGCCCGGGGCACAGATATAGATAGATCGAAAGGAAGTACACTATGGCAATTACAGCTGCACAGGTTAAACAGCTGCGCGAAGCTACCGGCGCAGGTATGATGGACTGCAAAAAGGCTCTGACCGAGACCAACGGCGATATGGATGCCGCAATCGAAGTTCTTCGCAAGAAGGGCCAGGCAAAGGCTGAGAAGAAGGCCAGCAGGATCGCTGCAGAGGGTATCTGCCTCATCGCGACCGACGGCGACCAGAAGGCAGCCGTAGTCGAAGTCAACTCCGAGACCGACTTTGTCGCGCAGAACGAGAAGTTCCGCACCTACGTCGCAAAGGTTGCAGACCAGGCCCTGAAGACCGAAGCAAAGGATATCGACGCGTTCATGGCCGAGCCCTGGATCGAAGATTCCGCAAAGACTGTCAGCGAAGCTCTCGTCGACATGATCGCTGTCATCAGCGAGAAGCTGAGCATCCGCCGCTTTGAGCAGGTCACTGCACAGGACGGCTGTGTTGTTTCCTAT
>OCTX012290267.1_pt1 | contig 10153 bp, 8 predicted proteins | sample 1539691 | NCBI WGS metagenome assembly OCTX01 (sample SAMN02144231, study PRJEB22623) | gut metagenome | biome: sheep rumen | host: Ovis aries | place: New Zealand | reverse complement strand
GGCAGCGGCTCTGCAGACACTGACAGTCAGGCAAGATAGTTTTTCTTTTGGGAAAAATGCATTTTCAGACCTGCCCGCGGGTCCTGCGCGATGAAGAATGAAACACCCTTTGGCATTACAGGCCGCATTATTGCTGCGGTTCTGTTTCCAAAGGGTGTTTTTTGTTCCATTATTCAGGGTGTTTTTTGTTCCATTATTCAATTCAATAGTTATCTGTTCCTGTTTTTACAGATTGTGTTTTTGTTTGAAAAGCCGCATCCTATTTGTTTCTCGTGAGCCAGTGGCGGATAAAGATATACAGGCAGATGATAAATGCCAGCATGAATCCGAAGAAGCCAAGGGCAGGGATTCCCAGAATCTGCGGCCGCATTTCTGTCGTGCAGATAATACTGGAGCCGATCAGGAGGGCCATGACCCACAGGCCCATCACTATGTTGCGGACCAGTCTGCGCAGAAGATGGCTCATTTCTTTGGTTGCGTCAAGTTTCATATTGACCGTGGCCTGTCCCTTGAGGTACTCTTCCAGGGCACTCTTGACCAGCGGCGGGATCTCTACGGTCTTGTAGGCGGCGGTGTAGAGCTTACGCCCGCCGCGCTGCATCTCGTGTTTGAGGTCAAACTGTTCCATGCTGCTTTCCCGGATCCTGGCCATAGCGATTTCGACCATATTGATATCCGGGCAGATCTCGGACAGGACGCCCTGCATATGGTTCAGGCCCCGCCCCAGCATGGTCATGCCGTGCGGAAGCTTGAGGCCGTTTTCCTTCATGATCTCAAGTACCTGCATGAAGAAATCAACGACATCGATATTGCCCAGGGACATCTTTCCGTAGCGCTCAACCAGGGTGCGGAGTTCCCTGTACAGGCGTCCGTCATCCACTTTTCCCTTCACTTCGCACAGTTCCAGGATCGTGCTCTCGAGACTGGCAATATCACTGATGGCGATGGAGCGGATCGCCCGTTCCATCAGTGCCTTGTCCCGGTTGGACAGGCGTCCCATCATCCCCATATCGATCCAGACGATCTTGCCGTCGTGGACTTTGACATTGCCGGGATGGGGATCCGCATGGAAAAAGCCGTCCTCCATAACCTGTTTTATATAGTTGTTGATAAACTTGCGTCCGACTTCCTCCAGGTCATAGCCCCTGCCCAGGAGATGGTCCCGGTCATTGATCGCGCAGCCGCCGACATATTCCATGACCAGTACACGGCTTGTGGTATATTCACGATACAGGTGCGGTACACGAACATAGGCGATCCCGGTATTGTTTCTGGTGAATTCCTCAATATTTGCGGCTTCCTTGAGGAAATCCATCTCCTCCTGGGCAACCGCCCACATCTCATCCAGGATCATTCCCAGATCCACAACATTCTTGAGTCCGCCCACGGAAGGCATCAGGCGCACGATCCTGTGCAGAAGGCCGATGTCCCGCGCCATCATGTCATAAATGCCTTTTCGCTGCACCTTGACGACGACTTCCTCGCCGGTCAGCAGCACCGCCCTGTGTACCTGGGCAATCGACGCAGACCCCAGAGGCTCCTGATCGATGGTTTTAAAATACTGGTGCCAGTCCTCCCGATAGGAACGGTTGATAACTTCCTCCACCTCTGAAAAAGGCATTGGCGTGACATCATAATTGAGTTTGACCAGTTCATCGCAGTATGCTTTGGGGAGAATATCCGAATGCAGGGACATGATCTGTCCAAGCTTAATATATGTCGGTCCCAGTTCCTCCAGAATGACACGGAGCTTTTCCGGCGTCACACCTCTCGTGATGTGATTGCGGAAAAGAACCTCCCGGATCTCCTTCATTCTGGACCTGTTGTCCATTTTCGCCTTTTCTTCCATAGTCTACCCCATGCAGCACACAAACATGCGAAAATGCCCGCAGCGGAATTCGGCCTCGTCAGCCGGCCCGCAGCGGGCAGTTTTTTTGTTATAAATAAAAAACTCTGAACAGGTTCTTCCTGTTAGTCCTCGGTCTTCTCTTCGTCGGCGGGCATATATCCCTCTTTCTGAATATCGTCGTCCATCTCGTCAAGCTCTGCAGCAGCTTTCGCTTCCTCATCGCTCTCGGTAATGCCGGTAGCATCCTCGAATGCCTTCTCAGCTTCCGCAATCTTTTTCTTGAGAAGCTCCAGTTCATCTGCGCTCATCTTGGCAAGCTTCTCTTCAACAGTCAGGGCATCAGTCTTGCGGGCTTCCACTGTCTTCTTGACATTGTGCTGCAGTTCCTTGTTGAGTTCCTTACCCTGCTCAACTGTGATCTCACCCTTTTTGATCAGTTCATCAACGATCTGCTGAGACTTCTCAACCGTTGTAGCGGCTGCGCCGATGCCTACCAGAAGGAATTTTTTCAGTCCATCACCGATCTTATCCATTGCCATCTTGATATCCTCTCTTTCCGGAGCGCTCAGACAATTGTGTTCCGGCTGTCCCGTGACGCTCCTGCACGGATCTGCCTCCTTTACTGTTTATTATATTCGTTTTTGCGCGCCTTGTCATTTGCTTTATTACTTTATCGCATCACTTTACAGCTTCCTGACTTCCGCACCGCCTGAATAATATGATAAAAATCAATTGTTGCAAAAATATGGCTGAAAAATATATTTATAATAACAATTATGAAAAAAATATATCCGGATTCAGAAAAAATAAAGTATCTCCGCAAAACAGCTGTCCTCAGATACTTCTGATCAGGTAGAGGAAGCGGGGAATAAAGATGATCAGTCCCGCAACGGCAGCCATGATGGCGGCGATCAGTACAGCTCCGGCAGCCGCGTCCTTGGCGCGTTTTGCCAGAGGTTTGAATTCATCTGTCACCAGGTCGACCACTGCCTCAATTGCCGTATTGACCAGTTCAAGCCCCATGACCAGGCCAAACAGGCCAAAGCAGGTGCACCATTCCGACACCGAAATGTGCAGTACCAGTCCAAAGAACACCACAAGGACGGCCATGGTGCAGTGGATCTTCATATTGCGTTCGTCAAGACCGAAAAGGATCCCGTCAAAGGCATGCCCGAAACTCTTCGCGATCGTCTGGCTCGTCGACTTGCCGCCGCGCCTTACGGCTGCACGCTTTTTACTGCGCGCGGCATTTCCTGAGGCCTTACTGCTGCCGCCCGACCTGGACTTTCCGCCTTTTTTCTGTCCTGCAGACTCCGAAGCTCTGTCGTATTTCTTTTTTGCGGATTTTTGCTTTGCCGGTTTCTGTTCTGCAGATCTCTGCCTCGCCGCTTTCTTTTCTGCAGGTTCCTGCCTTATATCCTGCCCTTCAGCAGACATCTGTTCCCGTTCTGCGGTCTTCTGTTCTGTTTCTGCCATAAGTCTTCCCTCTATCCAGGCAGCAGTCAGTGCATAGCTGCAGGATTGCGTGGCGGAATCCTCCTGAAAAAGCACCCTGTGCCTTTGTCAGACAATTCCCGTTTTTAATATCATTCTTAACCCATTTTTTCATAACGGGCCGTTTTTTTCAATATGTTTTTCCGCCCGGAGATGAATGCCGGAGATGAATGTTTACAGTTCAGACCTTCCTGATTTTGAGGACGCCTTAGTAAAACATCCACCGGTTATTCATTGCCTGCGCCTGAGCGATATAGTAGTTGATCATCGCCTGGTCTTCATCTGACATCGGCTTTCCGCCCTTTTCTTCATCATCCATGCGGGAGATCGTCCGGCAGGCCTTGATATAATCCCTGGTGAGACTGCGCAGCCTGGAGGAAAGATGCTGCATCACAAGCAGGATGAAAGAAGGATCCTCTTTAAACAGATTCTCGAGGCCATCCTCCGTGATACGTGTCAGCACAGTGTCATTTTCCATGACAACCGCCGTGGCGGAACGGGACATTTTTTCTATAATACCCATCTCGCCGAAAAACCGGTTTTCCTGCAGCTCCGCGAGAAGCTTCTGCCGGTCTGTCCCATAATCCAGATAAATTCCCACTGTACCGAAGCCGATGTAATACATGCAGTCTCCCGCATCTCCCTGACGGAAAATAACCTGTCCCTTTTTGAACCTCATATTTTCCCGCATCTGCCCGTGTTCTTCCCGGATCCGCTCGATATTTTCATATCTCTCCATAGCCTCAAGAGCATTCCTGCTCCCAAGCATATGGTTATAGATATTCAGGAACTTGCCGATTCTGGAGAGCAGCCCTTCCTTCCTCTCCTGGATCTCGCCTCTTGTCCGGCGCATTTCATCGATGGTGGCACAGGCCTCATCATAGGATACTGTGAGCTCGCGGAGACGGCGGCTCAGATTCTTCGTGATCATTCTGATCTGGTCGGGGTCAGATTCAAAAAAACCGTCCAGTTCCTTCTCAGTGATTTCCAGAACCCTGACCTTGTCATCCGATGCAACGACAGTTGCAGATCTGGGCCAGGAGTCCAGCACTGCCATTTCGCCGAAAATGCGGCCGGGGCCGAGTTCCGTCAGCTTCTGCTCCTCTTTTGATCCATAGCCGAGAACAACGGAGACTGTCCCTTCGATAATCTTATAGAGACAGGATCCCATGGATCCTTCCCAGAAAATCACTTCGTTCTTTTTGAAAAACCTTTCCTGCATATTTACCCTCCATGGCTGTGTGCCGCAATTGACGTAATATTCAAGACTCGCTCGCGTGTTCTGTGTGACGCGCGTTACTCTCGTGTTTTGTCACATGTCTCGAGAACTTCCCGGATATCCTCATGAAGTCCGGCTCCATCCTTCTCTCTGCGTGTATATTCAATGATCAGATCGGCGTCAGGCGTTGTCTTCAGGATCTTGTCCAGAAGCGATGTAAAATCGATGGTGCCCTCGTGCAGACGGTTATGCTGGTCATGTATCCCGTCGTTATTGTGCAGATGATATGCACGGATCTGCGGCTGCAGATCATCGATCAGACGCGGAATGTCCCATCCATTTGCATTGGCATGCCCGATATCAATGAGCACGTCGTATTTTTTGTCACGGCACACCTGTGTGAATTCCTGCTGGTCCAGCAGCATGTTTTTCAGCAGGACCGTGCCGGTATTCTCAATATAGACCGGACAGTCAAAGGAACCGAACATCTCCTGCAGTTCCTTGTAGTTTTCATGTGCATTTGCCAGCATCTCTTCCTTGCGGTCGGGATCCACACGTCCGTTGTTCAGGTGCATGGTAAAATGCCTGCTCCGGAGGATCCGGGCATATTTCAGGGTCAGCCGGACATGATGCATGGACTCTTCGTACTGCCGTGTTCCCCTGGGGGCTGCGTGTTCTACGCGGAATACAGGTCCATGAAAGGCGACCGGATGCTCCTGCAAAAGGGCAAGATTCTCCCTGAGCGACTGCTCAAAATCCGGCATGTCAAACATGGCAAGGATCTCAAATCCGAGCCTGCCGCCATAAGCCTGCGCATATTCCTGCACGCGGGATAAATGATCCCCGAAAAGGCAGGTGTTGATATAGATTGAATTATTGCTCATCCGTATGGTTCTTTCCTCCTGTCTCCAGACCTGCATAATCTCCATTGTCCGTCGGCTCCCTGAAGCCGATCTGTTCCAGCCACTGACCAAAGCCTGCAGGCCTGGCCGTAAAGCGGATCGTCGTCAGGTCATTTTCCGTATGCGTCACCAAGGCATACAGACCGTCGCCCACATCCAGTTTCAGATTGTCGCAGGTAAAGATCTCTTCCTCCGTTTCCATAACAGCCTGCCCTTCCGAAACGGACAGGATCGCTGCCTTCCTTGACCTGCCGATGACATGTTTGCCGTCCAGCAGGTAATATTTTACCTCTGCAGGTGCGGGAAGAAGGACCGGCCGGTCCGTTTTTTCATCAAGATACAGGTTGTAGGGCGCCCCTATTCCGGAGACTCCGCAGATCGTGATATCTCCGTGTACCCCCTTGGGGGATACATTTCTGGTAAAGTCTACGGTGACTTCCTCCCGGATCAGATCGCGGGTCGACGATGAGATCAGGATCTGACCGCCCGCCGCATAGGACTCCAGCCGGCCGGTCAGATTGACCGGGGCGCCCAGAACGCCGTACTTGGTCCGGCGCTCGGACCCTATATTGCCCAGGATCACTTCATCCGAATTGATGGCGATCCCCATCGAAAGCGGCTCAAATCCCCGCTCGGCATTCCATTCATTGACGGCTTTCATCCGCTTCTGCATACCTATGGCTGCCGCAACAGCATCCGAGGCATGGGCCTGCGTCGTGACAGGTGCACCGAAGATCACAAACATACCGTCTCCAAGGAATTCGATCAGAGTCCCGTTATAACGGCTGATCTCCTCGTACATCTCTGAAAAATAATGATTGACCATGGTGACCAGGTCCTGGGGTTCCATCCGTTCACACAGCATGGTAAAGCCCCTGATATCGCTCATCATGATCGTCAGCGTGCGCTTCTGTCCGCCCAGTTTCCATCCATCCGGTGATTCGAGGATCTCCCTCACAATGTCATCGGAGAGATACCTGCCGAATGTCTCCTGCAGTACGCGGTTCCGCAGAGAAAGGCTCTCGTTGAGCCTGCGGATCTTTTCCATGGCTATGACCGCATCCCGCATCCGGGTCAGCTCTGTGATATCACTGATGACCAGGATCACGCCGACCTTTTCACTTTCCTCCTTCAGATAGGAGGAGACGATACGCAGTTCCTTCCTGCCTCTGTCCGTATAATAGGGCACATACCGGTCCTGCCGCCGGCCCTTCATGTAGATCACATCCAGAACACATTCTGTAAAAGGATCATTGTTCTCATTTATAAAAAAACAGCTCGCAAAGGGCCTTCCTTCCAGCTCTTCTCTCGTCCTCTCCAGGATCGACAGAGCCGCGTCGTTGACCAGTTCGATCCTGCCGTCAAAGCGGATCGCCATGACCCCTTCCGACATATCGGATATAATGCTGTTTTGAATAATCTGCCGTTTTTCCATTCTTACCCCACATGTCGATGCGTCACTCTGACGCGATTTCACGCAGACAGCCTGTGACTGGCAGGCATCAAACAGTAAAGAATCTCAGAAGGCCGGATGCCCGGTTATTTGATCCCGCACAGGTCCCTCACCACTTCGCCCGCTATGATCAGTCCTGCTACGGAGGGGACAAAGGCTAGACTCCCCGGGGTCGAACGGCGCCCGCTGCCTTCGTTTACGGATACTCCGGCAGATATACCCGTACTGTCTTCGCTCACGGGTACACCGGCAGATATATCCGTACTGCTTTCACGACCTCTTTCGCCGGCTGTCGGGTCTTTGGCAGGCTGCAGGGGTTTCTCTTTGGAATATACGACCTTGAGTTTCTCCACTCCACGTTTTTTCAGCTCGCGGCGCATTACCCGCGCAAGGGGATCGACGGATGTCTGATAAATATCCGCCACTTCGAAGCGGGAGGGATCCAGTTTATTACCTGCCCCCATGGCGCTGATGATCGGCACCCCGGCCTCCCCGGCCTGCAGGATGAGCTGGATCTTACCCGTCACAGTATCGATGGCATCTACCACATAGTCATAAAGGGAAAAGTCAAACTGTTCCGCCGTCTCCGGCAGGTAAAAACACTTGTGCCGGTAGACGATAGCATCAGGATTAATGGACCGGATCCGTTCCGCCATGACATCGACTTTGTCACGTCCGACGGTATCCATTGTCGCGATGATCTGGCGGTTGATATTGGAAAGCGCCACCGTGTCCTTGTCGATCAGGTCGATCGCTCCCACGCCGCTTCTGGCCAGAGCTTCCACGACATAGCCGCCGACACCGCCGACACCGAAAACCGCGACCCTCGATGCAGCAAGCTTTTTCATCGCCTCCTCACCGAGCAGCATCCTGCTCCTGGAAAACCGATCCTCCATCTTTCTCTTCTCTCTCCTCTTCTCCCGTATGTCCGTCGATGCTCCGCCGCAGACCACAGCGGCTTTTCACCGACCTTTACAGTATAGCATTCTCTTATGCTTTATGGCAAAAAACTCTGTTTTGCGCGCTTTACGCGCAAAACGAGCGGATTCCGAATGGTTGGAGCGATGCGAGAGCGCGGGACGCGCGGAGCAGCGCGTAGTTTTCATCAAATATGTTTGTAGACGTGTGACCATGTCACAAGTATAATAATTGCGAGATTGAAACCCATCTGCGTTTTTTACACAGACAGGAACAGAACAGCCCTTTCGGAAAGCAGCCGGAAGTTCCGACTAAAGAGGTAACAGATTTGGAAATACAAGAACATACTCACGAGCATTCGCACGAGCATTCACATGACCATACGGACAGCCATTCCCACGGGCACTCGCACGACCATGCGGACAGTCATTCCCATGGACACTCGCATGACCATGCGGACAGCCATTCGCACGGGCACTCTCATGATCACGCGGACGGCAAGAAGCATCATCATGTACACAGTGCGGAAGAAAAAAGAGCGGTGGTCAACCGCCTGTCGAGGGCGATCGGCCACCTTGAATCCGTCCGGCGGATGGTGGAACGCGATGAGGACTGCAGCGATGTACTGATCCAGCTGGCAGCAGTCCGCAACGCGATCAACAATACCGGTAAAGTCATTATGAAAAATCATATCAGCCACTGCATCGTCGATGCCATCGAGGAAGATGATATGGAGGCTGTGGAAGCCCTCAACCGGGCTATCGACCGGTTCATCAAGTAGGGAACTGGTGCGTAATCACCTGCGCTCTATAAAGCGAAGCGGCAAAGTTCCGCATCCATAAGAGCCTCTGCCCTGCATAGGGTTAGAGGTTCATTCGATGTCCAGATCCGCCGTAACCTGATAATAGTCGCAGGCATGGGCGGTATAGCCGGTGACACCTGCTCTGGAGATCATGTTCATCTGCAGGAAAGAACAGAAAACATAGGCGTTATCATCCAGAATCTTCTGCTGAAGTTCGATGGCAAGTTTTCCTCTCTCTGCCGGGTCAAACTCGGTGCTCATCTTTTCGATCAGGTCCGTGACTTCTGCATTTTCATAGGCGCCGAAGTTGTAGCTCATGCCGGGCAGGCAGCTGGTGGTAAAGAAGTACTGGGGGTCGCCGGAAGGTGCCGTGACCAGGGCCGAGGCATAAATATCCCAGCTCTCCATCTTTGCCAGGAAATCACGCCGGTTGGCTGTGCAGTTGATATCAAGCTCAATTCCGATGTCCTTGAGAGAGGCCTGCGCGGACTCGGCCAGAAGAGGAAGCTCCTGACGGCTGGGATAGGTCAGCCAGCGGATCGTAAGCTTCTTCCCGTCCTTTTCGCGGATGCCGTCGCCATCGGTATCCTTCCATCCCGCTTCTTCCAGAACTTTGGCTGCACCTTCAGGATCATAGGTTTCCGTCTTTACATTTTCTCCGCCGAATGTGCTGAAGCCGTCGGGAAAGGCGCCGTTTCCGGGCTGTCCGTGTCCTTCCAGAAGCGTCGAGACAAATCCCTCCTTATTGATTCCCATGGCAATGGCCTTGCGGACTGCCGGATCCTGAATGACCGGGCTCGTCATGTTCATGGATGCAAAAAAGGCTCTGGATGTGTCGATGGATGAAAACTGGAAATTGTCATTTTCAAAATTCGGATAGGCCTCATAAGCCATCCCATAGGCCGCGTCGATGTCGCCTGCCAGAAGGGCTGCAGAAAGTGTATCGCCGTCGGAAAGCGTGCGAATTGTCAGTGTATCGATCTTGGGTGTGCCGTTCCAGTAATTGTCATTTTTGGTCAGTGTCAGATGATGGTCCGTCTGCATATCGACCACCACATAGGGGCCAGTACCTGCCACGATACCCTTCTCAAAGTCGGAGGCCTGCACGTCAATGATACAGCCGTAAGGGTCTCCCAGGTAATTCATCAGAGCCGGATTGGGCTCACTGGTGGTGATCGTCAGTACCTGACCCTCCGCCTTGATTTCTTTGATCTTAGTATCTTCGGGAGCACGGTCATGGTTTGCGATCAGATGCTCCAGGCATTCTTTGACCGCCTCGCCGTCCATCAGACGTCCGCTGGAGAAATACACATTGTCCTGCAGAGTGATGGTCCAGGTCAGATCACCGTCATTTTCCCATGATTTTGCCAGCCAGGGCTCGAGCTCCATCGTATCCGTATAATGTACGAGTGTCTCGCCGATTCCGTAGCGGATGCAGGCCCAGCCGTTGTAGGTACGGTGCGGGTCGACAGTTTCCTCCCAGTTCTCGGCATTGAATGTAGTGTCTCCGATCACC
>OCTX012285285.1_pt1 | contig 10153 bp, 4 predicted proteins | sample 1539691 | NCBI WGS metagenome assembly OCTX01 (sample SAMN02144231, study PRJEB22623) | gut metagenome | biome: sheep rumen | host: Ovis aries | place: New Zealand | reverse complement strand
TCTTAGGCATGAGATTGTATGCGATCATGCCTGCCAGCAGATTCGCTGCGAAATTGTTGACAGAGCGATGTCTGGTGTGGTCTATCTGACGTCAAGCGTTTGACTATCTGAAAGAGAAAGAGGAGGACGAGCCGTTCACGTTGACGAATCTCCCTGAATATACTCCGTTTTTCAGTTTCCCGTCCAGTCGGCCGGTTGTTCTTTGTTCATCATTGTTATAGACATTGATGACCAGTTTTCCAGAACGAGGATCATACTGTTGCAAAGAGAGTGTTCTGTAAACTTCTTCGCCCGAGCCGAAAGAACTGCTTCCGTATGCATATGACAAGTCACCTGTTCCATTCTCCAGACTGAACGACATAACGGTGGCCCATCCTCCCATCTTGCCTTCCAGATAGAGACCGTCATCTTCGTCAAGAGACTCGACTTCTACAGCAGCCCCATTTTTTATTTTTAATCTGAATTTCTTGAAGTTTTTTGCAGCATTTCTTGTTCTATTCTTGCCCGCTTCGATTATCGATTGGTCGCTTTCCAATGCTTCAAAATTACTTTCACCTGTGAAATTCATTGTGATAGTACTCCCTATGTTACCCTCAAGGAATTTCTTGAATTCTTTTCCATCAGAGTCGTCTGTCCGCCATTCTCGAGCTGTGTCTTCAGGATTGAGCTCATTGATGTCTCTCCCTTCACCGTCCATGGCAAATCCAACTATCCACATCTGATTATATTCGTTAACCATAGATGCTGTATTTACCTTTTTGAGGAGTTTAAATGTGATTCCCACTTCTGGGAAGTCCACTCTGTTGAAATCGCAGTAGACGTTTCCTCCGCTTTGTGGTACGATAGTGACGGCATCACTTATCTCTGGCGGAAGAATGATGTTGCTTACGTTGATAACGGCGAGATGGTTCCCTGTGTCAGACGAAGAGGATGCCTCAGCCGAAGCCCTCCTTCTTTTTGCTGGTGCTGCCTTGGTTCCGATAGCAAGGCGCATTCCCAAATAACTCTCGCGTTCTCCGTTTTTTCCTTGGCCACGGTAAGCTGACCGGCAATATTTCGCACCGCTTTTCCAACTTCCGCCCCGGTTTAGCCAGCTGTCTCCGCTTTCGGGACCGGTCGGGTCCTGCTCTGGTGAAACGCTATAGTAATTGTCGTCGAAGAAATCCTCGCACCATTCCCATACGTTTCCGCTCATATCAAAGATGCCAAGTTCGTTTGCCTTCTTCGTGCCTACTTCATGGCTTTGACTACCGCTGTTGGCATTATACCATGCCACGTCTCCTATTGCATTGCTGCCGGAATAATTGTAACCTTCGCTCTTTGTTCCTCCTCGTGAAGCGAATTCCCATTCTGCCTCGTATGGCAGCCGGAATGCCTCTCCTGTCAGTTCGTTCAGTTTCTCTATAAATTCTTGACAATCATCGTAGTCGATGTTTTCGACGGGGAGCCTGCTGCCAGAGAAAGAGGAAGGATTGTATTCCATGACCGCTTCCCATAACTCCTGTGTTACCTCTGTCTCACCAATATAGAAGTCTGAAACCGTCACACTGTGAGCTGGGCTCTCACGTGGAAACTCCCCTCCACTCGTTCCCATCTGGAAGGTTCCGCCTTTCACATATACCATCTTGAATGACACGCCGTTTACAGTAATGGTGCGGTCGGTCGGTTTCTGTTTTGCTTTCTTCGCTTTCTTTACGACTTCATCTTTCTGGGGCTCTTCCTTCTCACCGCTGTTCTTGAACAAAAGAATCGCTGCTATTGCGGCAAGTAATACCGCAATTACGGCTAGCATGATGATCATTGTCTTGTTGCTTTTGTTACCGGAAGAAGGATAGCCTTGTCCGGATCCGGTTTTGTTGGAATTGTATTGGTGCTGTTGTTCTTCTGAAGGCTGAGAACTTTCTCTGTAGATAGTGTTGTCGTTGTTAGTATCCATGGTTGTATTTGGCAATTTTGGTTATTTTCGTTGGCAAAGATAATTTTTATTTTTGAAATTTTATGTTAAAATCCCATCCATTTCCATCCATTTAAAAATTGTGTATGAGAATTTCGGTTAATTAGCTGATATATTGGATTTTAGCATATATGAACTTTTTTACTCTCAACAAAGCATTTTCAGACTCAGCAATTTTTCTCCCTCCATAATTGCAATCCTCGTCTCGTCCGAGTGCGTCTCCATTTCGTCTTGGCTGGGGGCGTGGGTGTCTCGCCCGCGCCAGCCGTCGAGGGCTCGATGCCCGAAGACGGCAGAAAAAACGAAAACACCAATTCTCTAATTCTCCAATTCTTGACAAAAAAACTTCAACGATTACCGTCCAAATGTTTTTTGGGAGCTCTGTTTGAAAAAATTCATGTCAATTAAAAAAACTATTCGTGAAAATTCGTTCAGATTAGTGTTCGAAAATAATCATGTCAATTTAAAGGTTATTCAGGATTTCGTGTGGTGATTAATTTTATTGTCATCTGCTGTCCCCTTTTTCATTCCGACAGGACATCGGCTGGGATAGTGGGCGTCTCGCCCGCACATCTGACCGGCGAAGCACGGTCAAACAATGATATAGGATCTCCTTCCACACATATTCCTGAAGTACCTAATTTATACCCCTCCCCCAGGGTATAATGAATCCCCGCCACACGGACCTGTGGCGGGGATTTTTCTTCACCGATTCACACTTGGGGCGTGGACGTCTCCGTCCACGTTATTTGAAGAACTGCAGGAATGCTTTCACGCAGTAGAGGTGGTCTGCCACGCTGCCCGTCTCCCGGCAGCTGTGCATGGCCAGGATAGGGTTGCCCATGTCCACTCCGCGCAGCGGAATCGACGAGGCGAGTATGTTGCCCAGTGTGCTGCCACCTGCCACGTCGCTGTGGTTCACGAACCGCTGGCACGGGACCCCCGCTTCCGCGCAGACCTGTGCGAACACGGCGGCTGACACGGCGTCGCTCGCATATTTCTGAGCCGCGTTGAACTTGATGACAGGGCCCTTGCCCAGCTGCGGGTGGTTTGTCGGGTCGTATTTCTCGCTGTAGTTCGGATGCCAGGCGTGGGCATTGTCGGCTGAAATCATGAACGCACGCTCCACAGCCTGATAGAAAGCCTCCTCGCTGCCGCTCTGGCTCAGCGCTATCCGCTTGAGCATCGAGGCCAGGAACGGACTGCCAGCACCCTGCTTCGTCTGAGAGCCGGTCTCTTCGTTGTCGAAGATGGCAAGCACATTCGTCGTGTCCGGCTCATCGGCTCCAAGCAAGGCTGCCAGTCCGGCATGGCACATCGACAGGTCGTCCAGACGGCCTGAGGAGATGAACTCGTCGTGCACGCCGAAGGTGCAGGCTGGAGTGGCGTCGGCGAGGTAGAGGTCGAAGTCCAGGATGTCGCTCTGCTCTACGCCCAGCTCCGAGCATACCACGTTCATCAGCATATTGCCGGCTTCCATCTTGCTCGTCAGTATGCCAAGCAAGGGGAGCATGTCCTTCTGCTTGCTCAGCTTCACGCCGTCGTTCACCGAGCGGTTGAAATGGATGGCGAGGTTGCTGATTTGCAGCAACGGACGTTTCACGTGGAGCAGCAGTGTCCGCGGGCTCATGGCGTCCTCGCCCTTCACAATCACGCGGCCGGCGATGGTCAGAGGCCGGTCGAACCAAGTCGACATGATCGGACCGCCATACACCTCCGTGTTCAGTTTCACGATTCCGCCCTCACACAGCATCTCCGCATTCGGCTTGATGCGGAAAGTGGGGGAGTCGCAGTGGGCGCATATCATCCGGAATCCGCTTTCTGACAAGCTTTTGCGGCCGATATTGAAAGCGTAAACGGAAGAGTCGTTTTTCGTGACATACAGTTTGTCGCCAGGTTGAACTTTGTCCAATGGCTCACATGGGTCGATACGCCGGTAGCCGGCATCCTCCAATGTGTTGGATATGTTCTTTACGGCCAAAAAATTCACTGGCGAAGCATTTAAAAAGTCTAACAGTCTGGTAATCATGTCTCACAGTTTTTAGTTTTTATTTTTCAGATGACGTGTTCCCTAAGCGTTTGTTTAAGGATTTTATGCAAATATACGTAATTATTTCGAATTTATAAACCAACATGATAAAGAAAGTTAATCTTCTTTAATGTAAAAGTGTTATATTTTCATAAAACAATTGCAGAAAAGCAAAAAAATAGGTAAATTTGTAACTTGAAATATTATTTATTATGATGAAACCAGTTAATTTTCCCAAAAAGCCATTTTTAAGTGAATGGTGCTTTAAGTTTTTATTTTTCTCATTATTCTCATTTCTTCTGATTGCGTGTTCTGACAATGATGAAGGAAAACAACCAGCTGATATCCAACAGAAGAGCATTGTCGTTCTCTATGAAAACGATGTACATTGTGGCATTGAAGGATACGCAAAGATTGCAGGGCTAAGAGATGCCATTGCTGCCAGTGACACTGCTTTTGCGGCTGTCGTCAGCAGTGGAGACTTTCTGTCTGGAGGTTTGCCAGGGGCCAACAGTCAGGGTAAGGCCATCGTCAGCATCATGCGTAATGTGGGATATGATGCCATCACGCTGGGAAACCATGAGTTTGATTACGGTACACCATGGATGGAGGAACTCCTAAAAAATATCAATACTACGGTGGTCTGCGCCAATTTCTTCCATAGTGGAGCTACTGAACCGGTTTATGCGCCATATATTATACGTCAATATGGGAAGAAACGAGTGGCATTTGTCGGTGTCTGCACTCCGGAGACCATGCAATCAGAGGCGTATTCTTTCTACGACAAAGATGGCAAGTTACTTTACGATTTGCGAACCGAGCAAGTCTATTCTCTTGTCCAGCAGGCAGTGGACAATGCCAGGGCAGAGGGAGCCGACTTCGTTGTGGTGCTTTCACACTTGGGAGAAGCCGTGAATGAAACGGGCATAACCTCCCATGGGCTCGTGGCTGCGACTACAGGAATTGATGTGGTCCTCGATGGGCACACTCATTCCGCAATTGTGCATGACTATGTGAAAAACAAGGAGGGAAAGGATATTATCGTCACGCAGAGCGGAACAAATTTTATGAACGTCGGGAAACTGGTAATCAGTAAGGAAGGAATTATTTCCACAGAACTCATACCGATTAAGAATATAGAATATGTTAACACAATTGTTGCTGCCTCAACCGATAGTGTCAACAATCTTCTAAATGAGGTGAAATCGAGGATACTGGCCACAAGCGACTATGACCTCCAAATCAATGATGAGAATGGAAAACGTATCGTACGTTCTGCTGAAACCAATCTCGGCGACTTGATAACCGACGCATTCCGGATTACTTTGGAAGCGGACATCGGATTGCAGAATGGAGGTGGTATCCGGTCTTCTATCAAAGCGGGAAATATCAGTTATGGAGATGTGTTTAATGCTTTGCCGTTCAGCAATACTGTTAGCAAGATTGAGGCTACAGGAGAAAAAATCATAAAAATGCTTCAAGCTTGTACAGCAAAAGCACCAGAGGAGGACGGCAATTTTCCACAGGTTTCAGGAATTACTTTCACCGTACATACTATAAGCCATACAATAAGCGATGTCAAAGTATTTGATGCTGATACTGGAGATTTCATCCCAATTGACCCCCAGAAAAATTATACTATTGGGGTAGGTGAATATTTCAACACAGGTGGATATTATGACACGCTGAAAGACTGTAAGGTTTTGATGGATAATGGGCAGCTTGACCGAGATCTTGTAGCATCCTACCTTGAATTGGTTCTGAAGAGAACAACTGGTTCTGCCTATGCCCATTCTCAGGGCAGGATTAAGATGGTTGCAGACTGATTTTTAGAATGGCATTTAATCGGAAAGTCCCATTGACCTTTATCAACCCTTTTACTTGATTTATGGATTCTGTCATCACATTTCTGAAAGAAAACTACGACATGATTGGATTGGTCGTTGGAGTAGTGGGCGTGATTGTCGCTGTATTCTCTCTGATTGATGAACTGAAAAAGCGGAAAAAGAAAAAGGTAAAATAAAGGAAATAAAAAAACAAACAAAAAAACGGACGGCGTTAGGCTTTATTGCTTTGACGCCGTCCGTTGTGGTTATGTGAACAAGAGCTCGGTAAAGAGTACAGTGAAGGCTTTTGGGTGTCACAGACGAAGACCTACAGAGGCGTTCACGTACCAGTCGTTCAAACGTCCACTTGATGATGCGTGCTTGTAGCGAAAATTGCTGAACTGGCCGTTTACGTTGAAGAACCAGTCTTTGAGATTGTAGGTCAAAGAAAGACGAGCGTCGTAATTCAATTTCACGCGTCCTTTCACGGTCTTCTTACCTAATGGCTTAATCCACCATTTGTCGTAGTTGATTATCACATCATCATCGTAGTCGTCAGAATCAATAATGGCTTGCTGGTAAAAGTAAGAATCATAGGTGTAAATCTTCAGACGATTGTAGAACGAAACCATAGGCATCACAGTCGCATTCACCATAAAATTCTTGCCTATCACCCAGTTGTATGCATAACCTCCACCGATGCTGGCCTGCCATTGCTTAATTCGTCCAATGTTGTTCATAAAGAATATTAAGTCGTTGTTAAGAGGTTCGTCGTAAGATACTTTGGAATAGAACATCATAGCACCTAATACGGGAGAACCGGCAGAACGTCGCTGAATGGTGGATTGGTCGTAAGCGGCCAAGTTCGAGAACTTCTTGCTGTTAAAGAAATAGACTCCATCAAACATCACAGTCTTTACTTTAATTGGTTCGAATAGGAGGAAATGTTCAGTGTTGTTATATTCATCAGTTCCATTCTCATCTGTAATATAACCTTCCATGTGGACAACAGGGTTGTCTGTCTGAAAATGATGGATACGAAGGTTCAGAGAGTATTTGCTGCTGGTTGCCGCCAGGGTGAACAGGTTTCCTTTGTCACCTCCGACATTCTTTGCCATACCTATGCCAAAACCCCGGTATCCAACCCAAGCACCAGCATAAGTTGTCACGTCAGTACGGATGCGGGGCTCCCACTGAATCTTTCCCTGTTCTGAATTGGTGTAGGCTTCTGCGTTGATATATGACCTCATTTTCAGATCAGACTGGTTGATGTTGCTACGAACAACAATCTGCCATGGCTTTTTCGGTACCTCAATATAGCGCTGGTCAATTCCGTCAACGGCAGAAGAGTCCAGATAGGCAAGAAGCCACTTCAATATCGACTTCGGACCGGGACGGTTCTGGTCATACGACTCGTCGGCACGAACACTGCCTGACAGGCAGAAGCACATCAGCATGAAGGTATAAATGATTCTTCTTATTCTCATATTCGAATTTCTGATAAGTTTGGTCGAAAAAAAATTACTTGCCTCACCGTTTTTTCCTTTGATGCTGGTCATGCAGACTATCGTCTTGTCTTCTTGTCTTCTCGTCTTCTTGACTTCAAAAAAAACGAGGCAACTTATTTTTCTTACGGTTATTAAATTGAGGATAATATACTTTTGCAAAATTACATTTTTTTTAACAAATCCATGAACTAAATGTCTTTTTCGCTCAGTTTTTCTTGAAATAATCGAATATACGTTCCCTCTGTCAACAATTTCGCCATATCAAGGAAACAAATTTACCCATTGCGTAAACATTTTCTGTGTTCATATATACATTGGGGAACATTATTTTGACAGAAAAGATGTAATTTTGTACTTGAGAAATTACACCGTTTCCATTTATCGAAAATAACTTAAAAAGACTAACTAATATGAAAACGAAACAAACATTTTTAGCTTGCATCATCGCTGCAGCAATGACTGGATGTGGCGGCATGGGAGGCGAAAAAAACCTGGTGACCGTCAACATCGACAGTCCGCAGGAAGGGGCGCCCAAGGTGGTCGCTCTGCAAGTGGTTAACGACAACATCATCCGGGTAAGGGCCACGAGTGCAGACGAACTGCCCAAGAAGAAGGAAAGCCTTATCATCGTCCCGCAGAAAACGGACGTGAAATATTCCGTTGAGGAGAAAGACGGAAAAACCACCGTCACCGCACCGGCAATCAAGGCTGTGGTAGACCAAAAGGACGGAAGGATTGAATTCTACGATGCAGACGGAAAGCTTCTGGCCAAGGAGACGGAGAAGGGAAAGACTTTCAAGCCGTTCACCGTGCCAGACAGGGAAATCGGATGCGACCTCGCGAAGGTGAAGGAGGAGCAGAAGCACGGACTCACCTGGCAGCTGGTCATGGACGAGGTGGGCGACGCGCTGTATGGTCTCGGCCAGCACCAGTCGGAGGAACTCAACATGCTCGGAAAGAATGAGGACCTCTTCCAGTACAACACCAAGGTCAGCGTGCCGTTCGTCGTATCCAACAAAAACTTCGGACTGCTCTGGGACAGCTACTCCTTCTGCCGGTTCGGTAAGCCGGAGGACTACCTGCAGCTGAACGGAGCATTCAAGCTCTACGACAAAAACGGAGAGGAAGGACACCTCACCGGCACCTACACCGACAAGGACGGAAAGACACTCGAACGCGCGGAAGACTCCATCTATTATGAGTATGCCATGCCCAAGGCGTCAGAACTCTGCAAGCAGACAGACAACGGAGGAACACAGAACCTGCCTAAGGATTTCGACCTCAACGGAGCCAAGGTGGTCTACGAAGGAGCCATCGAACCGATCAAGAGCGACTTGCCCGACAATCCCTACCAGTTCATCCTCTACTACGCTGGATACGTCAAGGTGTTCATCGGTGGAAATGAGGTCGTGCCGGAGCGGTGGAGGACAGCATGGAACCCTAACGCATACAAGTTCACGGCAGACGTGAAGGAGAAGACATCCATCAGGATTGAGTGGCAGCCCGACGGAGGAGAGAGCTACTGCGGACTGCGGGTGGCTGAACCGCGAACCGACGAACAGCTCAAGCAGCTCAGCGTATGGAGCGAGATGGCACAGGACATGGACTACTACTTCATAGCAGGACAGAATCTCGACGAGGTCATCTCGGGCTACCGCACACTCACGGGAAAGGCACCCGTATATCCCAAGTGGGTGCTCGGATTCTGGCAGAGCCGCGAGCGGTATAAGACTGCCGGTGAAATCGAAGAGACGCTGGCTGAGTTCAGAAAACGTCATATCCCGATTGACAACATCGTGCAGGACTGGAACTACTGGAGAATCGACGACTGGGGAAGCCATCAGTTCGAGAAAGAGCGCTATTCAAACCCTCAGGCCATGCTCGACAGCGTACACCAGATGCACGGACGCTTCATGATCTCCGTCTGGCCAAAGTTCTATTGCACCACCGACAACTACAAGGAAATCGACGCCAAGGGATGGATGTACCATCAGGCCGTCAACGACTCCATCTTCGACTGGCTCGGATATATGGGTTCTTTCTATGATGCTTATGACCCGGATGCGAGAAAAATGTTCTGGAGACAGATGGACGAAAATCTCTACTCTAAATATAATAAAGGTATCGACGCATGGTGGATGGATGCCAGCGAGCCGAACGTGAGGGACTGCACGCCTATGTGGTACCGCAAGGCACTCAGCGGACCTACCGCTCTCGGTACGACCACGGAATATTTCAACGCATACAGCATCGTCAATGCCGACGCCATCTACAACGGACAGCGAGGCGTAGACCCCGACCGGCGCGTGTTCCTGCTCACCAGAAGCGGATTCGCTGGAGAGCAGCGCTATTCAACCGCCACATGGAGTGGAGACATTGGTACACGATGGGAGGATATGCGCGCTCAGATGACTGCTGGCATGAACTACTCTCTCTCCGGACTGCCGTTCTGGGGTATGGATCAGGGCGGATTCTGCGTGGAGAACCGCTACGTCAAGGCACAGCAAGAGTTTGACCAGAACGGAACCGAGAACGAAGACCTTAAGGAATGGAGGGAGCTGCAAGCCAGATGGAGCCAGTTCGGCACATTCATCCCGCTTTTCAGGGCACACGGACAGTGGCCTACACGTGAGATCTGGAACATCGCGCCCGACGAGCATCCGGCATACAAGTCGTTCGTCTACTACGACAACCTCAGATACCATCTCATGCCATACCTCTACTCTATGGCGGGATGGGTCAACCAGCATGACTACACCATGATGCGCGCGCTCGTCATGGACTTCAACGGCGACGAGCAGGTGTACGACATCAAGGACCAGTGGATGTTCGGACC
>OCTX011839545.1_pt1 | contig 10154 bp, 10 predicted proteins | sample 1539691 | NCBI WGS metagenome assembly OCTX01 (sample SAMN02144231, study PRJEB22623) | gut metagenome | biome: sheep rumen | host: Ovis aries | place: New Zealand | reverse complement strand
TTTGCTCGCACCTCGGACGGTTAGCTCAGTTGGTTTAGAGCGCTGCTTTCACACGGCAGAGGTCACTGGTTCAAATCCAGTACCGTCCACTCAAACAACGCCCTTCCTTCGGAGGGCGTTTTTGTTTCAAAAAAGCGGTTTTTAACCAGTTCAAACGGGCCATCGAAATCAGTGGTGACAAAAAAGGTGACAATCAAGCCGTTTACATAGATAGGTTTTGCAACCGAAGCTGTCATCATAAAAAATTTTTACACGCTCGGTTTACTCCCAAACAGGCGCCCAGGCGCCTGTCCGACCTCCATTTTAGGTTGACCCCCTCGAAATGTCAAAATATGACATACACGCAATCTATATTTGAAATTGATAATTCTGTCATAACATTGTCTTATGTCAGGTACAAAAATAGGGGTAAAAACATGAGCGAATCCACTCAACAAATCCAGACCATCAATCCCAAAAATCTACCCATCACCGAGGCTAATGTTGTCAATATCATCAACAACAAGCCAAACTTTGACAATCTCCCCGAATCAGACAAGGCTAGCATCCTTAAAATCACAGTTGCAACCGAATACAGCAACGAGCTCCAGCACAAGGCAAAGATTGCTAAGCTGAATTACGCAGACCTTAAGGCTACCTTCCTTGCTAACGCCAAGTCCTCCCACACAAGAGAGGCGTACACCCTTGCCCTCTCTCGCCTCGAAATGTACCTCAGCACTCTGGGCAAGTCCTTTGCAGAGTTAACCACCCTCGATGCTGACAAGTTCATCCAAAGCAACTTTCTAGGAAAGCCCCTCACTAAGGGTTTTCTTAATGTAGCCGCCCCCAATAGGGCATCAGCATCCATCCGTAGGGATGCCGCCTGTATTGGCGGCTTCTACGCATTCACCCAACGTGTAACCGACAATGAAGTGGTAAACCCCATGCGAGGTACTAGGAGCCTCCCCAAGAAAGAATCCGCCAAGGAAATCGAGGTTCCCACAGAAACGGAGGTCAATGCAATCCTCTCCTCCAAAGACCTCCCCAAGGAATTAAAAGCAGCCATCGCCATCATGGCCCTTAGAGGGTTGCGTATTGGGGGGCTGCCTAGCCTGAACATCGACTACACCTCACAAGCATTTACCACGCAATCTAAGGGCAAATTACACAACGGTCACCTGAACGAAACCGAATGTATAGGCGCCACCCCAGTGCTTAAATACTTTGGCACCTTTGAGGGAAAGAAGAAGCCCTTCTCCAATTTGGATGCTCCCAAACTGAAAATGCAAATTTCCTACTGGATGAAGAAACTCCATCAGCAAGGAATTATCCCCACGGTCTATTCCGCACATGACTTTCGCCATTACTACAGCAAGGCATTCTATATCAAGAGTGGCAATGACATTTACAGACTGCAAAAAATGCTCAACCACAGCTGTATCTCCATCACTGAAACCTATTTGAAAACGTTAAATCTGATATGATGCTTATAAAGCATCTATACCGTTAAAGGGATGGGCCCAAAGACCCACCCCTTTTTTGAGTATGAGCGATTAAGTCACAGTCTCTATTCGGACATCATCAATGATGTGTTTAATCATCTTCGCCTTAAAATCAAGCGTTGATTCTCGCCATAGAAGATGCAACACCTCCCACATTGGAATCGGATTGATTGCCTTAATATCAAGAAATGGGAGTCCAATATCGTTATAACCATAAAGGACATAAAAAAACGGGTTGTTTATTTCCTTGTCCCTCTCTTCCACATAAACCGTTATAAGCGCCTTTTTGGAATCAAGGACACTAACCACGCCATTTTGTTCCAGCCTCTGTTGAAGACGAAGCATTCGCATGCAACCGTCTAACTCGTATTCAATCTTTATATTTTCAAAATCCATAATCGCTTCACCCATGTTTCACATTTAGTTTATAGGGTGAATCTTTTATGGGTTCTTACTTATCTTTCTTGGCAGAAAAAGGAACAGGCTTTTCGGCCACCATACCGTAACGGGTTGGCTTCTCTGCTTGCGGCAACTTGTAAATGTTCCTTGCCCTATCTACATTGTCAGAATCGCCCGTTTCGGTTTCTTCAAAATCACCCAAACCGAAATACTTTTCAAAGAAGTGCTGCAACTTTTCAATGACCGTGGCTTTCTTTTCAGAGCGGTTGCCACCGCCAAACCGAGACATCGGGGGGAGTATATTGGCTATTTCCGTGCCGTTCTCGTCCAGTTCGCCATCGTGGAAAGCATTGGCGACAAAAGCCCTTGTTTCGGGTTCCTTGAGCCGTTCTTCGGAAATGATTTCTACCAAGTCCTTTTCCCGTTCTTCCGAAACAAACTTTTTCCAATCCTTATCCACATCGGTCTTGGTATTGACCCGTGCAACAAAGGCTTCAATCAAATCCTTCTTGCTGCGGAGTTCCAGGCTACTATTGACCGCCTTGGTAATCTTCGTGAGAATGGTCTTGTCCTTGCAGTGACCATCGTGGTATTGGGCGACCAAGGCGAGGATGTAATCAATGGTGATGTCCACTTGCTTGATAAGTTCAAGTTCAAACTCTACATCATCCTTGATGGATTCCTTTGTTCCATCCCTATGACCTTTCAGTTCATCGTGGATGTCAATATACATGGACTGATAGTCCTGTAAATCCCTTTCAGCGATTTCATCATCCTTGAACTGGTCAAAGGAAGTCAAGATATTACGAAGCCGTAGAATCGCACCAAACAGGGCTACAAAGTCTTTCTTTTTCTTCTCGCCTATGATTTCCTCGCCCAATGGATAAAGGGTCTGCAATTCATCCAAGAGCTGCTGGTAGCCTGGTTGTTTCTTGCCCTTTTCATCCTTGAAACCGTTGTAGTATTCTTCAAATGTGCGAAGAATGACGATACCACCCGCATCCTTGTCGCCAAACAAAGCAATGGCATCATCCGTCTCTTGCTGCAGAGAACGGAAACAGACGATATTGCCGAAGGTTTTGACCGAATTTAGAATGCGGTTGGTGCGTGAATAGGCTTGTAAGAGTCCGTGTTGCTTAAGGTTCTTGTCCACCCATAAGGTATTCAGGGTGGTTGCGTCAAAACCAGTGAGGAACATATTGACCACTATCAGCAAGTCAATCTCCCGCTTCTTCATGCGGAGCGAAATATCTTTGTAGTAGTTCAAGAACTTATCGCCCGATGTATCAAAGTTGGTTTTGAACATCTTGTTGTAATCGGCAATCGCCTTGTCCAAGAAGTCACGGGATGTCGCATCCAAGGCGCCTGTCTCAAAGTCTTCTTCGGTCAGAATACCGCCATTTTCCTCTTCGTTCTGTGCAAAGCTGAATATGGTCGCAATCTTCAGGGGGAACGGTTTTTCCTCGATTTGCTTCTTGAACTCGTAGTAATACTTCTTCGCCATCGGGATAGACGATGTGGCAAAGATGGAATTGAAACCCGCAAGCCTTTTATCCGCCAACTGATAGTAGGCATTTCGCTTAGTCTTTTGGTCAAAATGTTCCAGCACATACTTGACCACCTCTGCGATTCTCTTCGGGTCGCCAAGGGCTTCTTCAGTATCAATGGCTGAAACTTTCTTGTCCGCCACACCGTTCTTTTTCTTGACGGTATTGATGTAATCTATGCGGAACGGAAGGACATTTCCATCCTTGATGGCATTGACAATCGTGTAATGGTGCAGTCTATCGCCAAAGGCTTGCTCTGTTGTCTTCAGCAGCGGATTCTTGCTGCTCCCTGCGTTCTGCGGGAATATGGGAGTTCCCGTAAAGCCGAACAAGTGGTAGTTTTTGAAAGCCTTGGTTATCTTTTGGTGCAGTTCACCAAAGTGGCTGCGGTGGCATTCGTCAAACACGAAGACGATGTGCTTGTTATAAATTTCGTGGGTCTTGTTCTTGGTAATGAAACAGCCAAGTTTTTGAATCGTGGTGACGATAATGCGGTAGTCTTTGAAGGCGCCCTTTGCGGTCTTATTTTCCAGCTGGTCTTGAAGAATCTTCGTGGACTTATTGCCGTTTGCCGCCCCCTTCTCGAAGCGGTCATATTCCTTCATCGTTTGGTAGTCAAGGTCTTGGCGGTCAACCACGAATAGCACCTTGTCCACATAATCCAGCTTGCTAGCCAATACAGCGGTCTTGAACGAGGTCAAGGTTTTGCCTGAACCCGTTGTGTGCCAAATATAACCGCCCGCCCCCACAGTGCCCATCTTCTTGTAGTTATTGGCAATGACGATGCGGTTCAAGATTTTCTCGGTAGCGGTGATTTGGTATGGGCGCATCACCAAGAGCAGTTCTTCCGATGTGAACACGCAATACTTGGTAAGGATGTTCAGTATGGTGTGCTTGGCAAAGAAGGTCTTGGTAAAGTCCACCAAGTCAAAGATGTTCTTGTTGTTGGCATCCGCCCAAAAACTCGTAAACTCAAAGCTATTGCTCGTTTTGAGTTTACCGCTCTTGCTAGAGCCCAGTTCCTTGATATGGGCGTTACGGGTGGTATTGGAGTAATACTTGGTATGCGTCCCGTTGCTGATGACAAAGATTTGGACATACTGGAACAGTCCACACCCCGCCCAAAAGCTATCCCTTTGATAGCGGTTGATTTGGTTGAACGCTTCACGGATGGCAACACCACGCCTTTTCAGTTCCACATGAACTAACGGCAAGCCATTGACAAGAATGGTGACATCGTATCTCGTCTTGTGCGAACCCTCTTCCTCTTCATACTGATTGAGAACTTGGAGGGAGTTATTGTGGATGTTGTCCTTGTCAATCAGCTTTATGTTCTTGGACTTCTTCTTGTCCGTTATAAGGGTCTTGACATAATCTTCTTGGATTGTCCGAGTCTTTTCTACAATACCATCGTTTTTGTTGGCAAGGAACTCGTTGAAGAACCGTTCCCATTCATTATCAGTGAACTTAAAGGCGTTCAGCTTTTCTATCTGTGTGCGAAGATTGGCGATTAAATCGTCTTGGGAATGGATTTGGATATACTCGTAGCCTTGATTAGAAAGCAAGCGGATAAACTCTTTCTCCAAGTCGGCTTCGCTCTGGTATGCAGAAGACTTGGACTTGGTTGGGGTGTATTCCGCAACCACGGTAGATTCACTTGTCTGGGCAATGGTATTGTACATCTTTTGCTATTGCGGAACACCAGCCATTGTAACAACCGCAACTCCATCTTGGTTTTCTACAATTTTCACTGCGGCAGAATTGGCAAAGGTGTGCATATAGCAATGATGAACAGTCAGAAGCAAATCCTGCAATTTCGAATCCTCTTCCAAATCGCAAATTTTCAACCCACACTCTTTTGCCGCATCTATGGATAAATGCCTTGCATGAACCTTTGTACTTTCGTGCTCATTCAATTTTTCGATGACACTTTCTGCTTTTTTCTTACCCTTCTTATCTCCAGCGAACATGACATTTTCCAGCTGTTTCAATACTATCTCACTGGACAGGTCAATCGCTTTCTTACATTCGCCCAAAAGAGTAGGATGATACTTGCTCAAAATGCATTGCCATGCAGGAAGAGATGCTGGGTCCTTCTTTATCGCAGCAATGGCGTCTTCAAATTCCTTTAAAATGGAATGGCACGGGATTCCTCCAAATTGAGGGTCAATAGGTCCTATGCTAGACTCTTTCCCCATGTAAATACATTGGGTCGAACAGGCAATCATGGTCCCTGCCGACATCGCTAACTGCGGAATAAAAGCTTGAATGTTTCCGTTGAACATTCGCTGCAGGTAGTCTATAATGGATTCAGTTGCAGCAATATCGCCACCAGGGGTATGCAAAATCAAATCTAATCCCAGCGAACGATTCATTTTGTGAATTGTCGCCATAAACCCATTTTTGTCATCGTCGTTAATGCTAGATTTTGCATTTCCATTTTTCTGAAGCCATCCAGAATAGTAGGCGATAGTATTTCGTCTGCGGTAAGCGGAAAATTCTTTTAAATGATGGCGACGAACGAAATCGAGGGCGTTGGTTCGCCCGCAGTTTTGGATTTCAGTTAAAACCTCGTTCCAATTGGGCATGAGTCCTCCGACTAATGAGTAGTTGCGTTTACTGCGTAACCTATATCAAAATCTTCATAAAGGGAAAATTTCTTGAAATTCCCTTGAGAGTCCAAGGCCGATTCGTGAGAAACGGGCGCTGAATCAAAGTCCTTCAATATGTTGTTCAAGGCCTTATTCAACTCATCCGCAGACATTTCAGATATTTTTTTCATCGGGACTCCTTGAAAGATTTGTCAAACATTTTCTTCTTTAATATACATTATTTCATATGGAGAGGATGTTTACATTTTTACAAAAAAACGGAAAATTAGGAACATTGATTACTTTTTTGTTGGCACTAAGAATTTTCTTAAATCATTTCCGTCTTCACATTTCCAATTTCTCCAGCCGTTGCAAGAGCCTCCAATAACAAAGCAGCCTGCCGCCGAAGGACTTTTGAATGGTTCTGGTTCTTTTAGAACTCCATCTTCAATCTTTGCTGTTTTTCGCCGCATAACAGTTTCATCGCTCATGCCTGGACCGTCAATTGTGCAAATTTCGCTATCAGCAAGTACAATAAACATGTGGTTACTAACTTGCATTCTAGCGTGAACATACTCGTTATTCTTGCGTTTCAGTTTTCTTTTCAGTGTGTAGATGCCATCAGGAATGTTGTTTATGTCAACGATATTGGATTCTTCGTCATCCTCATCTACATCGTCCTTTGTGGAGTTTGTGAAAAGGTCAAGACCGAGGATGAAAAGCATCTCCAGAGCTTCGTCAAGATATTCTTTGCAATATTCCTTGTCGGAGGGATTGGCCGTGTCGCTGCTGGTTTGTTGAGTTGTATTGTAGAATCTATTTAACGAACCGATAACCTTGCTTAGTTCATTTTCAATATGTTGAATTGTTCCATCATTGAAAAAAGTTCGTTCCTTGAATTGAGTCAGAACATAGCAGTATTGCCAATTGTTACATTTGTCGTCATGAGCCTTGGGACGGTGTTTTATTCCATTTTTTGACTTTCCTACATAGGCGATTTCTTTATCGTTGCCTTTTTCTTTCCCAACCAAGATATAGACAATAAAATTGTTGTCTATTGTCAACGGAAGTTCGTCGTCAATAATCGTTTGATAAGGGATTCTGTAGGCTAGCGTAGTGCTGTTGCCTCTGCTTAATTCAACGGAACGACCGCTAAATTTTATTTTGTAGTTCTTTTCTGCAAATTCCATAATTAAGCAACCTTTGATTTGAATGTCAGTAATTTGTCTCGGTAATATTCGTATTGCCTTTTGCGGGCTTCTATTTCGGCTGGCAGACCTTCGCTCAAATCGTTCACCAATGCGTCAAATTTGTCTAGGACAGCCACAATCCGTTCTTGTTCAGCAAGGGATGGGAGCGGGATTTTGATGTCACTCAACTTGTCCGGAGTCACTTCTATCACCTTTGTTCCATGGGCGAGCTTTCGTTTTTGTTCAAAGAACATTGATGTATGGAAGTAATAGGTCAAGAACTTTGCGTTTTGATTATGATGGATGATGGCAGAGTGTCCACTTACCGCTATAGGTTCATTGCCTACCCAGGCAACACACTTACAGACATCTTCCACATTTTCACTCGTTACAGCCATTACGATGTCGTTTGGCTGTGCGAACTTCTGTTTCTGAGCGGCTTCGTTGCTAATGCTGGATATGGTCTTGTCGGCATACAGTCCGTAGCGTGTATAAATCTGCCCATAATGGATGCAGGGGACTCCGCTTTCGGCAAAGTCCTTCTTCTGAAAATTTCCGCCACGACTTATTGTAGCCACTTCACCTAGCATCACTTCTACATAACCATAAACATACTGATAGAGACTAATTATTGCTTGCTTGCTTGCTTGCTTGCTTGCTTGCTTGCTTGCTTGCTTGCTTAGCAAGAACCGTGCCAATCGGTTCGAAACTCAACAACAAATCACGATAATATTCGTATTGCTTTTTTCGGGCGTCAATCTCCGCTGGCAAGCCAATTTGAAGGTCAGAGCAAATGGAATCAAAGTTGTCTAGCACCTTGACAATGCGGTTTTGGATTTCAATAGGCGGAACGGGGATTTTCAAATTTTCAATAACATTTCTACTCAATCGTGGAATACTAGCCTTTCTTACTTGTGAGTGAAGAAACTCCTTCTTATTCATTAAAGAATGATACAGATAACGACTATTTAGCCGTGGTGTTTTGGAAAAGAAGTAACAGTCATCTGCCGCCCAAAAGTTATCCTTACAAAATCCTATTTCACCCGCTGCCCCTGCCGCGATAACAAATGTCGTATTCCCTTCAACATTAAATTTGTCAAAAAAACCAAGCGGTTTCAAACTATTTTGATAAACTGGGTATGTTCCATCCATAGCCAATTGGTTGCGTACAACTCTGACTCCACGATTTATCACAGTAATCTCGCCCAAGGTCATCCACCTTACAGATTCGGGGTTTGCAAAAGTTAGCCCCCCCCTAACATTATTGAAGGACAGCAACTGGTCTCGGTAATACTCATACTGCTTCTTACGTGCTGTAAGCTCTGCTGTAAGCTCTGCTGTAAGCTCTGTAAAAGAGTCCAATATCCGCACGATTTCTTCTTGTATTGGGAGCGGCGGGACTGGGAGTTCTAATGATTTCACTATATCGGCATTCAAATTAGATACAGTTCCACTAGACGCCTTCTGTGCCATTATGTGCTGAATAGAACTAGAGCACAATACATAATAAAGGAAATCTGGTAGAAAGTATTTTTCAAAATCACTTATAGCCAACCATCCGTCATGAATACAGCCCTTTATTTTCATTATGTAAGGGCGCCCAAAACTCATTGAGTTAGAAAGAATAAAATCCCCTTCCTTAACAAAACGAGATTTTCTTGCCCCCTCTTCGGTTATCTTTTCTTCTGTTGATGTTATGTATTTGCTTCCTGGGGAAACATCCCCTATTTTTATCCAATTGACACCATCTTCTGAATTTGTAATAAAAGAATGTATTGGACGAGGCGATGCACCACGAACAATGTTTGCTATATCACCAAATTTCTTATACTCTACCCCATTGGGGCAATGTTTCTTCAACAAATCATCTATCTTGCTCATTTGCTGCCCCCTTGCGCCTTTTCAGCCCTTTTCTTGCGAGCATCTTCAACCCATTCATCACTTGCGATATATTCGTCCATGCATCTTGCGAGCTTGTCAAGGAAATTGACACACTTGACCACATTGTCCCTCTTGGCAACATCTGGCACATTGTCTTCTTTTAGACGGTGTACAATTTCGCCACGGTTACGAATATAGTCATCAAGTTTCTTGCAAACTTGTTCCCTGTTCATTCCGTCAAAAGACCAACGGCATGTCACGTCTTCAATGCAGAACCAACTTTTGTAAAGGTTGCGGATGTTCTCGGTATTGGGATTGTGAAACCGCTCCAGCATTTTCTCGTTCTTCTCAGTGGAATTAGGAGTTATCTGCTTTTGCTCAATTTCCCTCACAAGGTCTTCAATGTAGGTTTCGAATGCGGTGAAAGCCAAGGTGAAGCTGAACCGTTTCAACACATCTATGTCAGGCAATTTGTCTTTATACAAGCCCTTGATTATTTCCGCATTTTCGCTTGAATTGTGGCAATCGTAAATCGCCAACATACTCCTAGCATCTTCAATGCCGTTGGAGAATTTCTCTAATGACTTGCTCATATTACTTCTCCAAATCGACTATAATCTTGTCTATCGCCTTGCGGAGAGCATCTTCTTTCTTGACGATTTCCGCAATATCCCTATTCAAGACCGCAATGTCCACCTTCTCCCTAGAGTCCTTTTGCTCCACATAGGTTGAAACAGAAAGATTGAAGTCCTGTTCGGCAACTTCGTCAATAGAGACCAGTTTCGCTTCGTATTTCTTGTTCTTGCGTTCCACCAAGCGATTGATGATGTTCTCAATATTTTCGTCCGAGAGCTTGTTGGCGTTCGTAACCTTGACACATTCCTTGCTTGCATCCACGAACAAAATCTTGTTGTCCTTCTTGGACTTTTTCAAGACCATAATGCAAGTGGCAATGCTCGTACCGAAGAACAAATTATCAGGCATCTGGATGATGGCATCCACGTAGTTGTTATCTACGAGGTATTGCCTAATCTTCTTTTCCGAGCCGCCACGATACATTATGCC
>OCTX012252206.1_pt1 | contig 10155 bp, 4 predicted proteins | sample 1539691 | NCBI WGS metagenome assembly OCTX01 (sample SAMN02144231, study PRJEB22623) | gut metagenome | biome: sheep rumen | host: Ovis aries | place: New Zealand | reverse complement strand
CTCCCGCGGCCGCAGTGCCCGACGCGTCAGCGTCGGTCCACCGCCCCCCGCCAACCCGCCACCCCCCGCATATCCATGCAACCGAACCAGCATAAACATCCATTTTACACCCCGCGCCCCCGCTTTCCCAAACGGAGGCCCCATTTTTTCAAAAGCGGCCCGCTTTTGAAAAAAAAACATATCACTTTTTTTAAAAAGCGGGCCGCTTTTGAAAAAATCCCATATCACTTTTTTTAAAAAGCGGGCCACTTTTGAAAAAAACCATATCACTTTTTTTCAAAAGTGGGCCGCTCAGAAAAAAAAGCGACCCGCTGGTGAAACTGCGCAAACATGCATTTCCACCCATGGGCCGACATCCGTTCACAGCACACCCGTTTCCAGGACTTAACCCACTACAAATCAAACTCTTCCACTGCACTCAGGTGCAAGTAGTGCAACTTGTTTTCGCGTTAAGCCTCGCGCGCGTGCGCGTAAGCATACACCGCTGGGGCTTGCCTGTAAAAGAGCTCAGCGGGCTTTGGAGTTGGCGTAGCTGGAGGGCGTCATGCCAAACTCCTCCTGGAAGCTACGGGTGAAATACGAGGCATTGGAGAATCCCGTGAGGTACATCACCTCCTTGGTTGAGAAATGCTCCGTGCTGGAAAGCAGACGGGCTGCCTTCTGCAGACGGAGGTGACGGATGTAGCCGACGGCAGTCCTGCCCGTCAGCTGCTTGACCTTCCGATAGATCTGCTTGGCACTGATGCCGCTGGCCTGGCTGAGCATGTCGACGGACAGGTCGGAGTTGTCGATGTTCTCCTCGATGATATGCGTGAGGCGCAACAGCAGCTGGTCGTCCTGCGACAGCTCGGTGTTGTCGCCGGCAGCGGCGAGCATCTTCAGCCGCAGCTCTTGCTCAAGCATGGCCTTGTCCTCGTTGAGCTGCGCCTCCTTGTTCCTGGCGTTCTGCACGATCTGCTCTTTTTCCAGACGCTCGCGGCGCAACGTGCGGCGGCTCCTGACGTAAAGTCCCGTCAGCGTCAGCAGCACTGCGAAAAGCAGGATATACAGGGCCCAAGCCAGACGTGAGCGATACCAGGGGGGCAGGATGCGGAAGCGGAGGCTGTAGGCTGACTCCAGCTGCTGGGCATCGCTCAGATGGAGCGTGTAGCTGCCCGGCTGAAGACCGGAGAGCAGCAGCGTGCTGCTGCCGGTGGGCAGTTGTACCCACTCTCTCTGTAGCCCGTCGACCCGGAAGGCAAAGCGCGTGGCCTTTCCGGTGCCGTATTCATAGTCGCTGAGATAGAACAACAGGCAGTTCTGCTCATGGCTCAGCCGCAGGTCGCGCCGATGCAGCTGCAGCGCGTCGCAATAGCCCTGTCCCATCACCTCGACATTGGTCACTACGGGCGTCACCATACGCGAGCGGTCGTGCAACATGTTGGTTTTCACAGCCGCGAACTTGTCGATGCCTCCCAGCCATATTGTCTGGCTCCGGGCGTCGTAGTAGACGGCGGTATAGCTGTCGACGGTGCTGAAACTGCTGATCACGTGCTGCCGGGCATCGGTGATGCGGAGCCCCTCGTCGGTGATGTTCCATGTGCCAGCGGGGGTTGCTGCCGACAGTCCCTGCCGTGTGAACGGCTGCGCATTCTCACTTTGCAGCACGGCTACCAGCCCGTTGGCATCGATGCTGTCAGGGTTGATTTGGTATGTGGCCTGATAGGTCGTGACACGCAGATGGCCGCCGTCGGTCTCGGCGATGTCGTACACCCAGTTGCGTCGATCACCGTCGATACGCAGCGGCCTGAACTGCTGCGACGTTCGGTCGTAGAGGAGCAAGGCCCCGTCGATGCCCACCCACAGCCTTCGTCTGGAGTCTTCCTTCATGCAGCGTATGCTGTTGTGGGGTATGGGCCATTGGCTGTCGTTCATCTTGTACCATCGGCAGCTCTGGTGCTCGGTGTCGAGTCCCTCAATGGCGATGAGCCCGTGGATGCCTCCCAGCCAGAGGGTGGAGTCGGAGTCCTGATAGACGAACCGCATCTGGTTGCCCTCGTGTGAGCCGGTGATGGCCGGCAGGGGATAGGAATGGAAGAACTGGCTGCGGGGCGACATCGACACGCCGTTGGACGTGCCCACCCAGAGGTTGCCTCTTCGGTCGCTGCAGAGGCTCCACACCACGTTGCTGGCGATGGACTTGGCATCGTTGAGCGCATCGTGGCTCAGTTGACACAAGCGGCGGTGACGGTCTACGACGTACAGTCCATCGTCGGTACCTGCCAGAATGTTGCCTTCGGTGTCGCAGGCCAGACACTTCACGACGGGCAGGCCGAACTCCAATTGTCCGGCCTGCAACTGGCTGAGCGTACCCAGTCCGTTATCGGTGCCTACCCAGACGGTGCTATCGGCAGGTAGCCAGAGCAGTGCTGAGATGACTGACGACGAGGAGCGGAGCGTGCGCATGCGACCGGTGGGGATGGAGTAGCAGGCCAGGCCATTCAGCTGTCCTATATATAAAGTGGTGTCGCCCACGGCGAGCAGCTCTGACACGAGTTCCACTCCCTGCAGGTTCATGTTGCGCCCATTGCGGAGAAGCCCCTTGTCGGTACCAGCCCACACGTCATTACCCACACGAGTCAGGCAGAGCACGTCAGTGCCATCATACAAGCTGTCCTTCTGGAAGTGGCGGGTGCTGAGGTCGAACTTCAGCAGACCATGCTGACAGCCGACGAAGATGCAGCCGTCGGCCACCAGTGCGCACCTAACGGAACCTATATCGGAGAAGGCGGTTTGAGCGTATCGATGAAGATTGTAGCCGTCCCATGCCGACAATGCCCTGTTGTCGACGAACCACATCATGCCGCTGTCGTCCTGTACAATATCCTTCACGACCAGCGTCTGCGTCTGGCTCTTCAGGTTGTTGAACGACTGATATCGCAGCGGAGGTGACATGGCTGCCCTGACCGTAGTAGTTACCAACAGGAAGACCATACAGGCCAACCTGGCGATTATCGTGCTGTGCATGATGTCCTTTTTCACAGCGCAAAGATACACATTTTTTTCTTTCGCAAGCCATGCGGCCCCCGATTTTTAGTCAAATAAGCCCCTTTTTTGTCTATTTTGTGACATTTTTTCCTCTCTGTGTCCATTTTGTGTTATAATTTGGGGATTATGGTCACGCACGAACGAAATACTATTCGTATCTTTGCACCATCGTTACTAACCAACTACTGACGGCATCATGAATCGAGCAAAACTGATATCATTGACACTAGCGGTGCTGGCGATTGCCACCAGCCAGGAGCTGCGTGCCCAATCTCAAGACACAGACTACGAGCAGACGGTGACCCCGAAGTCGCCGGTCGACTTCACCTCGCGCATTCAGTACCCCGACTTCGAACAGGGTCTCACGGGCTGGGTGAACGAAGCTGGCTTCGTGACCTTCGAGCGTGCATCATGGAACGGCGTGAAGGACGGCAAATGTATATCGGGGACCTACTACCTGAACCTCTATCACAGTTCAGGATTGAAAGGACGCGTCGTGCAGACCGTCAAGGACGTCCCCAATGGTGTCTATGCCGTGAAGGCCGGTGTCTTCACCAATACTCCAGGAGCCAACATCTTCGCCGGGGATAACATCGTGCCTGCCGTGGTGAATGCTACGCAGTACTATACGGCCTACGCGCTCGTAGAGGATAGCACCCTGGAGCTGGGCTACTATAGCACGCACGAAAAGGATTTCTGGTCGGTCGTTGACAACTTCTCGCTCACCTACTATGGCAACGGCGACGATGCCCGACAGCTGTACCAGGAGGTCAGCGGAGCACAGGAAGCCGAGGCACTGGACAAGATCTATGGTCGCCTGATGGAAGCTGTCGACATCGCGGAGGCACTGCTCGACGACCTCGGCGGCAAGTACTTTGATGACCTCGCAGCAGAGGTGAGAATGGCACGCGAGATGTTTGAACGGCAGCAGGCAACGGCCTTGGAGATAGAAGCCCAGATAGCACGGCTGAACGAGCTGATCAGCACGGGACGGCAGTTCAAGGAGGCGCACGACCAGCTGGGCAAGCTGCTGGGCGAGCTGAGAGAGGGCATCGCTAAGTACAAGGATGCCGGATCACCCAGGAGACTGGCAAGGGCAGCCCAGCTGCTGGAGGATATGCAGGATGCCTATTACTATATCGACCTGACGACGACGGAAGAGATGAACAGTCTCGCCACCAGATGCAAGAACATGCTGGAGCAGCTTCCCCTGCCTGACTTCATCGACGACGACGAGAAGGCTGAGGACTGCACTCGCCTCATCACGAACCCAGGCTTCGAAAACGGCAGCAACGGCTGGGTGAACGACCCCATCTTCGATGACTGCAAGCCCACGAACTGGGCCACGATGATTGATGGGACCTACATGACCGGCAGCTACTACATGAACCTGTTCTGCCCTGCCAACTATCATGCTGGTAGCCTGCATCAGACCATCACCCGCCTCCCACCGGGCAAATACCACGTCGGCGCATCGGTATTCAGCAACAGAGCCGGCCTCGTGTTCTTTGCCAACGATCATGAGGTAGCCATCCCCATCGGTCCTTCGTCAGCTCCCTATGGCCGTTTCTTCGGCATCTACCTCGAGGTAGCTGAGGGCGAGACGCTCACCTTTGGCGTGCGTACCAACGAAGCCGTGGAATTCTGGGGAGCCGTCGACGATTTCACCCTTACACGCTACGTGAAGGACACCACTGGCATCCTGCCGCTGCAGGCAGATGCCGGCAAGGAGGACATCTACACGCTGACGGGAGCCAGGAAGGACAGTGTGGGGAAAGGCATCAGCATCCTTCGCACCAGCGATGGCAGGACAAGAAAAGTATTCACCAAGTAAACAACCACAGCTATGAGACAACAATTTGGCATCGGCCTTCTGCTTTTGCTCCTGACGGCAACCTCGGCATGGGGCTATAAGAGCGAGAAAATATACGTCAACTCTGGCGGCAAGCAGCGAAACATGCTTGTCTATACGCCCGACGTGCTGCCCGACAACTGCCCCCTCTTCATCACGACCCACGGCATGGGAGGCAACTCGGAGAACCAGGCTGAGCACGACCGCATGTACGAGCTGGTCGACACGGCCAAGTTCGTCATGTGCTACCCTAGGGCTGACGGTGACTACTGGGACATCAGTGGAACGAAAGACCAGAACTTCATCATCAAGGTCATCGACGAGATGGCAGCACGCTACAACATCAACCGCAAGCGCGTCTACTGGTCGGGCTTCTCCATGGGCTCGATGCTTCTGTTCCACTGCATGCCGAACATGCTCGACAAGATTGCCGCCTTTGCCCCTACGAGCGGCATACAGTTCAGCGAGAGTCCCTGGGAGCGGTGCAGCAAGAAGGTGAACGTGATGGAGTGTATCGCTTACAACGACAATGCCTTCAACTACAGCAAATACGGAATCCGAAGCTATATGGAGCATTTCGGCCAGATGAACCAGTACACCAAGTACGAAAAAGTCACGGGCTACAGGACGCAGAACGGCACGTCGTGGTTTGACGGCGACCGCGAGCTATGGCTCAACGAGGATACGAAGCACGAGGTGGTGCTCTACTCCTATAATTATAGTGGTAAGGGGTCGCATACGCCCGTTGCCGAGAACTCCTACGAGATTTGGAACTTCTGCAAGCGGTTCCAGCTGGGTGATAACATCATCGTCACGCCAACGCTCGAGGAGGCCCGCGATGCCTTCCTCAAAGCCCTGGGTGCTGCCCGTGATGCCTACGAGGGCACGGCAGGTCCTGACTACACTACGGCTGAGCCACTACGGGCCAGCGTGAAAGAGCAGATAGAGAAGTACGGTGATTTCGAGTCAGCCGACTCTACCGACTATCTCGTGCCGACACGCTCGATCAACATGGCTACCGAGGCACTGACCTACCGTAAGGACAACCTCGACCACTACTTTGCCGCACGCCAGCGTGTGAAGGCACTCATCGACCAGTATGCCGACCAGCCCACCTGCAACCAGACGGCGACCTACCTGCGGATGGTGAGCCACTACGAATACTACGACCTGCCCGAGAAATACCTGATACGCGATGCCAAGCTCATCACGGCTGCCGAAGCCCTCGATGAGATAGCCGACCGGTTTGTGAAAGAGATAGCAACGGCCATACGTTCCCTGCGCCGAGGCCCTGCCGAAGACAAGGCTGCAGTGTTCGACCTCGGCGGCCGGCATTCCGACGGCAAAGGCGGGATCCGGATTGTAAACGGGAAGAAATACTTCGCAAGACAGTGAACTAACCAATTATTATTAACTCTTTTAATTTAACCATCATGAAACATTTTAAACTCTCTCTGATCGCTTTTGCTCTGCTGGCAGGAAGTGCCGGCGCGTATGCTGACATTGTCGACTTCGGCAGTGAGACGCAGACGGAATGGACAGCCACGTCGGCCGACGGCTGCGACATGGGCTCTACCGTTACCCTCGACGGCGTCGTCGTCACGCTTGGCTCGCCCGACGATACTGGTGTCAACTGGACTTGGCATGCCAAGAATGCCGGCCTGCTGCCCTCGCAGATGCCGTCGACCGAAGGCACTGTCGAGTCGCTCATCACCGAGTTCTCGGAAGAGGCTCCCTTTGGCAACCTTCCCTCTCATGGCGCTTTTCTGAAGATTGAGCCCTCGAAGGCTGGTGCTATCACCATCACCGCCAAGGCCTCGGCCAATGCAGCCCAGCCGCTGATCTTTGTCACACTCGACAAGAACGATCCTACCGTCATCCTCTCAGCCCAGATCACTCCCTGGGATGCCAACGTGACACAGTGGACCTATGAGGTCGATGCCGACCACACCTACATGTTCTTCCAGCAGTCGTATCCCGGCCAGCTTGGTGCCTATCGCATCACGCTGCGCGGTATTGCCTTTGCCGTCGATGATATGGCAACTGGCCTGAACCAGCTGCATGCAGCACCCGCAGCATCGCAAGCCTTCGACCTCGGTGGCCGTCCTGCCAGCGCCAAGAGCAGCCTGCGAATCGTAGGCGGCAAGAAGGTCTACGTGAAATAGAGCACAACCCATCAATCAACGCACGCTTATGAGACACTACAAACAATTGCTCGTCTTCCTGGCCCTGCTCGCCGGCCCTGTCAGCTCGTATGCCGACATCAAGCAGTTTGGCAGTCTGGAAGATACGGAATGGACAGCCACAGCTGACGACGGCTGCAGCAACGGCTCGACCATCGTCCTCGATGGTGTCGTCGTCACCATCGGTTCGGCAGACGACACAGAGGTCAGCTGGACATGGAACGCCAAGAACGCTGGTCTGCTGCCCTCGCAGATGCCGTCGACCGACGGCACCGTCGAAACGCTCATCACCACGTTCATGGATTCCGAGCCCTTCGGTGAACTGCCCACGCATGGAGCTTTCTTCAAGGTTCAGCCCAGCCGCCCGGGACTCATCACCTTCCGCGGCAAGGCTTCGGCCAACGCAGCCCAGCCGTTGATTTTCGTCACCTGCTTCAAAGGCGACCCGACCATCCTCGCTGCAGAGATTACTCCCTGGGACGGCAACGTGACGGAGTGGACCTACGAGGTGGACACCGAGCACGACTACTACTTCTTCCAGCAGGCCTACCCGGGTCAGCTGGGTGCCTACCGCCTCACCTTCCGGGGTGTGGCATACGAGGCTACGGGCGAGGCTCCCCCTCCTGCCGATCAGCGCAACGTGGGTTTCCTCTACAATGGTGACCTGTCGGCTGACCTGGCCTATCAGGTGATTGCCAGCGACCGCAGCAACAAGGTGACAGCCATTGAGGCCAACAAAGCCTTCACCGTGGAGGACTTTGCCGACTATGAGGTCATCACTATCAGTTCGACGGTTACCAACGACGAGGCCATCGCCTCACTGAAGGAGGTACATCCCTTCCTGCCCGTACTCAACCTGAATCCTCAGATCTATGAGAAGTGGGGCTACGGTGAGGTGGTCGACGCAGGCATCCAGTTTGCTACAACCCGCAATCCGCAGCATCCCCTGTTCCGCAATCTGGAACTCATCGAGGATCCTGATGCCGAAGAGCCCACCTTCGTGCTTGCCGTCAGTGATGCGACATCCTTCCCCGGCCTGCATCTCAGTGGTATCTTTGCCGACGACCCCATTCTGGCAGTGGCCTACCAGAACGAGGATGTGGTGGCCATCCACAGCCACAACATCTCGCGCAACGGCTATCTCTATATTCCGTATACACAGGAGACACTGGCAGATGCCGCCACGCCTGACATCCTCACCAATGCCATCGCCATGATGAACGGCACGAAGCAGCCTCCCCTCAAGGCTCCGCTGCCCACCTTCTCGCTGGATTATGACTTTGAGTCGACTATCGTCAGCATAGCGGATGCCGCTCCCGGGGCAGAAATCTTCTATACCCTCGACGGCTCGATGCCTACTGAAGAGAGCACACCCTACACCGGACCCTTCACCGTCGACCATGAGCTGACCGTACTGGCTGTAGCACGTGGCGAAGGCTACGTGCTGAGCGACGTGGCCGAGCGATACATCGACATCCAGCTAGTTTGCCCGCGGCCCACGTTCAGCATGGAGCGCCAGGACGGACGTACCATCGTCACTATCAACTCTGACCTTGAGGACGCCACCATCTACTACAACTATAAGGGCGACAACACCACAGGTAAGAGTACCAAGTACACTGGACCTATTACCTTTAATACCGGGCGTACGATCTATGCCTTCCAGACCTGTCCTGAGTATCTCAACTCAAAGGTCGGTTCGGCTGACATTCCAGTGACGAATCCCAACGTGCGTATCGACATCCTCACGAAGATGGATGCCAACCAGAACGAATACTACGACCTGACCAATCCCGACTCGCAGACAGGCAACACGGGCTACTACTTCTCGTGGGGCAACGCCATCTGCAGCATCGGCCCGGAGGAGGTAGTGGACTTCGAGAACGGCTGGAGCGTACGCTCACGTGGGCAGCGCATCGCCTGGGAGAATGTCAGCCCGTCGTTCAACTATGGCGATGACGTCAGCGGCGCGTTCAACCCAGCAACGGTAGAAGACGAGGATTCCTACCTCCCCGTCACCAGCGGCCTTCTCGACCTCTACGACTGGAACACTGCCGATCCTGCCAATGCCATCGTACAGACCACGAAGGCCTATGCCGGTCCCTTCGACGTAGTAGCATATATTGCCAACGAGAACGGCACGCTCGACTTCGGTGGCTCGACGCAGACGGAATGGGCTGCCTCATCAGCCGACGGCTGCAACAACGGCACGACCATCACGCTCAATGGCGTCGTCGTCACACTGGGCTCGCCCGACAACAGTGAGGTCACCTGGACCTGGCACTCTGGCAATGCCGGCTTGCTGCCTTCGCAGATGCCGTCGACTGACGGTACTGAGGAGACGCTGATCACGGAGTTCTCGGAAGAGGCCCCCTTCGGCACCCTGCCCACCCACGGCGCCTTCCTGAAGATCGAGCCCTCGAAGGCTGGTCTCATCACCATCAAGGCCAAGGCTTCAGCCAGTGCCGACCAGCCATTGGTGTTCGTCACGCTCGACAAGAGCAATCCTAGCGTCATCCTCTCGGCAGTCATCACGCCTTGGGACAACAGCGTGACGGAGTGGAGCTACGATGTCGATGCCGACCACGCCTACATGTTCTTCCAGCTGGCATATCCCGGAAAGCTTACCGCCTATCGTCTGACACTGCGCGGCATTACCTTCGAGGCATACGACGGTGGTGGTTCGGGCGAGGGCACTGCTCCTACCGGCGACCTGGCTGCCAAGTTGGTGGTTGAGGTGGCTGGCAGCGATGCCGCCAACGCTGAGTGGACACAGCTGGGCGAGCCGCTCGTCCTGCCTGATGCCCGCCGTCTCTACTGCAAGTTCGTGCGCAGCTACGAAGGTGCAACGCCTGTCTTTGTCCGCACACGCATCATCAACAACGTCGGTCGGGCTGGCATCTTCAACATCTACCTGGCCTACCAGGGTGAAGAGTCGAAGCGTATCATCCAGGAGCAGATGGTGGGTATCGACGACGTGCAGCCTGCTGTCAGCCTTCCTGCCGGCATCTACAGTGTCAGCGGTGTGCGCCGGAACGAGCTGCGACGCGGATTGAACATCATCGTGACATCCGACGGCAACGTCAAAAAGGT
>OCTX011716847.1_pt1 | contig 10156 bp, 8 predicted proteins | sample 1539691 | NCBI WGS metagenome assembly OCTX01 (sample SAMN02144231, study PRJEB22623) | gut metagenome | biome: sheep rumen | host: Ovis aries | place: New Zealand | reverse complement strand
CCTTGATTTCCTTCTTTTTGAGATTCATTTAGATATTTCAAATCGATAATCTATAATCTATGCTCTTTTCTTATTGAGAATGACGAGTATAAAAGCCCCCGTAACAGCCATGCTTGCCAGTGATAACATCAATCCGATATTAGTTTGGGCAGCTGTATCAGCTCCCTTATTCTTTTCTGGATCTTTTTTATCTGGTTTGGTTGGAGTTTCTTCATCTGTTGTTGGTTTTTCCGGTTCCGCTTCCACTGTATAAGAAACGGTTGGTTTCTGGAATTCTTCAGGTTCTCCTTTCTGTCCATTCGTATCTACCGGATACAAAGTGGCAGAATTATTTGTATATAAGCCTTCATATCCCAAGCTTCCATTGGCATCGTATTGTCCATATGTTCCTGGTTCTGTTTTTGGATTTGTCAATTTTAATGTATAAGTCAACTGAACCGGTTCAAATTGAGAAATTGGAACATTTGTGGTCAATATAAACATCTCACCATTGGCCATATCGCCTGGTTCATAAGCTACAACATAATTACCCTCGGCAAAAGAATACGTATTTTCCTCAGTTTCAACTGCTTGATAAGTTTGGTCTCCCACTTTTAACGATAGTGCTTTCGCTTCATTGATAAAATCAAAGTTATAATCTTCTGTATAGCCGATATAATCCGTTACAGTAGAACCGGCATCAACTAGATAATAAATATCATTTTTAATAGAATCAAAGCTATACGTTTCGCCGTTGGCTAAGAAATTCATAAAGCTTGGTCCCCATGTATATTCCCCGCCGGAAGAAGTACCGGCAGTCATCGCATAACAATGATATTTGCTTGCCAAAGCTTGGTATGTTTGATAGGTTTTCAAAAGAGCCACATCCACAGACATCGCATGATTTACTTTTTCATCATAGGAAATGTATGTAGTCGTATCATATGCAACCCCATAAGCATGTTCATAGGCACCGCCATCTGCTTCATACTGCGCTGCCACATTGCCTAAATACTGGTTCCAGCCTTCTGAAGGTGCTGCATTTGAACCATATTTTGTGGCCCAGTTATCCGGCCCTGCGAAAACATTCGTTTTATCTGCATTTTCTAATCCAATGGCAGTAGGTGTTTCGTTGTACATATAAGTAATTCCGTCACTGACAAAAATCATATATTTACGACTATCGGCAACAGCAGTATCACCACTTAACATCTGTTCTGCCGCCAACAAACCAGCATGTGTATTCGTTCCTGAAGAAATATCTTGTTTGATTTCGGATTCAATCACAGAATAATCGGTAGCTAAATCATGGAACCCGGTTGTATTGGCTTGTTGATTAAAAATCACTACACCGACATTAATATCCGCACCTGTAGTTTGTGCTGTGTTTTGTAAATCGGTTAGCATATTTAAAGCTTGTGCTTCTATTTCAGCACTGGTAGATTTGTCTAACACAAACACAATATCCGTGGCAAGTTTTTCTTCACCAGCAGGTAAAGACAAAGTTACTTTTGTTTCAAAGTTTTCGTCCAGCTGTGTTGCGGTTTTTGATTTAGAAATCGCATACTTTACATTTCCAATACCTGGAACCGGTGTTCCTGTGTTCGTTTTGGGATCAGAAGACTCTTCCTCTTCAGTCGTCGCTTCCTCCTCGTTATTGTTTTCTTCTTCAGAAAGGGCAGTTGTCTCTTCTGTAGAAGGTTCTGTTTCCTCTGGTGTTGTGATTTCTGTAGTTTCTTCTGGTTCATCCGTTAATGTCGGATCTTCCGGAATTTCCTCGACAACGGTTTCGGAATCATCCGTAACAGTCGGCTTTTCCTGAGCCGATACGGCGGAATACAAAGAGAAACTCAATGTAAAACAAACCATCAGAGTGAAAAATAATTTAACGTACTTTTTCATATCTCTAACCTCTTTCTCCGTACATAACTGAATCATAACCCTCCCCTTCATTATAAGTCAATAACTTTTTTCTATCAAAGTTTAAACTAATTTACAACACTTATTGCCACATAAAAAGTCGAGCCCTTCCTTTGCATTGATATTTGTATATAGATTTATGTAACTTTAATCATTTATTTGTCAAATCAGAGAAGAAAGATCGACCTGGAGAGGCCTAAATAAAAACATGAGAAAGGATTCTTCTCACGTTATATGAATGTTTAATTGATGCAACTTCCATCTAATTTTGGAATCCAAAAAAAGATGCCGCAAACTAGTCTGCGGCATCTTTTGCTTCTGTCATCGATCGATTAACTTGAACATCTACACTTGTTTCATAGGTTAACTGTACCAGTTCTACACCGGCATCACGAAACATCCTTTTACTCGCAATGTTTTCATCCGTTCCATTGTATTTATCACTCTCATAGACAACACAACGAATACCGGATTGAATGATGGCTTTGGCACATTCATTACATGGAAATAACGAAACATAGATCGTACAGCCATTTAAATCTTGAATGCTGTTTAAGATCGCATTCAGCTCGGCATGCACTACATACGGATATTTTGTCTTTAAAAATTCGCCATCTCTTTCCCATGGAAATTCATCGTCGTCACAGCCTTTGGGAAAGCCGTTGTAGCCTAAGCCAACAACTCGTTTTTGTGCATTGACAATACAAGCTCCCACTTGTGTGTTAGGATCTTTGCTTCGTTTGGCACTCAAATGTGCCATGGCCATAAAATATTGATCCCAGCTTAATACATTTGATCGTTTCATACAGATTCTTCCCTTTCTAAACGTCCTAAAATTTCTTTGAATGTTGGATCTAACGGTGCATCAAAGGCCATCTTTTCCTTTGTAGTCGGATGTATAAATTCGATATGGCAGGCATACAAGAGCTGTCCGTTAGTATCCAATGTCTTTTTATAACTATATTTTGGATCACCGGCAATCGGATGTCCAATATACTGCATATGTACACGAATCTGGTGTGTCCTTCCTGTCTCTAAAGAACAGCGAATATACGCAAAATCCTTAAAGTTTTTCAATACCGTAAAATGCGTAACAGCATCTTTGGAATTTTTGGCTGTCACCGCCATTTTCTGTCTGTCCTTTTCATCCCGTCCGATCGGTGCATTGATCGTACCATGAGAATGCGAAAAAGGATGATGTACGATCGCAAGATAATCTCTGTGACACGTCTTATCGGATAGCTGCTGAGAAATAGCCTGATGAGCTTTATCGTTTTTACAAACGATCAAAAGGCCACTGGTATCCTTATCGATTCGATGCACGATACCAGGGCGCATTTCTCCGTTGATTCCGCTAAGATCCTTACAATGGCAGAGTAAGCCGTTGACCAAAGTATTGGATGTATGTCCGGGAGCCGGATGTACGACCAATCCTTTTGGCTTATTGATCACCAAAAGATCCGAATCCTCATAAAGAATATCCAGATTCATCGCTTCCGGCTCTATTGTCACTTCCTGTAACGGTGGCAAAGTGATGGATACCTGATCTTGTATTTGAAGAGAATAGCTTGCCTTCTCGACTTTTCCATTCACTTGAATCTGGTTTTGATCTAAAAGGTCCCTGACACGTTTCCTTGACAATTCCATCGTGGTGGAAACAAATTTATCAAGACGACATCCCTGATTCTTTTCATCAATTGTATAAACTATGTTCTCCATCGTTTTCTCTCCTGTACTTCATCATAAATCATGCATGCGATCAAACAACCAAAGCCTACAGTAATACATATATCCGCAATATTGAAAACGGGGAAATCCCAGCCGAATATACGAAAACTCAAAAAGTCACGCACATAGCCAAACCGCAGGCGATCGATAAAATTCCCTAAAGCACCGGAAAACACAAGAGCCAGGCATAACTGAGCGCGAACATCACTACTGCGAATAAACATGTAGATGATTATCACAAGAGCCGCAATCGTCAACAGGGCAAAAAACAGAATACCAAAATCTTCGAAAAGACTGAAGCCGGCTCCGGTATTTTGTACATAAGTCAACGAAAAGAAATGAGAAATGATCTCCATTCGTTCATGCAGCGCAAATGTTTTAGTAATTGCCCATTTTGTCCACTGATCCAATCCTAATGTCAAAAAGACGATCACCAGTGAAACACAGATTGAAATAATTTTATTTTTCATGATTTCCTTCCTTTAAAACGCTTTATTCTTTCGGTGTAAGAAAAACATTTTGATAAACAGCCAAATGCTCATGACCAAAGCAATCAGTAACATAAAAAATCCAATAGCCGGAATACCCATGATATGCGGTTCCATATCCGTGGTACAGATCAGGCAGGATCCCACTAATAAAGCCGCAATCAAGATACAGACAATCAGTCGATTGACCATACGATCAATTTTGGCAATCGGTGCATCACTGCCCATCAAATTCAAATTCACTTTGATCTGACCATGCTGGATCAACTTGAGCACATCACTGGTCTGCACAGGAAGATCCAGGCTGCGGCTAAGCCCTTCTATGCTGCGCTTGATTGTTTTTTGAATCTCTTTTGAAGGATCGATCTGCGTTAAAGTCGCCTTATGCTGACTGACGATCTTGGCCATGCTGGTAGTTGGGTCGAGATCGATCAAAGTTCCGTTCATCGTCATCATACTTCGGGCAAGCATGGAGATTCCTTTGGGTAATCCGATGCGAAACTGATGACAGATGGTAAAGATATCCTGTACCATTTTTGCCAGATCCATCTCCGCAAAAGACTCACTCATATATTGCGCCATGAACGATTCAATCGCATTGGTAAACGCAATGTAATCAATTTCCTTTTGTACAATACCAATCGCAAGAATGGAATCCACCACATTGGCAACATCACCTAATGCTAAAGCACGAATGGCTTGTTTCATAATCTGACGATCCCGATTCTCCAAGATTCCCATCATGCCAAAATCGATCCAGACAATCTTATCCTGACGGATTCGAATATTTCCGGAATGCGGATCGGCATGAAAAAAACCATGCTCAATGATCTGCGAAATATAATTATACGCTAATTTATCCGCAATTTCCTTAACATCGTACCCTTCTTTTTCTAAAGTATGCACATCATTGATCTCATACCCGTCGATGTACTCCATGACCAGGACTTCTTTTGTCGTAAACGCATCGATGATCTGCGGTGCATCAATAAAGTTACAATCCTCGTATGTCTTGCGAAATCGTTTGGCAAAGGCAGCTTCATTGGTAAAATCCATTTCCTGTTTAGCTGCCGTCCAGAATTCATCGATCACCATATTTAGATCCACAACACTGCTGACGATATCGCTTAAATTTAAGACACGAATTGCCTTTCTTAATAAGCCGACATCACGTTCCATCCATTCGTAAATATATGGACGTTGTACCTTAGCCACAACACGTGTACCATCGCGTAAGGTAGCCTCATGAACCTGAGCTATCGAGGCAGAACCTAACGGAATCGGCTCAAACGAGGAAAATACTTCCGACATAGGTTTATGATACGACTTCTCAATTTGTTCCTTGACCGTATCAAAGGACATCGGCGTAACACGGGAACGCAGCTTCATCAACTCTTTGCAGTAACGCTCCGAAAACATATCTTGTCGAGTAGACATAATCTGTCCAATCTTGACAAATGTGGGTCCTAAATCTTCCAGTATCCTTCGAAATTTAACAGGATCCATTCCCTTGCGAATCTGGTACTTTCGTAAGATACGCAAAATCTGCATGAAACGTGCGCGTGTTGAAATCTTACTCGTGCTTTTCATACATATCCTTCTTTCGATGTAACGGCGTATTGGTTACGTTTTCCGTATGCAACCATGAGCGCATCCACTTTACAGATTGACCAATCGCATTTTTTAAACTTTTACTGCTGAAATCAAAATTTTCAATAAGTAATTTCTCCCAGTTTGGATCCTGTATCTTCATTATCAATACCTCATTTGTTATTTTAACATATTTTATATTCGTTTTTACAAATGTATAAGAATCCATGACTAAGACATTTATAGAATACCTTATATTTCTTAACTTTTTTTAAACAAAACCTTTCTTTTTCGTAATATTGACAAAAAAAGACCAGGGGATTTCCCTAGTCCGTAAACTTATTATAAAATTCCATACTTTCCAGAACGCTGGTATCTTCGATTGGATTATCATCCAAACGCAAGGCCTCTAATAACTGTAAATCTTTTAGTGGTGTGACATCTGTGATGTAATTGGCCTTTAGCGTTAACGATCGCAAGAACTTCAAATGAGCAAGTGGTGTAAGATCCGTAATCGCATTGTGATCCAGTCGCAAATAGGAGATGAAGCCTAAATGCTCTAATGGTTTTAGATTGGAAATCACATTGTTGTAGAGATCGACATTGCACAAATCCTCAAGATCCTTTAAAGGTGTCAAATCTTTGACATCGTTATTTTCAAGCGATAAGATCTGCAGCTGCTTCATGTCCTTTAGACATGTGATATCTTTGATCTCATTTCGTCCCACATTTAAGTTGACCATGTTCTTCATATTTTTCAATATGGAGATATCCTTGATTCGGTTTGTATAAAGATCCAGATAAACAAGCTTAGTAGCTTTTCTTAAAAATTTGATGTTTTCCAGCTGACAGAATTGTGCTTTAAAGATTTCCAACTCTTCTACGGCTTTAAAGCGATCCATGTTCCTGATCTCGTTTTTAGAAACATTCAGGCGTTTTAAACCTTTCATTTTATTTAAAAGTGTCAGATCTGTAAAACCTGTCTGCTGCAGATGTAAAGATTCACAATGAATCAAATCTTTTAAGAAACCAAAATCATCGGCTTTATTAAACGCAATATTGATCGATGTCAAATTCGGGAATTCCTTTAAAACATCGTAATTATGAATATATGGACAATTGGACAAGTTCAATCGCTTTAAATTTTTCATCAGCATCAATGGTGAAATATCGCTCATCAAATTTGTAGATAGATCCAATTCTTCAATATTTTCCAAGTAGGAAAGATCCTGAATATTGAATAGACGCATACCGGCCATATGCAGTTTTTTCAACTTTTTCAAAGAACCTAAGATCGCAAAACTAAACGGCCCGTTTTCGGTATTGATATATACTTCTTCCAGCTTCTTACAGCGTTCCAAATACTCCAGACTATCTACTTTGGCTCGTTCCAAATTCAAGTATTCCAGATCGATCATGGCCGCAATACTGCTTATATCCATGGTATATAATTTATTTCGACTCAAATTTAATCGCTTTAACTGTCGAAAACCGTGCAGAGCCTGCAGATCACGAAGCTGATTTCGAGATACATCCAAAACCTCCAGGTTTCTCAAGTCACGGATCGGATCCAACTCTTCCAGCAGGTTATTAGAAACATTGAGTACAACGAGATTTTCGGCATATTCCAGTCCTTCCAGGCTTTTTATTTCATAATCCGGCGCTTCCAGATGGGTCAGCTCTAACATAACTTCCGGTGTTAAATCTTCTTCTTTTACACGCAAAGTACGTGCGGTTACTTGTCGTAATACATCATCCTTGATCAACATACTAAAACCCTCTCAATCTGTCACTTTAATAATACAACAAAACAAAGAAGATGTGCTATCAAAAACAAAGAAAATCCACTTTCCTTACCGAATTTTTACATTCATAAATCCATTGTATCCAGCCTTGTACAAAAGCCGTTGTCCCCTTTAAAAATGGACAAATTGGTCTAAGAGTGTTACAATCTCAAGTTTTGAACAAAAACGCCAAAAGTCCTTTGTTTATAAGGCTTTTGGCGTTTTCTCTGTGTAGTGATATTTTCTTGATTTTATCAATATTTTAAATTTCTTCGGATTTCTTCTTTTCTCTTATATTTAGATTCGGTATCGATGCCAAACACTTTCCCACATTGTTCCAGTATATGGTTTGTATAAGTCATTCGATAAATGTTGGAATGGATATGAATACATTGAAACTGTTTGAGTGATTCGATAATTTGGGCTGTTGGATACCGGTTTTCTAACTTTTGTTCCAGTAAACGTAATAATGTGATCGCCGCAAAACATGTCGTAAAATGAGATTCTATATGTTCGCTGGTCGTCACATGGATAGGTCTTGTATCCAGTTCCGATTTAGTGATGCGGAATGTTTCTTCAATCTTTGCCAGTCCCTTATAGGCATTTCTGATTTCCAGATCGGATAATTTCAGTTCGCTTGTCACAATGGAATAATATCCATCATATTTGGATTCATTTTCTATTTTTTCTGTATCAAGCTCTAAATGGACATCCATGATTTCGCCTGTTTTTTTATTAAATGCGATATTTTTGACATAACCGCTGGCTCCCTTGGCAGAGACTTTATCATACTTTTTGGGGTGCGCAATTAAATCTTTGGCTCTCTGTACCGCTCTGTTTCTTTCAAGAGCCTGTTTGTCCGCATATTTTTGTGAAAAGTAAACCATCTGTTTCTGATCGACGGTGATTGTCATTTTACGAGGCTTGTCTGTGTCTTTATCTACATTGACATAGATCGTCCTGGGATAAATTCTTGATTTATGTTTGAAATAAACAGTCTGATTTCCATCCTGCACTTTGTCCACCTGATACCCCGCAGAGTCTATGCACCATTTTTTAAATTCTTCATCGGCTCCACGAATGGACTGCCCATAAATATAGCCGTCTCTTGGATTGTTCTCATTTTTATTGTTTCCGTTTAAATAAAAGATATTATCGGATGTATTGAGTCCACGATCCGCTACCACAATGGTACGGTTAAAACCAAACCGATGTTTCGCTCTGTTTATAATGGGCAGCATATTCACTTTCTCCGATTCATTGCCCGGGAACAGACCATAGGAAAGAGGTATGCCTTTCTGATCAATCAACAGTCCCATTTCAATGATGGGATCTCTTCTGTGATTCTTTTCCGGTCCATATTTGCGATAACGCTTTTTTAGAATGTTTCCGTTGTCATCCAAATCATCCATATCCGGTTTGGAAATGTCATAGTAATAATTGGTACAGTCAAAGTAAGTCGTTTTGATATCCCGGTGATAGAGGGGAGCGGAATGATCGTACAGCCAGACCTGAAAATCTGCATCGTATTTTGTGTAATAATCTAAAGCCCGATATACATCATCCAGAGAAAAACCGGCAAACGATTCAAACAGAAAATCTTTATGTTCATAGGTCTTCTTTTTCGATCCGGGATGAAGGATACGCATAAAGACGAGCATCTCAAAAATCTTTTCCAGATCCAGAGTTGTTTTTTCTTTTTTAGAAACAGCTTTCCAGAATTTATCGATTTCCAATTCCTTATAGATCCGCTTAATAAAAACATAACCCAGATTTTTAAGCTGAATCTGACCGGGTTCTAAAGATTCCCTCATATCTAAAGAAACGGAAATGACAGAATCCTGCTTCTTTGCCTCGTTCATTTTCTGAACTTCCAGTTTAAAGTGAGCAATGGGGTCGTCATAACGATCCAGATAGGTATCCGCAAAGCCGAGAGACTGAATGATCCGGTCTTTGGGTTTACGGGTGACTGGATCTCTGTATTTTTCACAGATGGAAAGAGAGGCACGGCCTTTAGAATTTCGATTGATTTTAAGATACATGATAGATCACCAAGACAATTATACCACAAAAGCCCACAAAAGACTACATAGAAATATAAAAATATTGACAAAAACAAAAGAAAAAGAATCCGCATAATTGCAGCGGCTCATAAGGAAGGATAGAAAAAACCTTGTACAACCGGCGTGGCGAAGGTCACGCCGGTTGTGCTTTGCTTGTGGGAAGCTCCGGCTTTTGAAGCGGTATGCGTATTCTCCCCACATAAGTAAAGAACACTTCGATGGCGACATGCTTTCGTCCGTCAATCCGTTCGGGATTGTGGATCACGATCCTGTCGATCAGTTCGTTGACCGTGGCCGCGTCAAGCTCCTGCAGTTCGGAATACCGCTCCGCAAGATTTAGAAACCGTTCCACGTCCACAGCCTGCTTTGCGTCATCCTCGATCTCCCGTTCCAGCACAGAGGCAAGCGTCTTGATCTCTATTTGCTCTGCCTCATATTGAGCAGACAGCTTTTGAAACCGCTCGTCACTCAGCTTGCCGAACACCGAATCCTCATAAAGACGCTGGATGATCTTGTCCAGTTCCTCCATGCGCTTCTGTGCCCCTGAGAGCGCCTTTCGTTTCTGCGCAAGCTCCGCTTTTCGGCTTGCCTCGTCCTGCGCCAG
>OCTX011541124.1_pt1 | contig 10156 bp, 8 predicted proteins | sample 1539691 | NCBI WGS metagenome assembly OCTX01 (sample SAMN02144231, study PRJEB22623) | gut metagenome | biome: sheep rumen | host: Ovis aries | place: New Zealand | reverse complement strand
CTGCGAAGACCGCGCCATCTTCTTTTCTCGTCTTGTGCGTGATTTCTACCACTTAAAGACTTTGCTGGTGCATTTTCCTGGCCATTTGTTGGCTGCTGTGCATTTCGATGAGGAAGTTGAGGGCGATTTCTGTATGCACAATGGCGAAAAGTACATCTTCTGCGACCCCACCTATCGTGGTGCGGGAATGGGACGTATTTACTCACAGTATCAGAATACAAAACCGACTGTCATTTTGTTAGGGGAATAAGAAAAAACATAGAAATGTTGATGCGTAAGATTAGACATACGCTCAAGAAGATACTCGCCACTCGCCGAGGGGCATGGGTGTATCTGCGCCATGTGTGGATTGCTTTGCTTTCCTTTTTGAGTGTTGGTGTCTTTGCATTGATTGCCGTCAACCTGTCTTTCCTCAATCCCATAGCGCAAGCTGTGCGGACTTTCTCGTTGACCGACATGTATTATCAGGCGCTGATTGAAAATCCTGATACAAGTCGTGCCATCACGGTGGTAGATATGAGCGAACTATATACCCGCTCGGAAGTGGCTGCATTGCTCTATGACATAGAAAATGCTCACCCCAAGGTTGTTGGTGTTGATATCACTTTTCAGGACAAACGTACTGATTTGCAGGGAAATGATATGCTGGTTGACATTGCAAAAACCTATAGTAATATAGTCTTTGCGTTTTATCGGCAGAACATCCAGAACAATGAGCAGAAGGAGGTTCACAGTTTCTTTGCTGATAGCATCCACGTGACAGAAGGCTTTACCGATATGCCTCGCGGCTTGTATGGTGTGATGAAGAGGAAAGTTCCGTTGGCAGGCGAATCGGAGGGTAAGCTGTGCCATTCGTTTTCGTCGGCTGTTGTCAACAAGTTTGAAGAGAAGGATATTGTTCCCTTGCAGGCGAAAGAATTGAACATCAATTACCGTCCTACATTTTTTAGGATTGTGAAGCATGACGAGGTGTGGGCGCATCCAGAATACCTGGAGGGGCGTATTGTGCTGCTTGGAGGAACCAATCGGCTTGAAGATATGCATGACACACCTTTGGGCAAGATGGCAGGCACCGTTTTGTTGGCTTATTCCATCCAGACTCTTTTGGAGAACAAGGAGGTGGAACCGCTGCCTGTCGGTTGGCTCGCCCTTATTTCTTTTCTTATTGTGGTGGCTACCAGCTATGGTTCTTCGGCTTATATGGGGTGGGTTCAACGTCGTGCCTCGAACAAATTTGTCAGGGAGATGCTCTCGTCCGCTTTTGTGAAAGGATACCTCATCTTCCTGTGGACAGCGTTTTTGCTGGGCGTTGCTTTTGTCATTTTCTATAAGTGGAACTTGAACGTCAATCTTGGATGGACTTTTGCAGCCATATCCTTTATATCAAGTAGTGTGAGTTTTTATGAAATATTGTATGATACAGTGATTCCGACAAAGAAAAAGATAACGAAGAAATGAAGATTGTAAGACTAAAATATAGATTATTGATGATGATTTGTTTGTTTCCCATCGCCCTCTGCGCCCAAAGTTATATGGTGACGCGAACTGTTGGTAGTGTGACGAAAGTGGTGGGAACAGGCAAACAAACGGTGAAGGTTCGCCAAATTCTGAAAGCTTCGGATGTGGTGAACATTGGAGCATATTCTATGTTGGAACTTCTGGACGAGAAGGGCATGAAGAAAATCAGCATCAAGAGTCCTGGGCAGGATAATCTGAAAAACATGATGAACTCCAAAAGTAATTCTGTTGTAGAAATATCTGCTCAGTACATCGAGTATCTGAAATCACAAGTTGCTAATCAACGTCAGATTGCTATGAGCGACCCGGCTACCATTACGATGCAGGGGCTGGACGAAGACTCGTTGCAGCAGCTGCCTGATGGTGCTGGAGTAGCGAAAGAGAAAGAACCACAAGGATTTCGCCAAATGGCCATGAAGGAATATGAGGACTTTCGCAAGCAGTGTATTGCACAGTACATTCAGTTTGTGCGAAATGCCTGGCAGCAGTATGATGGACGTTTGCCTGAAATGCTTCCTCCCATGAAAGAGGTGCCTCCAGTTGTTTACGATGCAGAGAAGGAATCTCAAAGAGAAGGAAAGAGTGCCCCCCTACCTTTCGACAAGATTATTGACAAGCCGCAGGTGGAAGAACAACCCAAGCCAATGGCGCGTATTCCTGAAGTGGTATCGTTCGACATGCATTCTTGCGCATTTACATTTTATGGAATTCCTGTAAAAGTGCGTGTGGGCAATAACTTGAAATTCAAACTGCGAGGGTTAAGCGAAAAGGACGTGGCCGATGCACTGAATGAGGTAAGTGCTGATGTGTCGGACAATACCATTCGCGATTGTTTGGAAATTCGTTATGACTTGCAAATGAGCGACTGGGCCTATCTGCTGTTGCTTCGGAAAATGGCAGAGCAGGCATGTGGCGAGGGAACCGATGAGGCTACGTTGCTGACAGCGTATGTGTTTATGCAGTCGGGGTATAAAGTGAGATTGGCCTCTGACAGATTGCGGCTCTATATGCTTTGGGCAAGCAAGCATCACATTTACGGAAAAAACTATTTTGATGTGGATGGAGAGCGATATTACGCATTGGAAGAACTCCCTATGAGTCTGCAAATCTGCAAAACCCCGTTCCCTCAGGAAAAATCACTTTCGTTGTTGATTCCTATGGAACAAAAGTTTGGAACAAGTGCCACTGGAGAACGAACCATCCATTCTGCACGCTTTCCCGAACTCAGCATTACTTATAGGAGTAATCAGAATTTGATGGATTTTTATAGCACTTATCCTACCTCAAGATTGGGTGCCGATGTGATGACACGGTGGAGCATGTATGCCAACACACCTATGCAAGCTGAAATGAAGGAGCAAATCTATCCTGCGCTTCGGAGTGCTATCGAAGCCTGCGATGAACATGAGGCGGTGGAGAAGCTTTTGAACTTGGTGCAGACGGGGTTGGAATATGAATATGATGATAAAGTATGGGGGGATGATCGTGCCTTTTTTGCAGAAGAAAGTCTTTTCTACCCTTTTTGCGACTGCGAGGACCGAAGCATCCTGTTCACCCGTTTGGTTCGTGACCTCTGCGGACTTAAGTGCATTCTGGTGTATTATCCTGGTCATCTTGCTGCAGCTGTGTCGTTTAAGAAACCTGTTGAGGGCGATTACATTAGTTTGGAAGGTGAACATTACACAATTGCCGACCCTACGTTTATAGGAGCATCCCTTGGCCGAACGATGCCAGGAATGGACAATGCGTCGGCAACGGTTATACTTTTGGAATAGAAAATTAAAAATGATTGACGATATGAATGGAAAATTATTGATATTATTAGTAGCAGGAATGCTCATGGGCAATGCCGCTGTGTTCGCACAGAAAAAATCGAAAGATCCGTTTGCCAAGGAGATTGCTGCAGAACAAAAGAGGCTTGAATCGGAAGGTTGGAAGGTGTGGAACAGCACTGAAGTGTTGCAGCAGCTGCTTAGGCAAAAGTATGTCATGCAAAACGAACTCATGGTCACGGCTGACGGAGAGAAGAAGAATCGGTACATCGTCAGTAAGGCCACTGCTCAGAATCGCTCGTTGAATACTGCCATTTCATTGGCTGAAACGAAAGCGAAAAGTGATATTGCCAGTAAGCAAAAGGCGGTGGTGGATGTGACCACTGTGCAGTTGAACAGTACAAAAAACACCGACGGCAATGTGGTGGAATCGGCAGATAGGACGGGAACCTCCATCAGCAAGCACAGTAATGTGAGGATGAATAAAGTGGAGCGAGTACTGACGCTCTATCGAGAAACGGCTCAAGGGCAATACTGTGTGGAAGTGTGCATGGCCTTAGACTTAAAGAATTAAAAAAATTAGAAGATTTTAATTTGAAGGATTAAAACTTTATAAGAAGATGGAAAAAGGATTGAGTTTTGTGTTGTTTTTTCTTCTCTGCCATATAGTTACCTATGCGCAACGCGAAATGGAAGTGCATGGAGTGGCTACGGTGAGGATGGATGAAGACATGACGTTGGCAAGCGTGAAAAGGAAGGTGATAGATGATGCAAAAAAGGAAGCTGTGAAGGAGGCATTCGGTACTGTGATTACACATAATGTGGTGACTCAAACTACAGTGGAGGATGGCGTGGAGAAATCTAATTTTGTAGAACGTGCAGGCGAAAAGGCGAAAGGCCGATGGTTGGCTGATACTCAACCTACAAAATTGAGCGTGAATTACGATGGTACATCTTTGACTTTCACTGCAGAAGTGTGGGGAAAAGCCAGGGAAATTGTAAAGGCGGAAGCCGATTTGGTGGTGGAAGTGCTGAATAGGCCAGCTGCCGATGCGAAAACAAATACGTTTAATAACGGTGATAATGTTTACCTCCATTTTAAGTCGCCCAGTGCGGGCTATTTAGCCATCTATTTGCTCGATACCAAACAAGTGTCGTGTCTGCTGCCTTACAGGCAGATAAAGCAGGGCACATTTCCAGTGGAAGCAGGAAAGGATTACATCTTGTTCGACCCTGAAACTGACAAGAATTGTTTGCGGCCCTATCGTCTGACTACGCGCATGAGTGTGGAAACGAATGAGATAGTGGTGGTGTTCTCACCTCATGTATTTTACAAGGCCAATGACAATAAAGGCGGATTCAATCAACTGAACACGTTGGATGTTGTAGCGTTTAACGAGTGGCTCCTGAAAAGCCAGGAGCAGGACGGCGAAATGGTGGTGACCCCCATAGAGATAAAGATAATCAATAATTATTAACTATAAAAATACCAAGCGTTTATGAAAAAGATTTACTTATTATGTGTGCTGTTATCATGCAGCAGCATGGGTTTTGCTCAGGACGATTATGTGCCTGAAGCAGTTGACAGTTATGTTCCAGAAGTGTTGTCCGATTCGACCGATGCAACTCCTTCGATTGCTGACATCATTAAAGAGCAGACAGGGCGTAGTCAAATTACTTATACAGACTCCCATTACGAGAAAGTGTGGGGAAGAAACACGTATTTTAATATTAGCTACATCAACACCAGCTTCGAATCAAAGCAATTGCCATCGGCTACAGAGGATGGGGCATTGGCCACGTTGACGGGAAAGTTTGAGAACAGTTTTGGATTCGGCTTGCAGTGGGGGCATACGTACAATTTCCACAAGAAGCCAATTGGCGATGTGCTGTTCATCGGGTTGGATTATTCTTGGTTAGACCTGAATTTGAATAAGTATAAGGAGACAGAGCTGATCAAGTGTAAGGAAATTAAGATGGATGGTGGCTCTAAGTTCCCACTTCCATGGGGTAACGAAATGTGGATGTTTGATTATGGCATGTCGTTAGGCCCTTCACTCACTTTATATCCCTTCACGGCATTACGTCGAAACGGTACGGATGAAATACGCTTACAGTTTTATTCCCATGTGGGTTACAGTGTTGGTCTGGCTGTCATCAACGATGTGCCGGAAATTGTTAAAGGGTATTCATCTTCATCTTCTGTATCAACGGAAAATACGAAGACGGAAATTGCTTGGGGACATGGTCTAATTATCAGTATCGGATTTAATTTGACGTGGAAATTCGTAGGTTTAGGCTACGAATGGCGTAAAGGCACAAACTTAAAGTATAAGAGTGTGAATAGCGACTTTAGGGTAAATGACCCTAAGTTTAAGCAGACAATCAATCGCTTTTACCTGCAGTTCCGCTTTTAAGGATTTGCTCGTTTAATTTTTGTTTTTTTAATTTTGAAACTTTTTACTTATGATACGAAAATTTTGGCTGATTGTTCTTGTCACGATGACAAGTTCTTTGGCTGTATTAGCTCAAAGAGCTGTGACTGCCCAAGGTAAATGTGGAAAAGATACCGAATGGGCGTTTGATGGCAGTACGCTACACATTCAAAAATCATCGGAAAGGGTATTGTTCTATAGCATTCCTGATTATGATATGGAAAAGAACGTGGCTCCTTGGATAAAGCAGAAGTTGCCTATTAGCAAGGTTGTTTTTGGTCTTGGAATTACTCGTATAGGCTCTTGTGCATTTGCAAAATGCACCCAACTCAAGGCGGTGGAATTTCAGGGCGACAGGGAGTTTGAGTCGATAGGGTGGGGCGCATTCTATGAGTGCCGTAATCTCTTCAATTTTTCCATTCCTACAGGTACGAAGAAGATTGAGACCATTGCTTTTGCCAATTGCAGCTCGCTGAACTCTATCAAAATTCCAAGCAAAGCAACAGTAGAGGATATGGCTTTCCTTTCTTGCACTAACTTGGCCTCGATTGAAGTGGCTCCTACTGTGGTGCTGGGACGTCTGGTGTTTGCCACAGAAATGTCGAATGGCGGTGTTCGTTCACACAAGTTCTACAATAGGACCATTGCGAGTCTGCCTGCCAATATCACTGTGACAAACAGTGAAGCATTCGGCTTGTCGAAGGAAGCTGTGGAACATTACTTGGGCGGCTCTAAGGATGCCGACAATAAGACGGAAGATGCTGTAACATCGAATGTCGATACAAATATTCCCGATAGCTACACGAAGCGAAATGACACTTACGCGCTTGTAATTGGCAATGAGCAATATCGCTATGTGCCGAGTGTGCCATACGCCAAGCATGATGCGAAGGTGTTTGCTGAGTATTGCAAGAAGACCCTTGGCATTCCAGCTGAAAATGTGCATTACTGTGAGAATGCAACTAAAAACATGATTTTGGACGAAGAAATAGGTGACTGGCTGACCAACGAAGTGCAAGGTCGTGAGGACAAGAAACTAATAGTGTATTATGCTGGTCATGGCGTACCCGACATTCAGGATAAAAACAAGGCTTATATCCTTCCTACCGATGTGCGTGGAACGAAGCCGCAGCAAGGTATTGCGCTGGACGATTTCTATGCCTCTTTAGGCGATTTGGCTTTCGCTCAGGTTTCAGTCTTTTTGGATGCTTGTTTCAGTGGCATTACTCGCGACAACGATGGTGTGAACGAAGGTTTGCGTGGTGTGGAGATTGATGCCGATCCGGGCAGGCTCTCGTCGGGCAATGTGGTGGTGTTCTCTGCTGCGCAAGGCAACGAAACGGCTCAGGGCTATTTGCAGGAAGGGCACGGACTGTTCACTTACTATCTGCTGAAGAGTCTTCAGGAAACATACGGTTCTGTATCGTTCGGGCAGTTGGCCAATTATCTGCAAGAGAATGTGAGTAGCAAGGCACCGCAATTGAATACACTGCGCAAACGACAAACTCCTTCAGCAACGGCATCTGATGCTTTGACTGATAAATGGCAAAACCTCTATTTCTGACGAATTTCATGAATACGAAGCATTTATTGATGATGATGGTAGCATGCGCAGGTATGCTACCATCTTTTGGGCAAACGCCTAAACTGAAACCCCTCGACGAAAAGGAACTCTTGGAAGAGCTGAAGCCACAGGAGAAGAAAGGTTCCTGGGGATATGCTAATGCTGAGGGAAAGTTCCTCATTAAAAATCACTTTTCTGAGGCTCGCCCTTTTGCGAAGGAACGAGCCATTGTGCGCTATGGAAATAAATATGGGTTATTGGACAAGACTGGTGTCTTTCTGCTTGAACCCACATATGACGAGATGCGTGATTTTCATGGCATCTATAGCATCGTGCGCCTTAATGGACTGTACGGGACAATAGGACTGGATGGTAAACCTATCACCGAACCTCAGTTTGATGCGTGTAAGTATCGCCGTGGGTTTAACATTCTGTTGGTGACTAAGAATGGTGTGACAGGGGCAATAGAGAGGGATGGAAAGGTTTCTGTAGAACCGTGTTTCACCACGATTGACGACGTGAAGGATGGTGTGGCCATTGTGCTGAAGGATGGGCGCATGGGAGCTGTGGATAAGAACCTGAAGACGATGGTGGAGCCGAAGTACGACTTTCTTGAATATAGTGGTGCTGGGAACTTTTTTGCCAAATTGGACGGAAAGGTGGGCATTGTTTCTTACTTGGGCGAGGAAAAGACTCCGATTGAATATGACAATCTGATGTACCAAGAGGTCGGAAAGTTCTGCATCTCAGAACGCGATGGTCGCTATGGCGTGATTAGTCCTACGAATACAGAGGTTCTTGCTCCTGTGTTGCAAATGAAACCAACGTTGCATGCGGGCAACAATCTCATTTTACAAGATGACAGGCTTTTTCTGGTGTCGGAGCGTGGTGCAAGTTGGTGGTGTGTTGACCAACATTTCGATTTGTCGGACGGTGAGTCGGCTGCCATTTCCGACACGCTGTCGCTACAGGCTCTTCCTTTGGGTACAGAGATGCAGCTGATTTATCATGAGCATACTCCTTTGTTCATAACGAAGGCGGGCCGGGTGTTGTGGGCCATCAATGCTGGAGTGAGAGAATGGGCAGAGCGTCCGGTAGATTATGACCTCGATTGTGAGAATGTGAGCCGCAAGGGTTACATGACAGCGGTGAATGCGGCAGGGAAACCAGTGCAGATAGAGCAGTCGTTTGACTTGCTTTGGCCTGTTGCGGCAAAGGATCCGCGTGTGGATGTGGCTTTGTGCCAGCAGGGTTTGATAAAATGCATGGCGAAATCGCTTTATGGGGAAACAGCCGACTTGTCGTTTGAAAACATAGATGAGTTTCTCACCTATGCCACTACGCATGCTTGTTTTTCCGATGGTTTGAAAAATGTGCGCAGCGTGCCAAAACCGAAAGGAAAAAACATGAACGAGGGAGGCTACACGATGTTATATACCGGCAATTTCGTGGGCGATAAATCCCTTAGCGACGCGGCCTACGATTTTCATCCTAACATTGACAAGTATGGGGTGAACTTTCAACAGAACAAGCCCAATTACGTGCATTTCAGTAAAGAGACGGGAGACCCGTTTAAGTTGGATGATCGCTATTCACGTACTGCTCAAGCCAAGATAGTCAATATGATACGTGGAGGAAACGTGATTTGTGACACACCTGAGGAAAAGGAAACCTTCCTGAGCGTGAAGGAAGCCTGTGCTGATATAGATGATGAGAATTTCTATTCAAAAGGTGATACCGTCTATTTTTACAAGCGTCCTTTTTCGTCGTGTCCACCCATGCACATCGGCGTGCGCCAACCTCGTGATGTGCTCGCCGGAAGTGGAGCTGCCAGACGTCAGCTTTATACGGAATATGTGTTCAATAGCCATGACCTGAAGTTCATGGACCTGCGCGACCATGTTGAAAAGGTCACCATACAAACAGCTGCTGAAAGCCATACTTATCGCTTCAACATCAAGGGAGAACTAGTTGAAATCGATGGCTATGACCCCTTTGCAGCTACGTTGGAAGAAGGTCAAGTGAGAATGGAGCGTGATAAGAATGGACATCTTAAAAATAGTGATGCTTCGGTTGAATCGTCCTCAGCTTATCAGTATTTGGAATATGATAAGCATGGAAACTGGACCCGACGTAAACTAAAGCAGGTGGATGATGCTGTGGAGGAGACTCGCACCATCACGTATTTTAATTGATGTGTGCAGATGCACCAGCCATCAATTGAAATCTTATGTAATCAAACAGCCCGAGGGATGCTCTATTTACCCTCGGGCTGTCATTTATTTGCGGGTGCATTTGCGGCGCAATGCTCACATCTTACTCACCGTAAAATCTTTGCGATGGACTTTACGGGGGGTTACACCAGTCCGCCCAGATTTTTCCCAATGGCTTGGAGTTCGGAACGGATGGATTTGAGGCGTTCAATCACCTCGATGTCTCGGTTGACAACTCCTCCCTTGTCGCGTTTGATCATGTCGCGGGCTCCTTGCAAGGTCATGCCGCGTTCTTTCACTAAATGATAGACTTGGCGCACCTGCTCAATGTCAGCCTTCGTGTACTGCCGGATGCCTCGCCCCACCTTTTGGGGGTGGATGGTGGGGAACTCTTTCTCCCAGAAGCGTAGCAGGGTTTCGGAAACCTTGAAAATTTGCGCTACTTCACTGATGCTGTAGAACATTTTCAGGTCTTTGTTCTTGTTGAGAGCCATAGGCGATTATTTTTTGGGAATGTTCTTGAGAATTTCAAGGGTGTAGTTGTAGAATTTCTCTACCGTGGGGATAAGGCAGGCCTCGTTGGGGGTGTGAGGACTGACGAGGGTGGGACCGTAGCTTATCATGTCCATGTCGGGATAATTGACTCCGATGATG
>OCTX012189490.1_pt1 | contig 10158 bp, 8 predicted proteins | sample 1539691 | NCBI WGS metagenome assembly OCTX01 (sample SAMN02144231, study PRJEB22623) | gut metagenome | biome: sheep rumen | host: Ovis aries | place: New Zealand | reverse complement strand
AAGGAGGGCCAGAAGGAGGCACGCCAGAAGATTCTCGACCTGCTTGCCGACCGCCAGCAACACCATATAACAGAGCTCCTCCGTCTTCATATTCCGACGGAAGAGCTCGATGCCGCCCTCAGGTATTTGGTACAGGAGGAATATGTCCTCCACGACGGCGGAGTTATTGAGAAAGGCTGACAGCCTCCTGCAGGTCGTCATGTATGATGCCGTTCGTAGCCACCACACTGTCGCCCTCCAGGAAATAGTCTTCCCCACCGTAGTCAGTCACCCGGCCACCAGCCTCCTTCACTATCAGCGCCCCGGCCATGAAGTCCCACTGCCCGATGTAGCGTTCAGCATATCCGTCCAGTCGGCCGGCAGCCACATAGCACAGGGCGATGGCGGCCGAACCTATCATACGGATGCTGCCCACGTTGCCATAGAAACGGTCTATAAGCTGCTTAATGACAGGCTTATAGGCATCGCTATTATAGGGCAGTTGCAGACATAGCAGGGCGTCGTTAATACTGCTCGTACCCACATGCAGCGGCCGCCCGTCCACATAGGCTCCACCGTCCTGCCAGGCATAGAAGCACTCGTCGCTCACTATCTCGTAGACCACGCCCAGCAGCTGTTCCCTACCCCTAATCAAGGCTATCGACACGGCGTATGGCGCAAAGCCGTGTATGAAGTTCGTGGTGCCGTCCAGTGGGTCCACCACCCATACGTACTGCTCGTCGGTACGACCGGCCGAGCCTTCCTCGGTAATGAAACCCGCCTCGGGCAACAACTCGCGCAGGGCCTTGACAATGCGCGCCTCAGAGCCCTTGTCTACGTACGACACGTAGTCGTGGGCGTGCTTGCGCTCCACCTGCTCCGGAGAGAAGCCCTGGCGTTCCTTCCTAATATAAGAACCCGCCTCGCGGGCAACATCACACACGAGGCGGGTTAACTCTTCAAGATTCTGCATGAAAATCTATCAACTGTCAACTGTCAACTAATCCTCCTGATACTCGGGACGCAGTTTGCGAACGGTTTCGCCGGCACGCCACATCTCCTGGTTACGCATGGCCTCCAGCTCCTTCTCCAGACCCTGACGGTAGTCGGGCTTCGAGTTGGCATCGATGGTAATCTGGGCCTCGTTGCCGGTCTTCACCGAGTAGTAGAGCCACTCCATGACGGGCTTGATAGCGTCGTGGAAACGCGGAGCCCAGTCCAATGCACCACGCTGTGCGGTGGTCGAGCAGTTGGCATACATCCAGTCCATACCCTTGGCACCAAACAGCGGGCCAAGGCTCTGGGTCAGCTCCTCTACGGTCTCGTTGAAAGCCTCAGAGGGAGTATGGCCATTCTCGCGCAGCACCTCATACTGTGCCAGCAGCAGACCCTGAATGGCGCCCATCAGACTTCCGCGCTCACCCGTCAGGTCTGACGTTGCCTCACGCTGGAAGGTAGTCTCAAACAGATAGCCGGCACCGATACCGATACCGAAGGCCAGCGTCTTCTCCTTTGCCTTGCCCGTGGCGTCCTGATAGACGGCGTACGAGCAGTTCAGACCACGACCCTCGCAGAACATAGTGCGCAGGCTGGTGCCGCTGCCCTTAGGTGCTACCATGATGACATCGATATCCTTCGGGGGTACTACACCCGTGCGGTCGCTCCAGTTGATGGCAAATCCGTGACTATAGTACAGTGTCTTGCCGGGCTTCAGATACTGCTTGATGGTGGGCCACTGCTGCATCTGACCCGCGTCCGAGAGCAGCATACACAGGATGGTACCCTTCTCGGCAGCCTCCTCTATCGAAAACAGCGTCTTGCCGGGCACCCAGCCGTCAGCAACGGCCTTGTCGTACGTCTTGCCCTGACGCTGACCTACGATGACGTTGAAGCCATTGTCCCTCAAGTTGCAAGCCTGACCAGGTCCCTGTACGCCATAGCCGATGACAGCTATTACCTCGTCCTTCAATACCTCACGTGCTTTCTCTAATGAGAACTCCTTGCTGGTGACCACAGTCTCGATGACGCCACCAAAATTCATTTCTGCCATAATACTATTTGTTTTATTTCAACTATTAACAATTTAAATCGGCTGCAAAGATAACTATTTGTAAGCAAACAACCAAATATTATCTCTTTTTTATACCAAATTAACCTAAAGTCTACCAAATATGTATGCGCTGGGCGGGAGCAAGGTACAGGCTGCAAAATAATTCCGTACAAAAAAGAATTGTAGCATTGCTACGCCACACCCTGCACCTTTAGGCCAGAGATAGCATCACTTTGCTACGGGGAAAGTCTGGGATATGTCCTGCACCACAATTCACATATGGAGCAGGACATGGAAGGTACGTTTCAAGAGCCGCAGTAAGATTCTCCTCAAAGTATCTGACAGCAGCCGGAGGCAGGACAAAACGCAAATTAACCTTGTTCGTTCTTTTAGAGTCTCATTCCCAGTGAAGCATTGACAAACCAGTCGTTCAGCTTCACGGTGTTGTTGTCCATGCTGTGCTTGAATTGGTTCCACTGCCCATGGATGTTCAGGAAATACCTGTTCCAGTTGTAGGTTATAGAAGCACGTGCATCCAGATTGAAAGACACCTTGCCATGGCTCACGACTTCTTTCGTCTCTTCCAGCGTCACATCATCCGTCCACGAAAGGTTTTCTATATCGTCTGGGTAGGCCTTCTTTCCGTTTTTCAAATTTTCTTCTTCATACAGGAAGATGTCATAGTTTGACTCGTAGAGTGTCAATTTCTTTCGGTTGTAGAACAACAGCATCGGCATTGCTGTGACATTGACCATCAGGTTCTTCACGGGAACCCAGTTATAGGAATAGCCAACGCCTATACCGCCTTCCTGAACCTTCAACTTTCCCGTATTGCCCATTGCCTGTATGATGGGAGCGTTCTTTCGCTGAGAGAAGTCGATATTGGACTGATACCACATAGCGCCAATCATCAGCGAACCTGCCGAACGAAGCTGTACGGTAGCCTGGTCGTAGGCAGCAGCATAGGAGAATCGCTTGCCATTAAGCATGTAGTAGCCATCCAATATAAACGTATTGATGCTAATGTCGTCCAGAGCTTGGAAGTCGTCTATATGCTCATTGAATTTTTCATACTCATCCTCGCCCCATAAGTCGACTGTCAAATTCTTGGTGTCCAGGCTGCGCGTACGCAGATAGATACCGTATCGGGAGCCGGTGGCACCTATGGAGAAGCTGTTTCCGTTGCTTTTCGACAGTGAGATGTTATACCCCAGTCCGTAGCCTCGATAGCCCACCCACAAGCCAATGTTATATGTGAATCTGGGCTTAAAGGTTGATTTCATGGAATAGTGTCCTATATAGCCGTAGCTGGCCAGGACCTCTTCACCTATAGTTGACTCAACATTCATGTCCATGTCGTTGAGGTGGTTTTTCAGCACCAGCTGCCAAGGACGTTCTGGCACATAGATGTAGCGTTTGTCGATACCCCTGGTGGCCAATGTATCAATGAATGCTCCTACTTTGTTTACGGTCCTGACCAGCCAGGGCTTACGTTCTTGGGCGACAGCCGCAGACAGAGATAGAGTCAAGGCTATCAGAAATACACTGATTCGTTTCATATTCAATTCTTTTTTCGGTACAAAGGTAATAAAATCCATATTAAAAAACAATCGTTTATACCAAAGAAACTTCAGATAAGCTACACGAAGGCCGCCTTGGCAGGCTCACTTCGAAACCAGTCTTGGAATATGGCCGATACGTCAGTACAGGAAGAAGTGGCCTCCGTCGCTATGACAGTAGCGCTGCAGCAACTGCTGGATGTAGCGGGCATTGTCGCTGACGCGGTCGCGACAGCCGTCGTAGCCGTTGATGAGCACCACGAGGTGGCGCGTCTGGAGGGTAATCTTGGTACGCTCGTTGTCGCTGGTGGGCGTGCCTACCCCACCCTGCTGGTCGCGATAGACGGGCAGGCCGTGGATGTTGATCATGCCGCGGCCAATGCCCTCGTAGGGTTCTCCCTCGCGGCCGATGCCGAGGGTCAGTGTGTCGCCCACGAACTTGGAGGCGTCGAAGCCGCCAATGCTGTAGCCATAGACGATGGAGGCGAGGTTGATGAGGTCGACGAGGGTGTCAATCTGATAGAGTGCCTTGCCCTGCAGGACACGGCGTATGAGTGCCTCGGAGGCCGGTCGGTAGCGCGAGGGGTCTTTGCCGCAGGCCTTATACACCCGGCGCGTGGCGGCTATGGAGGTTATCTGCTTCAGGCTCTCGGTGGTCAGTGTGCCGCGAAAGAGTTCCTCCTGCTGGTGTATGGCGTCCCACAGTGGTTGCGAGAAAGGGGTGTTCTGCACCTCGGCTTCGACGCAGGCGCCCACGAAGTCCGGGCATACCGACGATATCTCTGGCGAAACGATGATGTTCATGGCTGGGTGAAGGTTACCTTGGCGCGGCAGGTCTCGGTGCCGTCGGTACGGACGATGCGTATGCAGTATGCGCCGTCGGCCGACTGCTCGCGATAGAAGCTCAGCGTGTCGCCGGCATGGGCCTCGGCCACGTAGGCTATCTCGAAACGACGGATGCTGTGCTCTCTGTACCACTCCAGTGGCCACAGGTCGAGTACGTGCTCGATATACTTGACGCTGTTGATATGGCCGTTGATGTCTACATCGTTATAGTAGGTGTCGATGGTGCGCACGAGTTCTGCCTGGTCGCTCATCTTCACTCGCCCGCCCTTGTCGATGGGGCACGGCTTGTCGCCGACTATCCACTGCTCTATGGCTCCGTTGTCGATGGCATAGATGTCGGTGGGCTGGCGCGTCTCGGTGTCTATCATGGCCCAGATGCTGCGGCCATAGCCGTAGATGTGGCCGTCGTGTCCGATGACAGAGAAGTTGCGGCTGGTGAAGTAGCGCATGGCCGACTCTACCCATGTCTCGACATTGAAGCGGGTGTACTGCATGGGCATCTCGGTCATCTCAATGGCCAGTCGCGACAGTACCCACGAGCGGTGGATGGTCATCAGGTACTGCATGCCAAAGCCGCGGGCCGAGGAGTGGAAGTCGGCAGCGTTGAGCATGTGGTTGCCCATGTGTCCCATGAAGAGTCGGCCTGAGTAGTCGCAGTGGAACGGCTCGGCCATGAATTCGTAACGTCCTACTTTATCCATTATGCATTATGAATTATGGATTATGCTTTATTATGCTGCTGCTCTCTCTCTTCCAAGAACTCGCTGACCTGCTCCTGCTTGGCACGGGTGACGGCGATGCGGCCCGAGCGGGTGTACTGGAACACGCAGTCGAACTCGTTCAGTGCATAGTAGAGCGAGAGAATGTCTTCGGTCTTGCCGTTCTTCATCACGATGACGTACGTGGGGTTGACCTCGGTAATGGAGGCCTCGTGACGACGTATGGTGCGCGAGATGTCGGGATTCTCGAGCACCTTCTTGGTTGACAGCTTGTAGAGTCCGGTCTCGCGGATGAACAGCTGGTCGTCGGTGAAGTAGTTGGCCTTGATGACGTCTATCTTCTTCTCTATCTGGCGCGTTATCTTCACTATCTGGTCTTCGTCGCTCCAGGCTGTGATGGTGTACTTGTGGACACCCTCTATGCTGCTGGCCGACACGTTCAGGCTCTCGATGTTGACCTGACGGCGGGTAAAGACGGCTGTAATCTGGTTCAGTATACCGGCTATATTCTCCGAATACACCAGCAGGGTATATAGCTTCTTGTTGTCTTTCATCTTTGTCTATTATGCGGTAGCAAATTCATCATTCTTCACTCTACACTTCCAGCATCATGTCGTTGACGTTCATTCCCGGCGGCGTCATGGGCAGCACGTCGTCGTCTTCCTTGATGGCACACTCCAGGATGAAGGGGCCAGGGGCGGAGAGCATCTTCTGGACCGCTGCGGCCAGGTCGTTGCGGTCGGTGACGGCCTGATAGTCTATGCCGTAGCCCTGAGCTATCAGCTGGTAGCAGGGGTTCAGCATCTTGGTGAACGACTTGCGGCGCATCCAGAACATGTCCTGCCACTGGCGTACGTTGCCCAGGTAGTTGTTGTTCAGCAGTATCATCTTGACGGGAGCCTGCTGCTCCATGATGGTGCCCAGCTCCTCGATGCACATCTGGAAGCCGCCGTCGCCCATGAAGCAACACACGGTGCGCTCAGTGCCGAAGGTGGCTCCGATGGCTGCGGGCATGCCGTAGCCCATGGTGCCAAGGCCGCCGCTGGTGCAGATGCTGCGCTTCACGGGATACTTGAAGTAGCGCGTGGCAAAGAGCTGGTTCTGACCGACATCGGTGACCAGCACGGTGCCGCGCGGGGCCTGCTCGGCCACGGCATTGACCACCTCGCCCATGAGCAGCGGACCCTGGACAGGATGGATGGCGGGCTCGATGACCTTCGTCAGCTCCTTCTTGTTCAGCTCGCCGAACGACTGGCGCCACTCGTGGTGCTTGTTCTTGTTGACAAGGGCCGTCAGAGCCGGAAGCGACTCCTTACAGTCGGCCACCACGGCAACGTCCGTCTTCACGTTCTTGTCTATCTCGCTGCGGTCTATGTCCAAGTGGATTATCTTGGCCTGCTTGGCATAAGTCTTGGTATTGCCCGTCACGCGGTCGCTGAAGCGCATGCCGATGGCTATCAGCACGTCGCACTCCTGTTCCTTCAGGTTGACGGCATAGTTGCCGTGCATGCCCAGCATGCCCACATTGAGCGGATGGTCTGAGGGCAGGGCACTCAGGCCCAGCATGGTACGACCGGCAGGAATGTCGGCCTTCTCCAGAAAAGCCTTCAGCTCGTCCTGGGCATTGCCCAGCTCCACACCCTGACCCACCAGCGCCAGGGGGCGCTTGGCATTGTTGATGAGCTCGGCAGCCTCGCGCACACGGTCCATATCCAGCTTGGGATAGGCCACGTACGAGCGAACATAGTCTACCTTACAGGGCTCCCACTCTACCTCCTCCACCTGGGCGTTGCGGGGAAAGTCGAGCACCACAGGGCCCGGACGCCCGCTACGGGCTATGTAGAAGGCACGGCTCACGGCCCATGCCACGTCTTCGGCACGGCGTATCTGGTAGCTCCACTTGGAGATGGGCTGTGCCACACCCACGAGGTCGACCTCCTGGAAGGCATCGGTACCCAGGGCCGAGATGGCTACCTGACCGGCAATGACGACGATGGGTGTAGAGTCGAGCATGGCGTCGGCCACACCCGTCAGCGTGTTCGTCGCTCCAGGACCACTGGTCACCAGAGCCACACCCACCTCACCGGAGACGCGGGCATAGCCCTCGGCAGCATGCACGGCGGCCTGCTCGTGGCGCACCAGAACATGGTCGAAGCACTTCTTCTCGCCTCGCGTATAGTCGAACAGCGCATCGTAGGTAGGCATGATGGAGCCCCCCGGATAGCCGAAGATGGTCTTCACTCCCTCGGCCTGCAGTGCCCGCATCAGCGCCTTCGAGCCTGTAATCTTTTCCTTCATATTCTTTACTTTTTGGTCAAATCGGATGCAAAGTTACGAATAAATGTGGAGAATAACAAAAGAAAAAAGAACAAAATGTCAAAACCAAAATAAAGTTGATTTCCCTCATTCTTTTCCATAAATGCCGACATCATCAACACAGCCGCCGTCACACTCTTCCCCAACACAATTTAACCCTCCGACAAGCCTTCATGTCCAGTATATGTCCAGTATATGTCCAGTATTTCTTCAGTCATTCACTGAACATATACTGGACAAATACTGAAGAAATACTGAACAAATACCGAAGCAACACCAGACATATAGTAATGGAAGAAAGAAGGTAGTAAAATGTTCGACGAGCCGACGCTTAACACGCTGCTGAACCAGTAGTAGCGGGCTATTCCCCAAAAACTGGAATAGTCGCCGCAACCGTTGTGAACGACAATAGAAGCGGGCGAAAGTGACAAGAGGAAGCACTTTTGCCCGCTTTTTGTATAGTTAACAACGAGAAGAAAATGACTAATCTATCATCCTTACGCCACCCTTGTCTGCACTGGACACGCTCTGTGCATAGGCACGCAAGGCCTTCGAGACCTGACGATTACGCTTCAGCGGCTGCTGCGGGCGGGAAGCCAGTTCTGCGTCGCTCAGTTTGACGTTGATCTGACGGTTGGGGATGTCGATGACGATGATGTCGCCGTCCTTGATTTTCCCGATGTTACCACCCGAGGCAGCCTCTGGGGATATATGGCCGATAGAGAGTCCGCTGGTGCCGCCAGAAAAGCGCCCGTCGGTAATCAGCGCACACTCCTTACCCATGTGCATCGACTTGATATAAGAGGTAGGATAAAGCATCTCCTGCATGCCCGGTCCGCCCTTAGGCCCTTCGTGGGTGATGACCACGCAGTCGCCCTTCTTTACCTTGCCCCCCAAGATGCCCTCGCAGGCGTCTTCCTGCGAGTCGAACACCACGGCCGGGCCTTCGAAGTGCCACAGCGACTCGTCGACACCTGCCGTCTTGACCACACAACCGTCCTGGGCAATGTTGCCAAAGAGCACGGCCAGTCCGCCATCGCGGGTGTAGGCATGCTGCAGGTCGCGGATACAGCCCTCTGCACGGTCTGTATCCAGCGTACCCCACTGTTCGGACTGGCTGCCCATCTTCGTGGAGAAACGGTTCCCGGGAGCACTTTGGTAGATGCGATTAGCCTCTGCATCCACAGCTCCGTCTACGATACTGTATTTCTTCATGGCCTCGCCTAATGTCATGCCATCCACGCGGGGAGCCGTGCCGTCAATCAGTCCGCCCTTGGAGAGCTCGTTCATGATGCCCAGGATGCCGCCGGCACGGCCACACTCCTGCACGCTGTACTTCTGAGTGTTGGGGGCCAGCTTACAGAGACAGGGGGTCTTGCGCGACAGGGCGTCAATGTCCTTAATGGTAAAGTCAACACCAGCCTCCTGGGCCACAGCCAGCAGATGGAGCACGGTATTGGTCGAGCCACCCATGGCGATATCCAGCGTCATCGCGTTAAGGAAAGCCTTACGGGTGGCTATCGAGCGAGGCAGCACGCTGTCGTCGCCGTCCTCATAGTAGGCCAGCGCATTCTTTACCACCTGGCGGGCGGCCTGGCGGAACAGTTCTATACGGTTGGTATGCGTGGCCAGAATGGTGCCGTTGCCTGGCAGCGACAGACCGATGGCCTCAGTCAGCGAATTCATGGAGTTGGCTGTAAACATACCCGAGCAGCTTCCACAGCCAGGACACGAACAATGCTCAATCTCGTTCAGCTCTTCGTCGGAGATGCTGGGGTCAGCTCCCTTCACCATGGCCGTAATAAGATCGGCATTCTCACCACGCCAGCGACCAGCCTCCATCGGACCGCCTGAACAGAACACGGTAGGGATGTTCAGTCGCATCGAGGCCATCAGCATGCCCGGTGTCACCTTGTCGCAGTTCGAGATGCATATCATGGCATCGGCCTTATGGGCATTGACCATATATTCCACCGAGTCAGCAATGATGTCGCGCGAGGGCAACGAATAGAGCATGCCGTCGTGCCCCATGGCAATGCCGTCGTCGATGGCTATGGTGTTGAACTCTGCGGCATAACAGCCCATCTTCTCTATTTCTTCACGAACAATCTGCCCTATCTCATGCAGATGGGTATGGCCCGGCACGAACTGCGTAAACGAGTTGACGATGGCAATAATAGGCTTGCCAAACTGCTCTTGTTTCATGCCCGTTGCTACCCAGAGCGCACGGGCACCGGCCATTCTTCGGCCTTCAGTGCAAACCGCACTGCGTAACGGATGCTTATATTCTTTCATAATATGATTAATTTGTATCTTTCCTTCTTGGAGCTTACAAAATTAATGCTTTTCCCGCTAACGACCAACTTTTCGGCTCTTTTTCTTGTTTTTTAAGCGCTATAAAAGGAATCGCGATACGGTTACATCATTTGTTTTATTCTTGTGTTGTGAGTGTCAAGACGGTTGCTTTTAGCTTGCCTCGCTTATCCCTGACGGTGAGCGTCAGTGCGCCAGCTTTCTGCGTGGGACGCAGGATGACAACCAGCTCGCCGTTGAAGAGCTTCATCTCAGGCTGCTTGAATGACTGCAGAGAGGTGGCATCGCCATTGCAGACTGCCTCGAACAGTGCCTCACCACTGACTTCAAACTTCAGATTATTCTGACAAGTGGGTACGGGAATGCCATTCTTGTC
>OCTX012255379.1_pt1 | contig 10161 bp, 9 predicted proteins | sample 1539691 | NCBI WGS metagenome assembly OCTX01 (sample SAMN02144231, study PRJEB22623) | gut metagenome | biome: sheep rumen | host: Ovis aries | place: New Zealand | reverse complement strand
TGTTCGCAGGAGTGGCGGAATGGCAGACGCGCAGGCTTCAGGTGCCTGTTATGGCAACATAGTGTGGGTTCAAGTCCCATCTCCTGCATCCTCATTAATTTCCTGAGGATCATACATGCGGAAGTGTCGGAACTGGCAGACGAGCAAGACTAAGGATCTTGTGGTGGGTACACCGTGTGGGTTCAAGTCCCATCTTCCGCAGTCAGACCTGAATAAAGGCTGTCGCGTAAGCGGCAGCCTTTTTCTAATCTTTTAAAAATCCTGCGTCTCAGGCGATCACCTGCATGCTCATACACAGCACTGCGGCAATTCCGAGAAGCCAGCTGATTACCTTTATCATAAGATCAGTCCTCCATCATATACTCTTCATACTCGGCCTCGCTTGCGAACAAAATATAGCGGCCGTTAACAAATCCCATGTAACCGTCTTCGTTCAGATATCCTTTCATAGCAGACCTCCTTGTGTAAATCTGTTTGCTTCCTTCTATGGTCTTAATTCTATACGAGGAGGTGTACATATGTTTGTACAGGGACGCTTCCCTGTATTCCCCGGATTTTTTTTTCAGCTTTTTCGTGGAAATACTGATTCGGCCCAGTATATAATGATAGAAACAACAAAAGAGCGGTCCGGCACGGCGGCCGGCTGACTCTGAAAAATAATGCGGACCGTCAATGAGCCGCATACTTATAAAAAAAATTTCAACGTTCACGAAAGGAGAATTAAGATGAGCGACATGATGGAAAACAAACTGAATGCAGAAGAGCTTACAGAAGTAACCGGCGGAGTAGGAAGACAGGAGATCGACGTTAAGAGCATCACTCCCATTTGGGTAAAGGTCACGGCTTCCAGCCTGAACTGCAGATATACCCCCAACGGCCCGATCGCCAAGACCTATGAGTATGGCCACAAGCTGAAAGTCGACGGAATCACCGCAGACGGCAAGTGGTACAGACTGCTGATCAACGATCCCCGCGGCGGCACTTGCTATGCTTTCATCTTCAAACAGTACACACAGAAGATCTGATCGCGGATCTGAGCTCCGGATAAATCTCACAAGACATAAAACAGCCCTGCAGGCCTTCCAAAAGGCCCGCAGGGTTTTCTTTTCCACTTTTGCTTTTCCGGCGGTCAATCGAGTTCCGCGAACTTATCCTCAAAGAGCGCCTTGATCCTGTCGTACTGTTCCTGTGTCGGCGGAACCTCCTGCTCCGGGGAAGTCCGCAGAATGTGTCTTGCTATACTGTCGCACCGGTCGATGATCCTCTCATATCCCGTGCAGATCTCCGAAAACACGATGTTTCCTTCCTGGCTGCAGATGCCGGAATGAAGTCTTCTGACACTTCTTCTGTTGATCTTTCCCAGCATGTCCGTGATGACTTCTCTGTACACCTGGATCGTGCCCGCAAGCCTCGTGTTCCGGGTAGAATAATCGTGGACGGTTGCTCCGAGGATCTCCTGAACCGCGCTGCCGAACATATTCAGATCCCTGCACGCCTCGTCGGAGAAGGCGTTTCCATCCTTCCTGAAATCGAGGAAGCTGTCCTTCATAGCCGTGATCTTTTCCGCCATTTCCGCGTAATTGTTGATGGCTCCGCTGAGCAGCGAAAGCGTTGTGGCGTCCTTATCCTGCATTTTCTGCTGAGAGAGACGCAGACAGTATTTTCTGAGCTGAGAAACGTATCTTTCTGTCTTCTCTCCCAGCTCCCTGACTCTGTCGGGCTGCTCCGAAAGATTTTGTCCGATCATTTCCAGATAAGCGTCAAAATATTCCTGGACCGCATCTCCCAGCATAGCCGAAGCCGTCAGGACCTGATCAAGCGCAAAAGCGGGGTTGGACAGGAACAGCGGGTTGAGCATAGTGAGCGTATTTGCTTCTTCCTCGCGTTCTTTCGCGTTGAAGGGAAGGACAATGTGCACCAGTTTGACAAGGAAGTCCCCCAGCGGCAAAAAGACTGCGCTCCCGACCAGATTGATCAGTGTGTGGAACGCCGCGATTCCGACCGCTCCTGTCTCGGCCTTGAGAAAAGGAATACCCACCATCGCATTGATCAGGTAGAAGATCACCAAAAACAGAGCATTTCTGATCAGGTTGTAGAACAGATGGACCAGCGCCGCCCTCTTTCCCCTGTTGTTGAAGCCGAGGGAGGCAAGAATAGCAGTCAGGCAGGTTCCGAGCTGGGCGCCGCAGACGATCGGGATCGCCATGGAATAGGTCACACCGACTGACATCGCTAAAGCCTGCAGAATACCGATCGCTGCCGCTGAACTCTGGATAAGGAGCGTGCACGCAACACCTACAAGAACGCCAAGGAACGGATTTGAAAAGCTGAACATCATCTTATTAAAAGCCGGAACGTTCTGGAGGGGCGCCACCGCGTTGCTCATCGTGTCCATGCCGATCATCATAACGGAAAATCCCACGACGATCGTTCCGATCGACCTCTTCTTGGCGCTTTTGGCGAACATCAGGTACACCACGCCGCCGATCGCAAGGAACGGAGTAAATGAAGAGGGTTTGAGAAGCATCAGCAGGAAAGATCCTCCAAGGGAATTAAGGCTGAGCAGCCATGCCGTCGCCGTAGTTCCCAGGTTTGCGCCGATCATGACTCCGACTGACTGCGCAACAGTTATGATCTCGGAATTAACAAGACCTACCGTCATGACCGTAGTCACGGATGACTGGACAAATACAGCCAGAAGGGTTCCGAAAGCCCATCCTGCAATGCGTTTGCCGGTGAGTTTGTCAATCGCCCCGCTCAGGCTCCCGCCGGCCATCTGCGTCAATGTATCACTCATCACATTCATGCCGAATATGAACAGCGCAAGTCCGCTCAGCATTCCTGTTATAAGTTCAAAAATCTGTGTTCCACTCATAATAAATCCTTTGTATCGCTTCTTGTACTAATGCTTTTCCTCTGTCTGCGGCTGCTGCCGTTTTCGGAACTTCCAGACCTGCACCTCATAGGGATGCAGTTTCCCCGGGATACCGGCTCCTGTATTCTCTGCCGGCGCAGTCTTCATTTCTTCCTCGGAAATATAATTGTCCAGGATCAGCTTTCCCTTCGCCATGTTAAAGCCTCTCGGCGCGGGATAGTGCACCTCCTGCGTGGAGAAAGAACAGATTACCAGGATCCTCTCCTCGCGTCCCTGCTCTTTGTCCTCATATTTCCTCTCATACATGTAGATCTTGCTGCTGCCGCGGAAGTATTCCCTGTAAGTGCCCCACAGCAGTGTTTTGCTCCGCTTTCTCAGCGCCAGGCACCTTCTGTAGAAATTCAGGATGCTCAACGGGTCCCTGTCTTCCGTCTCCGCGTTGATATAGGAGTGGTTGGGATTGACATAGAACCAGGGCTTTCCTGTAGTAAATCCGGCGTTCGGGCCGTCCGTCCACTGCACGGGCGTCCTGGCGGAATCCCGCGTCGATACATGGATCCGCTCAAGCCTGCGCTCCACCGAATCCTTCAGAAAAAATGAATTATACGCGTTCTTAGCCGCCACATCTATGTATTTGTCTATGGAGTTGAGCGCGATATTGGTCATGCCCAGCTCCTGTCCCTGGTACAGAAAGGGCGTTCCGCGCTGCAGGATGTAACAGGCCGCCAGCATAGAGCCCGACGCCCTCCAATAGCGGCGATTGCCGTATCGGCTCACGACGCGGGGATGATCGTGGTTTTCAAAATAGAGCGCGAACCACGCCTTCCCCTGCAGCCCGTACTGCCACCGGCGGAAAGCTCTCTTGAGCTTGCGCAGCCTGAATCCGTGATATACATATTCCGTCATGAAACAGTCCGCGAACATGGTGTCAAACTGGATCAGCATATCCAGGACCCGGTCCCGCCCGCCGATGTAGGTGAGCGCTGTCTTCACCGAGGTAAAGGGCGCCTCTCCGATCTGTACGGCACCGTACTCCTTCGCCACCTCGCGGAACTCTTTCAGATAACTGTGCAGGTTGGGGCCGTCCTTGTAAAAAGGCAGGCCGTTGATCGCGGGCACGAAGGACCAGCCGTCCGGCATATCCGGATTCTTGGAGATAAAATTGATGACATCCTCCCGGAATCCGTCAACACCCAGATCCAGCCAGAAGCGCATGATGCTCTTAACCTCTTCACGCACTTGGGGATTGTCCATGTTGAGATCGGGCTGTTTTTTGGCAAAGACGTGCAGATAATACTGCTTTCTCTGCTCGTTGTATTCCCACGCAATACCCTCGAACTGGCTGTACCAGTTGTTGGGCGGAAGCTTTTCCTCTCCCTTAAAGCGCGGATCCCGCCAGATATAGTAATCGCTGTAGGGATTGTCTTTCCCCTTGCAGCTCTCGATAAACCAGGGGTGCTCGTCAGAAGTGTGATTGATCACCAGGTCGAGCAGCACTTTCAGCCCCAGCTCATGCGCACGGTCCAGCACTTTTTTGAACTGGTCGAGGGTTCCGTAGTCGGGATGGATATCCTTGTAGTCGGAGATGTCATACCCGTAGTCCGCATTGGGCGAAGGGTAGATCGGACTGAACCAGATGCCGTCTACGCCCAGATCCTTTATATATTCCAGCTTGTCATAGACGCCGTACAGATCGCCGATCCCATCACCGTTTCCGTCGCAGAAGCTGCGGATCCAGATCTGGTAGAAAGACATCTTCCGGAAATCATATTGCTTTTTCACTTCTTAAAGAGCTCCTCTGTCTCAGTCCAAAGATCCTCGGCGATATCCTCCCAGCGAAGTTTCTGTGCGTCCAGGGCTTTGATCCCGGCTTTCGTGTACTCCATCATTGTCAGCGCCTTGCTCCGCATATCCCTAAGCCCTTCTCTGACATTTGTGCGCACTTTGTTCTCTTCTTCCATAGCCTTTGCGACGATCTTCACCATATTGTCCGTCATCTGCTCCTTGCGGTGCGGCATGGCTCCGATCTTATTCCTGGCCAAAATATACTGATAGCGCTCGTACGCTTTCGCCACGCACTCCTCCCAGGAGAGATAGATCTCGTCCATCGCGTGCTGTCCGACGTCGTGTACGTGGTCCAGATCGCCGCAGAGCCTCTTTAAAAGCTCCGCCATAGCTTCCGCGGACTCCTCGATGATAAATCCGTTATGGTCATCCGTGATTCCTTCCGCCGCACAGGAATCTTTGATCAGAACGCTTGCAAGTCCGCAGGCTGCTGCCTCGCGCACCACAAGGCCGTTGGTGTCGAAAGTCGACGGGAACAGGAACAGGTCGGCTCTGGTGTTCCATGCGCGCAGAGCTTCCCTGTCATAGATCGGTCCTGTGAAGAAGACCTTGGGGGCACTGCCTCCCATCAGTCCCAATTCCTTCGCTTTATGCTCCAGCACCAGTTGGTCGGGACCTTTGCCGATAAATACCATCCTGAAGTCCTGGCCGCTGTCCGCAAGAATCTTCAGAGCGTCCAGGATCAGCGGCAGATTCTTGTAATTGATGATCCTGCCGACATAAAGGAACATCGGAACGTCCTCCGGCAGATCATAGCCGGCCGTCACTTTTTTGACAGTTTCGCTGTCCACCCTGCCTTTGGCAAAGTCCACGCCGTTGTTCATCACACGGTAATCACCCTGAAAACCCAGTGCCTGCAGGGACTTACCCGCGCCGTCGCTGACCGTCCAGACTTCATCGCATGCTTCGATATTGCCGACCATAGCTTTGATCGTCTCTTCAGCGATCAGGTTGATCTTGGCGGCCCTGCGGATGTCGATGTCATACTTCGTGTGATAGGTAAAGACGACCGGCGCGCCGGTCATCTCGCGGACAAGCCTCGCCACCACCATCGAGGACGCGGGTCCGTGTGCGTGAATGATATCGGGCTTGAATGCCGCAAGTCTCGATACGGCTTTCCCCACCAGAGGGTTGCCGGTCCTGTATCCGTTTGTCTGCGCCGCGGTGTCAAAACTCGGATAGGCCACGACCTCATACGGATACTCGTCATATTTCCCGTCCGGATACTCGGGAGTGCCGACTTCGATCTCAGCGCCGTAATCGCGCATCATATAGTCGGCGTAGTTCATCATTACATTTACGACGCCGTCAATGACCGGCGGAAAAGATTCATTTAACAGACATACTTTCATCAGTTTGCCTCCTGTATGGTTTGCTAATGTCTCACCTTTTAGTATAGCAAAAAAGACAGGCGGCCGCGCCTGTCTTTTCCACTTTAAAATACTGTTTTGACCGCTGTTTTTTATTATTGGAAGCGTTCGTCGATGACTCTCTTGGACTTCTTCTCGCTTCTGGGCAGGAAACCGAGTTCCACAACATAGACGATAGGGGTGAAACCGATCTTGCTCTTGACCGCTGCCGCGACCTGCTGCTGCAGAGCCTTGAAGTCGTTGCTTCCGCTGGTCTCGACGTAAATACGCATACTGTCTTTTCCGTCGAGATGGGAGATGCGGATCTGGTACTCGCTGGAGAGCTCGGGGAAAGTGCCCAGGATCTCTTCGATCTGCTTGGGGAATACGTTGACGCCCTTGATCTTCATCATATCGTCGCTTCGGCCGGTGATCACATCGATGCGCGGGAATTTGCTGCCGCAAGGGCACTCGCCCGGAATGATCCTGGAGAGGTCGTGCGTGCGGAAGCGGATGAGCGGCGCGCCCTCTTTGACAAGCGTCGTGATGACGATCTCGCCCCACTCGCCGTCGGGGACATTCTTTCCAGTCGCCGGATCGATGATCTCCAGATACAGGTAGTCGTCCCAATAGTGCATACCGGTGTCATATTTGCAGTTGATGCCGATGCCGGGTCCGTAAATCTCAGTCAGCCCGTAAATATCATACAGTTCAATGCCAAGTTCTGTGGAAATGCGCTTGCGCATCTTCTCGCCCCAGCGTTCTGAACCGATGACGCCCTTTTTGAGGTGGATCTTATCAGCGATGCCTCTCTTTTCGATCTCTTCCGCCAGAAGAAGGGCGTAGGAGGACGTCGCGCACAGAACCGTGGACTTAAGGTCCATCATCATCTGCAGCTGCTTGTTGGTATTGCCGGGTCCCATAGGGATTGCCATCGCGCCGAGCTTTTCGCAGCCGTTCTGGAAGCCGATACCGGCAGTCCACAGGCCGTAGCCGGGCGTGATATGAATGCGGTCCTTTTTTGTGATTCCCGCAAACTCATAGCATCTCTTGAACATCTCGCCCCAGTCGTCGACGTCCTTGGCGGTATAGGGAATAATTACAGGCATTCCCGTTGTACCGGATGACGAATGGATCCTGACGACCTCATCTTCTTTGCAAGTCATAAGTCCGAGCGGATATGCTTCGCGAAGATCCTGCTTTTCGGAAAAAGGCAGATTCAGGAAGTCCTCAACACTGCTGACGTGGTCTACGCCGGCCTCTTTGAGGCGTTTTCCGTAGAAGTTGTCCGCCGCAATCAGACGCTGGATCTGATGATTTACCTGCGCCAACTGTTTTTCATTAATCTGCATTTCATTTTCCCCCCTTGCTCCAGGATAATGCTTTTTTATTCAGTTCAAGGAACTTCTCCGGGACCTTCTCCCGGATCGCATTCTCGAGATCGCTCTCTTCAAGTCCCAGCTCTCCGCTTCTTAGTGCCGCGCCGAGAAGTACGACGTTCAACACTTTGGCAGAGCCAAGTTCGTCCGCGGCTTTATCCGCGTCCACTATGGTCAGATGCTCCACATTGGCTTTCAGGTACTCCACCATAGCTTCCGCGTCATATTTTGACTGGCCGATCATCGCGCTCACCGGCATGACCGGTCTGCTGCTGACCACCACTGCACCGCCCTGTTTCAGAAATGGAAGCTGTCTTACCGTCTCGCCGGGTTCAAAACCGATGATCAAATCGACTTCTTCCTTGCCGATGAGCGGGGAATTGGTCCCTTCTCCGAGCCTTAAGTGGCTGAAAACACTGCCGCCGCGCTGTGCCATACCGATGGTCTCAGCGGTCTTGATCGGAATATCCTTGTCCATTGCCGCTGTAGCGATCAGTCTCGATGCCAAAATAGTGCCCTGTCCGCCTACGCCGCACAAAATAATGTTCTTACTCATGACGGCCTCCCTTCGCAGTATCGTTCTTCGCTCCGCCGGAGATCGCCTTAACCGGGCAGAGCTGCTCGCAGAGCGTGCAGCCCGTGCAGACGGAAGTGTCGATCTTCGCTTTTTTGCCGTCGCTGTCGAGAATGATCGCCGGACATCCGAGTTCGCGGATACATTTCCCGCACCCGATGCACTTGTCGGGATCCACATGGGATCGGCCCTTCGGCTTGCTGATCGCTATGCAGGGAGATCTGAATATAATCGCCTTGACGCCGGGCTCATCCGCCACGCGCTTCACCGTCTCCACGCTCAGAGCGTAGTCCAGAGGATCCACTGTCTCTACCACTGTAAGGCCAATGGCTCTGAGAACTCTCTCGATGCTCACCTTCTCCACGACCTGTCCCATTACCGTGCGTCCGGTGCCCGGATGCGGCTGGTGGCCTGTCATGGCTGTCGTTGAGTTGTCCAATACGATCAGCGTCATGTCCGCCTGATTGTAGAAAGCGTTCACAGTGCCCGTGATTCCGGACGCGAAGAATGTGGAATCTCCCACAAAGGCGAAGCACTTTGTATCCGGCTCTATATGTCCGACACCCTGCGCGATGCCGATGCCCGCTCCCATGCAGAGGCATGTGTCGCACATATCCAGAGGCGCCGCGTTTCCAAGCGTGTAGCAGCCGATATCTCCGCAGTAAATGGTCTTCTTTCCGCGCATCGCTGTCTTGACCGCGTAGAAGGAGGCCCTGTGGGGACATCCCGCGCACAGCACCGGCGGTCTGACAGGCAGTGCCGGAGGCTGCGGAAGCTCAGCGGTTGCAGGTGCGACAACAGTTCCATCTTCTCCCGTCTCATCTTCTTCATTTTTCAAAAACTCTGCCAGTGCCCCCCTGACGATCTCCATGGAATTTTCACCCGAGGGCGGGATATCTCCGGTCAATTTACCGCGGATCCTTACATCGAGGCTGTACTTGCCGCAGACATAAGTGAGCGCGCGCTCGATCACGGGATCAAGTTCCTCAATGCAGAGCACTTCATCGAGTCCCGCAAGAAATTCCAGCGCCAGCTTCTCAGGGAATGGAAACGGCGTCGCCACTCTCATGACACGCGCGTTTTTATCGTGCAGGGAATCCAGTGTATACATGAAATTGACGCCCTGGGTCGCAATACCTTTGCGGCACTTTGCGGTATCCTCCTCCCGAAGGATCTTGTTGCGGTGATATTCTGAGAAGACATTCTTGAGCTCCGCGTTTCTCTTTTCGATCAGCGCATGGTTCTTAACAGACAGCCTCGGGAAGATTACCCATCGGGAGGGATCCTTCACAAACCCTTCCGGCTTGTTGACATAGTATTCCTCCGGATCCTTGACTTCCAGCGCCTCATAGCCGTGGTCCACCCGTGTGGTCGCGCGGAAGAATACGGGCGTTCCATATTTTTCCGAGAAGTCAAAAGCTTCTTGGATCATCTCATAGGCTTCACTCACAGAAGACGGGTCAAAGACCGGCACTTTGGAGAACATTGCAAAAGTGCGCGTATCCTGCTCTGTCTGAGATGAGATCGGACCGGGATCATCCGCCACAAGCACGACCATGCCGCCCTTTACGCCGATGTACTCCAGGCTCATAAGGGGATCGGAAGCCACGTTCAGTCCGACCTGCTTCATGGTCACTAACGCCCGCGCGCCCGCATAAGCCGCGCCCGCAGCCACTTCCATGCCTGCCTTCTCATTGATCGACCACTCCACATATACATTGCCGGGATTCCTCTTCGCGATCGTCTCCAACACTTCCGTAGACGGCGTCCCCGGATATCCCGCGACCAGATTCACTCCGGCCGCCAGAGCGCCGAGGGCGATGGCTTCATTTCCCATCAGAAACTCTTTGTGCATGTTGATTACCTCTTTATTGTGTCATTTCTTTGAATATGCCATATATCGAGTCATTTCTCTGAAAGTGTAATTCGCATAACAGATACACTTTACCACATTAACGTGCGGGATACAAATGCTTTCCTGTCCACGCATTGCTTGTGTGGAGCAATGAGCCATGCCGACGGGTAGTTCGAAGCAATGAGCCATGCCGACGCGCAAGAAAAAGAGGCGCTCCCGCGCCACACCATTGTGTGTCGTGAAAACGCCCCCTTTTCCGCTATCAAGGAGTCACATATTATGTA
>OCTX011466780.1_pt1 | contig 10161 bp, 12 predicted proteins | sample 1539691 | NCBI WGS metagenome assembly OCTX01 (sample SAMN02144231, study PRJEB22623) | gut metagenome | biome: sheep rumen | host: Ovis aries | place: New Zealand | reverse complement strand
GATGTCTCGAAGTACGACGTCATCTTCATCGGCGGTCCCGTCTGGTGGGGCACCTATCCTCAAGTGATGTTCACGTTCTTCAAGAAGTACACAAAAAAGTTGTCGGGTAAAACAATCATACCATTTACAACACATGAAGGCTCAGGACTCGGAAACTGCGTTAAGGACTTGAAGAAAGAATTACCAAACTCCACGATAACGGGTGAGTACTCCATGTATGGGCACGAGGTTCGTAATGGGAAAGCACGTGTTGAAAAGTGGCTAAAAGGGTTAGGGTATTAACTTCATCTATTGGAATTGAGCCTTGCATTTGTGAGGCTCGTTTTCATTTCTTATCATCAAAAGCCAACAGTTCACCAAACAAGTATATCTGTTTTTCTCTGAATAAATCATAATTGATATTTGGCTCGACACCATCAAACAACGCAATCTGACACCTCTTTAATATCTTGCCCATCAAGTTATTTCCTCCGCTAAATGTGCCAATATAATGTATCTCGTTTCGTGCGGCCTGCATAGCCTCATCAAGTTCTGATTGGTTTTTCTTTATCTTCCCTTGTCTCACTTTCTTCATGTATTGCAGTTCTGCATAACGAGCAACTTTTTCCTTTGCTGCTTCCAACTCTTCATTTTTACTGCCCCAATAGATGCTTGTACCCTCATGTATGGTCGTACTGTTTTCCAAAAGTATAGCGTTTTTTGGAATGGCTTTGAGTTTATTGGCAAAATCCTCATTACCCTTGCACTTGTTCCAAACCACATATAGCATCCAATCAGCCATTATTTCCTCCCAATCGTCTCTTATTAGCCCACGATTAGCATTCTTCACCTTTTTCTTGGCAGTATATCCATTGCGCTCATAAAGCAACTGATATTGTATGCGCTTGCATTCCTCTGTGTTCATTGAGAATTGACCACATAGATATGCGCTTTCGCTTGTTTGGAATATGTGGTCATGGAAAGAGAAAGGATAGCCGCTACATTGGTTGCCTAAATCCAACAACACCCCATCTTTTTCATCATCTGCTGTCTTAAAACTCCAACAGTCATATTTGGTAGCATCATAATCATCTATGCTATTCCAATCTAAATTGAAATTATACTGTTCATTCAGATTATTGCTCTTTATGGCTGCTCTGTTCGCCTTGTTCTCTGCCACGATGCCCTTTGCCACTTTTGGTAGCACCTTTGTTTCATATTCAATCTGAGCCACTAATTTTTGCAGGGCTGCAAATGATTTAATCTTGCGTATTTCTCCATCATACTCAATATATCCTTGTACCTCTGCATCCATCACCTCTACAGCCTCATCTTGCATTAACTGAGAGACGGACAGATTTAGAGCCTCAGCAATTTTTGCTAATGTGTTTGGTAATAGTTCTTGTTTGCCGTTTAGTATTCTGTTTATCGTGCCAAACGCCAAACCACTTAACTCAGCCAATTTTGATTGAGAGATACCAACCTCTGCAATATGTTTTTTGATTTTGTCTTTTGCTTCCATCTGAGAGATAATTTGAATGATAGTGCAAAGATACATCTTTTTATGACAATAGCATCACATTTCATAATGAAATAACATTTAAGAATGCCTACAGCCCACTAAAAATGAATTAAAATAAAAGCCTCAACAATGGAAAAATCCACAGAAATACCTATCGACAAAGGATTTCCGTGGATTTCAGAATATTCATTTTTGTGCGAAATGTATATTTCGACAATATATATCATTACTTATACTTACTGTATTTATAGGCACATATACCATTAAGGACAACCTTATCACGTTTTGTTGTCGATGTTGAATGTTCGACGCATTTTAATACAACATTATCATATTTTATCTGCACCTCTCCTACTTTATACTTATGAATAGACATTATGCCACTTTCATACACAAAGATGTCAACGCCATTTAATAGTGAATGCTGTTTGCATTGATTAAAACGTAAGGAGTTGGTCGCTCCATACGCAACATCAGGAAATGTACCACTTGCCCCCTTCCATGTTACGGAAGGACATAGGGTTAATTCTGTTCCAACGCTTGATATGGCAAAGGGAGAAAAGCAGAAGTCTAATGTATATACTCCATAACTACCACTTTTTTCTTCAGTATCATTATATGTTGCAGTGCTTGGGATACCCGTTGCCCCATCTTTAAGTGCCAATATGCTTGCATAAGAAGCATCAGCATATAACTTATTCCCATCCAAAGTAAGTGAAAGCGAACTATCACTTGTACCGCCATTACCATTATCCGTCGGATTTTCCTTCGGATTTAGATTGTCATCATCATCACTACCACCGCAAGCGGTGAAACTCAATGCTGCAACCATCATTGCAAGAGTCATCAAAAATGAATAATATTTTTTCATTGTTTATATTGAATTAAGTTATTCCATTCCAAAGGCTCGTTTTATAGGCTGTTCATTATATGCCTGATAAAATTCTATCATTTTTTCTTTTGGTTCTTTCCAATCACTTTCATCATCAACTACTACTCCTTCAAAAATGACACTTGAATTAATCGTATTACCATCATACGTTAGTTTTATCCATGCTTGGTTTCCCTGATGTCCCCACCACAGCAATATATAATTTGAGCCTGCATAAAAGGTTGAATGATTTGCACTTCCCGCATAAATAACATCACATCTCTCTTCTTGATAAGAAAAAACTGTTAAATCACAAATCGCGCTATTCCCTTCTGTGACCCACAAATCAGGAATGCCATCATTCGTAATATCAAAAAGGAAATATGACATATCATCACTAACTCCAAGATTACGCAAGGCTTCCAAATAAGCATTACAAATATTGTCTTTTGCATTTTTATTCAAAGGAACGGCTATTTGTTCATTATCTACAGCATCTAATTCTATTTTTGACAAATTCAACCTCGCTTTATTTCCACTATGAGCATAATCTGTACCTTCTCCTATTAGCATCATACCATTATCACATACCTTTAGTTCTATTATCAACTTTCCATCGTTTTCAGATACGAAATGCAAATTATTGTCTTCTATTGTACCTTTTAGTGGAATTCTCACATTAAACTTCAAGTTTGTATATGCGCAGTCAATTAAAGCACCATTTTTTATAATGAACTCCACTTTACATGGTTGTGCCGCATGTTGAGCCGATTCCCACTTGCCTTTATAACAATACTCACCATCTTCAAGGAAGGCTTCACTATTTAATTGTGCAATCTCTTCTTCTGATTTACTGTTTGTTTTTACGTTTTGAATATAGTAATAGCCTCCTACAATTGCTATAATTGCAATAATAAATATACCACAAACTTTTTTCCAAGTCTGACTTTTTGGCTCATCGGGGACAACAGCCTCTGCCTTTGCTATTTCTGCTTTCGGAGTTTCAACCTCTGCAATAACCTTTTCTTTTTCCTCAATCGGTTTTGCAGCCTCCTCGACCTTATGGATGGGTGTGCCACATTTAGGGCATTTCATACCCTTGTCAGATACCATATGCCCACATCCCGAACATTTGATTAGTGCCATAGTTCAAAGATTTATTATTGTTGGTATTCCGTAGTCATTATTTCCTGCATCTGACTTTTTAAATTGAAAGAACACAGAAACCCAAGGCACAAGAACCCACCAACCACTTTTGTTGATATCATGCAATCTCCTTACTGAAACTGCCAATGTAGGAATTAGAACTACAAATGTACCAAGCCCCCATGTCGTTGCTATCACCCAAAAGTTAATAATGATAAAAGTCCAATATTCAAGTCTTGATGCTCTTCCGTTGAATTGGAAATATTTTCTTGTTAATGTGTTCCAATACAATACGCCACATCTATAAACTTTGTCTGCCCAATCCGTTTTGAGCAAAGCATTAACCGTTGCATTGTCAGCCTCTGCCACGTTTTCACACTCGCTTGCAGGGCAAGCACAATTAGGACACTCTTTTAGATTACCATCAAAAATTTGCCCACACTCTGAACATTTAATCAGTGCCATAATAATACACATGCACCTAAGACCCTATCAGTGCCGTTAATAGTTATTGGTTTAAGACAAGAAAAGAAGTGAGGTCTACTTTTGCCCACTTCCTTGAATCCTTCCACAGATGTATAACAAGTGAGAAATAAACGACCTCACTTTGACTGTTATATATCTTGCTTCGCTTGATACTAACGAGTCAAAGGAGAGCGCCTTTCCTCTTATTCCTTGTTATACGTAGGCATTATGCCTAACTCTTTGAGTGTGGAAGTCTCAAGGTCGGAATAAGCGAAATCGCTTCCTATCATGTCTGCCACTCCATTATGAAATGGTACAGCAAAGATACGAAAAATATCTTGAAAGACGCTCTTTTATGCCGTTTATTTAAGAAATTATAATCAAATAATGCAAAAATAGTTGTATGGCAGTCTATTTTCGTGGTTTATGTGCGCAGGATCTGCGCACATATAACCATCATTAGAACGTTAGCATATCGTATGTGCTCAGCAATTCTTCTTGTCTGATGCCAAGATAAACTTTTGTAATGCGAGGTGAGGAATGGTTAAATAGTTCGCTCAATCTCATTAGTGCCATTGCCGCATCATTTCCTGCGCTCTCATACACCTTTCGCCCAAATGTTTTTCTCATAGAATGGGTGCTAAAATGTTCGACCTTCAGGTGATACTTTTGCTTGATTTCTTTAAATAGCACGTTTATTCTTTGCGTGCTGTATACAACTTTCTTCTGAGAGAGAAAGCATTTCTGATTATCGTTGGTAATCTGTAAAGCATCATGGCAGTCCTTGATGTGCTTTTGGAAGTCTCTGTTTATCTTGACTTGCCTACGCTTACCTGTCTTTTTCTCGTTAATCACGAAACTATCACCATTAAGGAGCATAGCCCATGTAAGGGTTAAAAGGTCGCTGATACGCAAACCAAAGAACGAGCCGCAACCAATTAACAGCGACATTTTATAATCGCCATCACGATAAAGTCTTCTTATGAGTGAAAGCATACTATCCCATTCCATATAATCACTTGTACGATACTGATTTCTTGCTGCCATAACATTCAATTTTATTTGATTTCTGTTGTTAATATTTGATTTTAATATCAAGTTTCTCAAAAAGTCCTTTGTCTACTGAGTTTATTCATTTCAGAAAGAAAATGAATATTGCAAAGGATGGGGATTGCTCCCCATTCCCTTTTAGTTTTCAATCGTTCCAATGAAACGCTCCTCCTTAAAGCCACGCCATGCCATCTTTTCCAAATCAAGATAGGCAAACATGCCAAAGAAGCGTTTGGGGATGCCATTGCCATTCACATTAGCCTTAACTGCCTCGCTCTGTAATGTGCCAACGGCAATGCGAACTGAACCATCCAACTTCATATAGGCGAAACGTACACATTCACCACGCATCATGCGTTTCTTCATTGTTTCCAATTCGATAGCCTTAGAGGTGGCTGTCAACACATCGCTGTTGTTCATCACAACGTTCTTAACTGCGAAACGTGTAATCTCCTTTGTGCTTACTGCTGCAATCTGCTTCATATTCAAATCTCCTATCTGATTAAATGATTAATATTTCTGTTTTATGCTGCCATTGCGAATTGAGGATTTACAACTGCCATCAACTCAGCCTTCTTAGCCTCATACTCTGTCTTTGCCTTTTCGTTGGCACTCCACATGGTAGCATGAATGTACTTATATGTGGCAGTCCAAAGGTCTCTAAGAGCCTTAACGATGGTGCTGTCATTGATGGATGCAACCAACTCCACAAATGCCCTCATTGAGCCGTAGGCATTACCATAAGCAGGGTTTGTGTAATCACTCATGCACCACCACCAATCCTGACCATTAAGGATTTCAAGAGCCTTTTCTATTTTCTGTGAAGTTGTCATATCGCTTGAATTTAAATTGTTATTACTTTGTTTCTTTTGACAATGCAAAGGTACAAAAATTAATTGAAATAAGTATATGCTTTAATCTAAAATCTTTTACCTCTTAACATCATTTAACTTTGAAAAGGGTATATACCTAAATCTTTTATGTAACTTTGCACATAAAAACTGAAAATATGGAAGAATTAAAGAAGAAAAGAGGTGGAAAGAGAGAGGGCGCAGGACGCAAGGCTGTCGGTCTTTCCACCACCGCTATGAGCCTCAAATTAGACAATGATTTGTATATTGCCCTTAATAATCAGGGACTAAACAAAAACAGATACATTAACGATGCCGTTCGAGAAGCAATGAAAAGGGACATGTTCATACCTGATTGATATGAGAAAATACGTATACACTCTGAAATCCGACCTACTTGAAAAGGTCATAGCCAACTATATAGACTATGTTAGCAACCCATTTAATAAGTGGAGACAATTTATCAGCCCACAAGTAGATGGTAAGGTAATCTATAATCATGGTAAAGGTATCAAACCAATGCCCCTAAAAAAACTGAACAACCTTCAGGAACTGAGGGAAGAAGTAATTGATAATTTACCAAAGCCACGATATGAAACAGCAAAGTCTGACATTATTGCCGTTGTGGATATTCTGTATCGTTGCCACCTTAACAATGGTAACGATAATGGATATTTTACTATTTCTTCGCAATACTTGAAGATGGCTTCGAATAACTATGCCTACATTATACATACGCTCTTTAAAATGCTGATTATAAATGTCAGCCCCAACTACACAGAAGAAGGTCAATACGATAGAACGCTGTATTGTATAAAGGATGAAAGCCTATTTCATTTGCAAGCGACCACCACACTAAATAAAGCAGCAACAAAAGGCATACAAAGAATAGATGAATACTCAGATAAGAAACACGAAGAAGAAATACAGAACGCAATCAAGGCAACCTCTCCACAATTCGTGGAGAGATACAACAAAGCATTATCCAAATTAAAAATCAATAAGGATGAAGCGACATCCTATGTGAAAAGTACATATAGCATAGAAACAGATATACAGAAGAAGAACAAAAGACTATACACCATACAGAAGATAGACAACAAAGATTATAAGAAGGAAATAAGAGCAATAGATGATAATGGCAGAATATACCATATTGGAACTGAATTACAAAGAGATATTAAGAGATTTACGAATATAGAGTTTTCTATTGACTGCAAGAACTCACATCCCTTTCTGTTTTCATATTTACTGTTTAGATATATCACTCAGGGAAAGATAAATATAGACGAAAGGTATAATGACGAGAAATCCCACTTAGTTCTTTATGGTCTAATGTTATTCTTAAAAGAGAATAAGGGTATATATAACCATTATATGTTTTCTGACTTTCTTCACAAAACCCTCAAAACAAAGAAGTTAGCAAAATCAGAACTTGCAAAAATAGAGAAAACATTACAGGCACTTGAAAATGTACAACCTGATGTGTGGCAGTATGTATACGATGTGGTCGAAGGTAAAATATGGGATATGTTTGTCGATGCCTTTAATGAAGATAGGACAATAGTTAAACAGAACGTTTTTGGCTCTGTAATGTATTCTTATGTTACAAAAAGAGAAAAGAAACTTGCTGAGGATAGGGCAAAATGGGTGAATATGTTTAAATCATTATATCCAAGCGTTTTTCAATCAATAAACGATATAAAACAATCCCTCCACGAACAATGTAAAGAAAAGGGTATGATAAAGGAGTTAAAGCATCCGTATGAAGTAGAGATAAATAATCACATCATATTATTTACTCATAAGGATGAAGTATTACTCCCCATGCTCCTTATGAAACTTGAAAGCAAGATATTCACCAATATACTTTCAAAACTATTCAATAAACGGATAACGTGTTTTGGCATACATGATGCGGTGGCAGTTATAAAGAGTAAATTAACCGAGAATGAAATTAAGACAATAATGATGAAAGAATATTCTGTATATGGGCTTATACCCACCTTGAGCACGGACTACTATTCCAAAATCTGAAAATTATGATAACAACACACGGCACACGGTTGTATACAGCATATCCTCAGGCGCTCTCTGAACGAATTTTAGAAATGTATCTATCTGAATATCTGTGTGTTTAATCAGCATTCAGCACAAAACTGATACTGAAAGGCTTCATCTGCAATGGTACACCTAAAATGTGCTTATCCCACGCCAATACTTCACCATTGATTGACTTATCTTCCTCTTAGTCTCATCATCGTGGTGTTTACCACTCATGGGATTTTTAGAACCTTGCTTTGCTATACTCATCTTGAAGCGTGTTCCCTCACTTACCCTCCTATTATATCTTCGTGCCATACTCTTAATGAACTATTTAGAACTATAAATAAATAGGCGGCACTTTGGGATTTTGGAAAATTTTTGTAGCAAAAAAATGAACGGCAATCCGTTGCCGTTCAATACAGTTCATTAAGATGCCCCAAAATACAAGTCGGAGGATACCTTGGTGGAAGTTTATCTATTTTCGTTCATAAGGTTTTATCCTTTTTTGGATAATTCGAGTTTGTGGAACGCTACTACCTAATAGGAATAAGTGGAATACACCACCTCGCACCCAATATTCCCAAATGTGGGATTTGTAAAAGGGGAGTAGTATGTCCTTTGGCACAACCTCAATATGGTGAGTGTGCCTTTCATCATTAACCTTTTTCACTATCACTTTTTCCACAACTGATTTTATTATCTCTGCCCGTTCTCCATCATCTTCAATTGATGCTAAATTACGCTCACTAACAATCGCTGCATTAGACATTTCATCAATTATCAGTTTCATATTCGTATTTGCCGTTTCAAGTTTGGCGATTTCCGCTGCAAGGGTTGTCTCATCTTCTTCCACCTCTTTCATCACATCATTATAGATTCCTTCACTAACCGCCCCTTTCATTAACATTCTAAATGCTTGTTGTTGCTTTTTTCTAATTTTGTCTAATTTCGGATGCAGTTTGGCTATTTTTTTATTGTTATCTTCTATAGTTTTTATGTATGCCTCTTTTGTCGTACTTCTATCGAGATTCAGATAATGTCTTTTCAGCGTTATTGCTTCATCCCATAAAATAGAATCTATGACATTACAACTGATACTTGCAAAAGCATCTTCGTTTTTTATGCTATACTGAATGTTTCTTCGTATTGGCGACATTGTAAATTCCTTACCATTCTCGGTTTGATATTTAACAAGCCCCTTTCCGTAATATATGGTCTTTGAGATAGATTTGGGAGCAATTACATTTTCTTTCAATTTATGGATAACTGCATCTTGCATTTCCTTTGAAATGATTGCAGGGTATCTCTCAGCCCTTTCTACACCCTCTTTCCCTTTTGTGCGTTGCTTGGGAGTACCACCACAATATGCAGGATTAGTAAGAATTTGTCTTATTTTAGTAGGGGCAGAATTTATCCGTATAGTCTTTTCCCATTTCCCTTCTCTAACCAACTTCTTAAATAATCCTTGAAGACTAATTTTCTCATTGAGGTACACACTATAGATGTACCTTACAATCTCTGCTTCATCATTCTTTATTTTTGCACTACCATCATCTGCCCTATAATATCCGTATAAGACTGAACCTGTTGCTAACTTTCCTTGTGCTTTGAGAGCGTCTTTTGCTGTTTGGAAACGGGCTTTCTTGATTTTCATCTCCATGTCAGCACCATATGAAAGGAGCATAAGCAGTAGGTTCGTGAGTTCATCTTCAATTAAATCACCGGTCTTTTCATCCTTTCTTAATGTACCCATCTTATGAGGATTAAGAAATACCAAATTTATGCCTCTCTCTGTTAAGTATTCTTTTACAGACATTATCACGGAAACTCTTCGTGCTAATCTGTCAATTGCAAACACATAAACACTTTCAATGGATGGATTGTCATTGATTATCTGTTTCATTTCGTTTAGGGTCTCACGTTGTTCCTCTTTCAGTTTTATAGCCGATTCTTTACCCTCAACTACGGTTATTTCGTCTCGGCTATATCCATCAGCAATAGCAGTTGCTATTACCTTATCACGCTGTTCGTCCAAACTTTGCTGTGTCGTGCTTACTCGGCAAAAACAGATACACTTTTTATCCATTTCTCAATTATTATTTGTAATTTTGCCGCAAAGATACAAAAAAAGATTGAGTAAATGAGTAAATCTAACAACTTTTTTATGTTCACCTTCTTCAAGAAGTATGACCTCTCGGGCAAGACCATCATCCCCTTCACCACCCATGAAG
>OCTX011247790.1_pt1 | contig 10162 bp, 5 predicted proteins | sample 1539691 | NCBI WGS metagenome assembly OCTX01 (sample SAMN02144231, study PRJEB22623) | gut metagenome | biome: sheep rumen | host: Ovis aries | place: New Zealand | reverse complement strand
CAAGTTCCTCATATTCTTCCTTTGTTATATCCATATATTTACCTTGAATATTTGGAGTGTAATATGAAAGTAATCTTGATGCGAGTAAATCTAAAGATTCGATATATTTTTTATAATTACCATTTTTTTCTTTAATAGATTCTAAGTAACTAATAATATTTGCTAATTGTTCTTTACGCATAATAGATACCTCCCGGCTTTATATGTTAATATAATAACATATAGTATGCCACAAACGTGCAACAGTGACATACTCTCACTTATAGAAGTTGAGAGAGTGTGTCACATTATACTTATACATTTTCGTAATTTCAATATTTTTTCGTAATTTGTTGTAATTCTTCGTAATTATACTTTTGACATTATTAAAGAAGGGACTGTGAAACCCTACTTTTTAAAAGTTAGGTTTTTTCACAGCCCCTTCTATATTTTTATTGTGTTTTTACGTTTTCGTTTACAATTTCATTTTCAATTTCGATGTTATTATTATTTTCTACATCTAAATCAACATCATTCTTTAGATTTTGTTGGAATAAATCATTATCTGGAGCTAGTTTAATCTTAGATTCTTCCATCTTTTGATTTAGCTCAGTTTGTAAAGTCGCACCCATAATTGTATGGCAGAATTCAACTCTACGTTTTTCATTTTCGCTTAATTTTTCAAAATTAGCGCCTTGTGGAAGCTTATGATCAACATATTTTTGGGCATAAAGCTTAGCACCACTTAAATCACCATAGGTTCTACTATCTGGATTTGTGGCAGCTTTTACAGCTTCTACTAAAGCCTTATATTCCCTAGATGAAGAGCTAAACTTTCTTTCAAAGTATCCGCCCTTATTATCATCTAAAATTTGATCAATAGTCTTACCAGTATTTCTACCCTTTGTTTGAGTATTTAAGTCATTGAAGGCTCTAACAAAATTATCGCCAGCCTTCTTATAAAGTCTATTAAACTCTGATTTAAATTCTTCATCAATTGTTCCAAATGATTCAAGAAGCTCTCCTCTAGAATTTGTTCTAAAAAGATTTTCCTCATCTTCATATTTTGAAACGAATGCTTTTACAGGATCATTTAAAAATTCCATTACTTCATTTCTTTGCTTAGCATTTAAATCAAGAAGATTAATATTATTTTTATAAATGTAATCGTTCAAATATAATTTAGCACCTACAAGCATTTGAGCTGGACTAACATCCTCAGCAAGCTCTAAATCAGTACTATTATCATTTCTTCTGTCGATATACATTTGTTTTCTTTCAACAAGATAATCTCTTATAACGCTCATAACCCTTCTTGTTTCATTTAAAGGATTAACGTTACTCATAACCTTTATCTTCAAATTATATGCTTCATCAACATTGGTTAATGTACCGTTTTCTAGACAATAATTTTTTGATACAGCAAATAGATTATCAGCATCATTACCTAAGGCAAATAAATTTTGAATTGATTCATAATCAGCCTCACCATTCTTATTAAATAAGCCTCTACTTGAGTGATCATAAATCTCTACCAAGCTTTGATTAGCACCAGCTATAACGATGTTTTTTTCGGTATTTTCATTATATTCTGATGTGTAATTTAAAAATTCGATACCACGGCTCATATATTGATATCCGGTTAAAATTTGAGAATACTCATGATCATCTTGAACGATTATATGAGCAATTCTTTTACCTAAAGGAATTTGATTGCCATCAGCATCCTTTATAGACATTATATGTTTTTCATCCTGAGCTGCTATTATTTTTCTTAAGCCTTGATAATAATATTTAGTTGGATTTTCCATATAATCTTCAACAGATACACCAGCAAGCTTTGCCGCACCTCTAAGCTGGGCAAAACCATTTAATACAACACCAGGAGCTGCATTTTTAAAATCCCATCTTGGTGGAAGATTTTGCTTGAATTTTTCTAAATTAGTACCACTATCTTTTAATCTACCAGAATAAACATTGGCATTTAAACTTATTTTAGATGTATCAAAGTTTTCTTTAATATAGTCTAAAACATCATTATACTTATTAGTTACTTCCTTTAATTCATTAGTCTTTAAGACAATATTATCTAAAGCCTTTAGCTTTTCATTCGTATCAGTTAATTTATCATAATTTAATAAAGCATCCTTTAATTCAGCTGTTTTATCAAAATAGTCTAAAAAGCCATATTCTTTAGATCCAGATTCTCCTACAAAGCCATCAGGAATTAAGCCTTTTTCAGTAATTAGCTTATCTAGTTCTATAACCTTTTTTTTATATTCCTCATTATACTCTAGCTTTGCTGAAAGGAATGGATTTAAAGCTAATTTTTCTTCTGTTTCAGTAGCTTTAAAAGAAACGGAACTCCAAGTCTTCTCCGCTAATGCATCAGCCTTTTCAGCATTAACTCCAACTTCTTCAGCAACCTTTAGTACTTGAGTCTTAGCACTTTTTTCTCTTACTGAGTTTATCTGATCAATTAAATGGTCAGTAGTCTCATCCTGATCTTTGATGATAAATTCTTCTGAGACATACTCTAAAGCTTGTTTATACTCTTCTTTCTTTTCCTCAGAAACATTATAATCAAAAAGCTCATTTTCAATTTTTTTAGTAAGCGCCTTAAAAGGATGAGTTCTTTGAGGTTCTCTAGGAGTAAAGGTCTTAAATTTTTCTAAAAGCTCATTAGTTTTACTTTCGCCAATTCTATTTTCGATAGTATCAAGTATTTTTTCATAATCAACGCCCTTAACATCAATCATGACTTTATTGCCATCATATGTAGCCTTTTGGATGCTATTAGTTTTATTAGAAAATAATTCCATATTTTTTTCCATGAATGACTTATAGTTATCCTCTGAACCAAAATAATATGCTTTATTATTTTCAACCTCATTGATAAAAAAATTTAAATAGTATGACTTTGACATATTTTCAAACATATTATCAAATGTAGTTTCAACAACATAATTTTGTTCTTGCTTATTTTGAAATTCTACAAGCTCATCATAGTTCTTTTTTGCAGCATCAAATAATTTGCCCATAAAAACACCTCTTTTATATAATTCTAGCCAAGATTATTTGGCTAAAATTAAATATTATTTGCCTTCGCCAAATAATCTCTTTGTTTGCTCTGAAGCAATAATTGAAATATTTGTTCTACTTGTTGGTGAAGTAATGATAAATGCATTACCTCTTGGATTATTAACGATTTGATCTTGCTCAACCTCGTTAATTTGACCAGCCTTATCATATAGTGTACATAAGTCATCCATATCATTTGGAGAAAGTGAGAATATGAATGAATATTGACACGCGTTAATAATAGCAGTTGATTTACGAATAATTTCTTCACTACCAACAAAGTCCTTAATATTTTGTGTAATAACTATCTGCATACCGTTATATTTACGAATACGCTTAGCTAGCTGATACATGAAGTCTAAAGCTACAGGGTATTTAGGGTCGATAAATACGTGAGCCTCATCGATTGCAACAACAATCTTTCTATTCGTATTATGCTTCATATTGAAATCACGGTTTTTAATGATTTCATTATCTAACCACTTTAATACCATAAGCATTTGAGCATTGGCAATAACTTGGTTCTTATTTGCTAAAAGTGATTGAAAATTAAATACAGTAAAGTTTTCCTTAACTGAAAGTGTAGATTCACCATTCCAAAGGTTAGCGTTTCTACCATCTCCAGCAAATTTAGAAATATAGTTATGTAATATTCTAAGTTGAGTTACATCATATTCAACCTTAGATTTTTCTAGCTTTTCATCAATTAAGGCAAAAAGTTCATCAAATGTAGGATAATCCTTTGCTGTTAATTTTGAAAAATCTGTCTTTGATGTAATATTTTTCGACTTATATAAATCAACTATTACATTATTTAAATATTCAAGTGCATCTGATGATATACCATCAAGTGCAACCCTAAAGAATTCCTCTAGGAATTGTAGATGTACTGCGAAGTTATTAACCTTAGATTCACTACCAAGCTCATCACCTTCTAGAGTTGTGATAACGTGGAATGGGTTAATTCTACCTTCTGAGGCAGTACCAACATCAATTAATCTACCACCTAAATTTTGAGCTAAAATTTGATATTCATTTTCTGGGTCTAAAATAAATATTTTACAATTTTCAGCACAAAGTTGAGTCAAGATAGTCTTAGTTGCGTAAGATTTACCTGAACCTGATTTACCCATGATTACCATGTTAGAGTTAACACGTTCAAAATTACGTTTGAAGAAATCAACAACAACTGGATAACCATTTTCAGTACCTAAGATACAGCCTGTTTCATCCATTATATTTGATAAAACAAATGGGAATACAGCTGCAACAGAGTTTGAATGAATTGCACGTTGAAACTCAGTTATTAAATCAAGCTTAGAAAGATTTGTTGAAACAAAGGCTAAATTTTGTCTAAAGTAGTTATCAACTAGCTCAAAGCCTTCTTCAGCAAATATTCTCTTTACGCTCTTCTTCATATTCTTAATAGCATTCTTTTCAGTTAAGCCATTAGGGAATAATGTAACATGTAATGTAACACCAAATAATGTTTCATTATCATTTTGTAGCATTCTTAACACTTCAATTAATGTCTCAATATGAGTTTGCTTATCAATTAATGATGAAGCCTTATAGCTGTTTTCAGTTTGAGCGGCAAGCTCTTGAATTGATCTATCAATCATCTTTACAGCCTTCTGCTTTTCATATGGAGCTAGATTCATAACAATCTTAGTGTTAGGAATATTAAAAATCTTATAACCCCACGCATTAAGTACAGATATTGGGAAGTTCTTAACTGTGAATGTAAAGCATTCCTCACCATCAATTAAAACTGAACGAGGCTTAAATTCAACAGTATGTGGACATACCCAGCTCATAAGCTCTTCTTCAAATATAACATCTAAATCCTTCTCATTAAATGAAGATGTATAGTTATATTTTAAGAATAAAGCTAATTCCTTTGTATCTAATATGTGAGAAGTCATTCCGATATTTTGGAATGTCATTATCGCATCATTTAATATTTCATCAATGATTGCTTTATTTTGTTCATATACTACTAAATAATAGAATGGTTTAATTACAGGGGTTTGTTCAGTAAGCTCAGAATATGTGCGAATTCTATCATTAATTACAGCAATTCTAGATCTTAATTCATCCTCTGTTAATTCACCCTTATCGAACAATACTTGTAGATTATCTCTTTTTTGTTCTTCATATTTAATATATTGTTCAAAGCTTAGCTTACGATCAATCTTTACTAAAGACGCTTTAGAATTATCTGTTATCTCTCTAATTATTCTACCGAAATTTTCATCGATCATTTGGTTTTGTCTGTATTCAGAAAGTAAACCAAATTCTCTTGGATCAATTTGTAAAACTCCAGCTGAATAATTAGCATATTCGATATAACCATTTTTTATATCCTTATATGGTAAATAGTTATCGATATTTGTTTGAGTCTTAGTTTGATTTTTTGAAAAGCTCTTAACACTAAATATATATTTTACACCATAGGCTAAAAATACATAGAACCTTTGACCTTCAAATGGCATAAATAATCCTATAGCAATAACTAGGACAATAGCCATTAGAATATATTTAGCAAAGCCGATATTAGTAACAACTAGTAATACGATTAGGCCAAGAAAAGATAAACCAATTATAATGTCAAGTATTGAGATATTCTTAAAAAATTGAATTTTTATTTTTGCGGTTTTGGGTATTATTCTCATAAATTACTCCTATTTATTGTCTATCTTATTATTGTTATTCTTGTTCAATACGTTCATCTCAACCATCTTGTTACCAATATTATTGTTAGCATTACTCTTTTGGCCCTGATTACTGTTAGCGCCACCAGCACCAGCATTATTCTTATTGCCACCGCCTGATCCTTCAATAGCATTTCTAATACTATTACCGCCACCCTGCTTATCTGGATTATTTAGTGAGCGTTTATACTTTTCACTTTCAACTAAGTTTTCACGAGTTTGTGCTTTTTGAACATTACTCATCTTACCGTAGCTTCTATCAGTATTGAAACCTAATCTTTGACCTACTGCACTACCAAAGCCAAATTGCTTTGAATCTCTTACAAAGTTAACTGCACTTCTTGTTGCTCTAAATGGAGCTGTTATAGCGCCAAATGCACCTCTTGCTTGAGCAGTTGCAATCGCGTTATCTCTAAGCTCGTTAGAACCAGCACCTTGAGAGATTAAGTTACCAATTAATGACATAAGTCTATTCATTGATACACCGCCACCAACGATAATAGCAATCTTCATTACATTATTTAAAATATAATTATCGAAGAAAACTAAATCATCGGTTGTTATCGCGCCAATAACTAAGGCATAAACATTTATACCGATTATACATCCATATCCCGTCAAGAATTTAACTAGGAATTGATCTCTCCATAATTTAAATCTTTGGCCATCGTCTAAAACAGCTGTAGACATTGAAATTGGAGCAATTATAAATAGTATAACTATTGCTATTGCACGGTCAACAAACATCAATAATGATGATGCAAGTGCAACTAAAATACATATACCTGCAAGCCAGCTAAAGAAGAAATCATACTCCTTTAAATTTAGATAGCTTCTTACACTACTTGTACTTCTATAATTGAAGCCTTCTTCTAAATAGAAATATGGATTTGATCCGTCATATGCATCTTGGCCAAAGGCACCAGCTAAGAATCTACCTAAGCCATCTGGGCTTCCACCCAATGTAGCTTTGTATAATGCTTGCATTAAGATATTAGTTAAATATATTAATATTACAATTGCAGCTGGTATAAAGATGAAAGTAAGTAATGTCTTTCCAACCTTTACTGCTATTTGTGCTGGAGTCATGCTATCCTTTTCACTAGATATAGATTTTATGATAGCAAATACTGCAAATATAAATACTAATATTACACCGATAATTGCTGCGGCAACAAAACCGAAATATATACTTTTATTTCTAATCAAAAATGTCATAAAGTCCATTTCTGTATTTTGATATTTTACCGGTTCGATACCGCATAGCATGTTCGCACATGCTAGTAAATTGTCAATAATAGAAAATATTGACTTCGATATACCGTATAAAAGGTCCCACACCCAATTAAACATAAATAGGCCCTCCTTACATAGCTCTAACGAGCAAATTAATAAATGATATTTCTACTGGAGTCATAGTTGCTTTATTTAAGGCTGAATTGTTTTCAACTCTTAAATATAGAAAGCTACCTTTTTCAGCTAATAAGCAATTATCAGAAACATATGCCTTACCGATATCAGCAGTCTGATGGAAGCCGCTTAAGGCAAAGCCATCATAATAATTTCCGACACTTATTGAAGTATATGCAATGCGATTAGCCTCAACAGGATCTGAATATGTGCCATCATCAGCATCACTCATCTTTTTAAGCTTTTTAGTTTCGGGACAGCTATCTTTATCTTTGAAATAAAACGCGCTAAAAACTAGATTTGTCACATTTTTAGTATTAGCTTTAACATATAGTGCCAGACTCTCAATCTTTAAATCATTTTCAAAAGGTATAACAATATAAACATATTGTTTAAACGCCACCTCTTTATCACTTTCTTCACAAGCAAGAAATTGCATGATATATTCGTTTGTTATGGAATCCTCTAAGTCGTATTCGGTAGTTTCAAACTTAAACTTATTAGGATCTTCACCATCTTGGACTTCATAAATTCCATTTATATCACCAATATCATCAAGAAAACCAGCATAACCATCTTCTTTATCATATTTTCCTAAATCAGGGTTACAGCTTGTTAAAAGCACAATTAATACTAAAGATGGGGCAATGAAAAGGTAGCGTATAAGCTTTTTTAACAAAGTCCTTTTCATAGTAACAATTGCCTAATTTCTATATAGTATTTGGCTTTTCGTAAGTTACGTACCAGTTAGTAAATACACTAACAGCCCACATTAAAGCTATTAATAATACGAAAATAAGTACGAATCCAATAATTGCATGCTTTAAGCTATTTCTTGCTTTTTCATGCTCCTGTGGGTCCTCAGCCTTGGCATACTTTACACCTAAGAAAATTACCCAGATTGCTCCTACAGAGCCAACTACACCTAATAAAACAGGTATTACTACACTAAGTACATCTGTTAAAGGCTTTACAATTTTTTCTAAATCTTTTTGCGAAATTGCTAATAATACGTTAAACATAAAACACATCTCCTTTTATTTTTTTATTTGTTTTATATAATAATATGCTATGCATATCATCACCTATTTTTCTGAATCGCTCTTAATCTTAGTATGATATAAAAGACCGATTCCAACGCCTATGATTACAGCTAAGCAGGCAATTATAATAAATGCGCTTGTTGCTGTATTGGCGATTTGCTTTCTGGTGAAGTTATATTCTATTGTTGCACCAGAAACTGCTCTAATTATTACTTTATAGTTGCCACCTGATGCAATTTCAGGGGCAGTATCAGATACTGATACATCTGTAGTGCTAATTAGCTTACCATCCTTATATATTTCAACTACATCACCATTCTTAAGTCCCTTTATACTTACATTTCTAGCTGTAACACCACCATCTTCAACACCAGATAGTGTTGCAGTTGGAGGAGCATCGTTAATAGTTACTGAGAAGTTAAATGATGTTGTTGAATTTAAAGATGTAACTACGATAGCGTAGTCTCCATTTTCTGTTAGAGAAATTGGCTTATCCTTTTCAGGCTCTACAGCTTCCTTACGGCCATCTGTCTTTGTAAACCATATTTCTGTAATCTCATAATCAAATGGAGCTTGGTATTCAAATGAAATTAGTGGGTTATTAATTATATAGAATCCAGCATATGATTGATTACCAACTGAATCTTCGATTAATATTTCCCAATGTCCAGTAGTTGTAAATGAATTTGTTTGATAGTCATTTACAAGCTGGCCATTCTTAAATACCTTAGTTATCTTTGAATCGTCTGTTGCTTGGAATACTACTGTTGCATTATTAATTACACTTCCTATTATTATTTGTCCTTGAGTAAGTGAATTTGTTAATGTGTAGTGGTTAATACTCTTATGATTAATTACATAGGTATTTCTATTTCCAGCAATATCTTCTACGATAAACTCATATCTACCATCCTTGTAGAATGTAGTTCCTGATTCATATAGCTTTATATCACCATTTTCAAAGCTTACATAGCCTGTTAGATCATCACCAAACATAACAATGATGTTATTCTTTGTATATGTTGTGCTACCAACTACTATTTCTTTCATAAGTGATGTATCAATTGTGATATCTGTTCTATATAGATGAGCCATAAATTCGATATAATTACCATATTCATCTAAATATGATATTTCATAATCGAAGGAACCATTACCACTTGCATTACTAAATTCAAGTGTCTTAGGCTCATCAAGTGATACTGTTGTATCACCAATCTTAAATTCATATTTTAAGCTTGCTGTTTCAAATCTTAAAATATAATTTGAATAGAAGCCTTTTTCTATTGCCTTAGTTAAATCATATTCGGCAAATGAGTTATTCTCATCTACAGTTTTTCTACTTAATGTAAGTGCTGGAGTATCACTAAAGTGAATTGTCTTTTGACCAACATCACCATAGATGTTTTTGAAATATACGGTATAATCACCATCGCCATCATTTCCGATTGCATTAGCTAATAAATCTAAATCAAGCTTCTTATATTCTGAAATATTGTCATATAATACCTTTATTTCAGTATCGCCATATTTATAAGCGATATATTCAATACCTTCAGACTTAACAGCTGTAAGTGGTGTACTAGTATAGCCTTGGCTCTTTAACAAGGCTTTTTCGTTATAGCCAGTTAACCATTCTTCGTTATATACAAATTCTGGATTTGTATAAATATTAATATGGAAGTCCTCTCTAATATTATTTGCACCAATTACAGTTACTGTGTGCTCACCCTGCTTATATACTTCTAATGTTGTAATACCAGAATCATATACGCCAGAATATTGCTCACCATCAACCTCAAATTCAGCACTATCGCTATAAACGTTGAAGTTGATTCTAGAGTTTGAATAGAATACACCTTCGTTGTTTACAAATTCGATTGTTGTTCCATCATAGTGAACTACTTCAACAATTGTTTTAAATGAATCTACCTT
>OCTX012275197.1_pt1 | contig 10164 bp, 18 predicted proteins | sample 1539691 | NCBI WGS metagenome assembly OCTX01 (sample SAMN02144231, study PRJEB22623) | gut metagenome | biome: sheep rumen | host: Ovis aries | place: New Zealand | reverse complement strand
TCCGGATCCCGGGTGAGTCTGCCCATGAGAATGATTCGGTTGAACATATCAGTTACCTCCCATAATATCTGCAAATTCGTCATAATCGCCGCCGCCGGGATACCAGACCGGCTCATGCTCCGGCGGATCAGGCTGTACCTCCGGATAGACCGGCTCGGACGGCACATCGACCGGAGCCTCCGGCAGCTCCTCATAGACAACGCCGCGCTCCTCGGCTTCGTACATGCCCTGCATGTCCTCGGGGAATGCCTCCCGGAGCGCCTGCGATTTGGCAACCTTGCGGATCATGGTCGCGGGCTTCTGTGCCCATACGGATTTTCCGGTGTTGTATTCCCGCAGCGATACCGCAGCTTCAACCGGACGGGTGAAGCCGTCCACATACACACGCGCCCAGCCGCCGACAAGCTGCTCCTCCGGAAGGCAGAATGTCCCCGTGCGCCAGTCCACCGCACCGTCCGGGCGGCGAACAATGATGCCCGCTTCAAATCCCCGGTAACGCTCGCAGCGGGCGGCACGCTTCTCCAGCGCTCCCTTGCCGGTCACGATCTGCGCGGGATTCGTGCCGTACTTCACAAGATACGCCTCGCGCAGGAAGGGATTGAGCCCCTGGTACTGGCACAGGCGCATGAACAGCATGACCTCCTGATCGGTGACCTTGTTCGCATCCCCGTTGACAAGGTACTTCCTGACAATGCCGCCGTTGAGCGTGATCTCGCTCCCTCCGGCGCTGTATTTAATGACCCCGGACTGCTGCTGCGGTGCAGGTGCAAGCTGATTCTGTACTGCCATAATATCCTCCTTTACTGCTTCACAACTTCAAACTGGATCTGATTCTGCCGCATGAAGTCCCGCAGTGCGATGATCTGAGACTTCGTGCCGGTTACACGGAACATGCCGGTGATGCGGGGCTCGTCCGGTGCAGGCGGCACCTGCTCTGCGCGAGCACGCGCCTCCGGCTCGCTGACGGGCTGTTGGAGCGCTCTCTGCGCCTGTTCTCTCTGCTCCTGCTGGATCAATGCCGCCGCATACGCAAGCGCACAGGCCTTGTCATAGCCCTGCATGTAGCAGTCCATGACCGCTGTGTAATGCGGGGAGCCTGTGTAATATTCTACAAGCTCCCACCGGTCAGCCCTGATGCGTTCAACATCATCAAACAGCTTCCGGCAGATCTTCTCGATGCTGTTGGTCTTGTTCTTCCACTTCGGATCAAGAATGCGGTCAAGGTCGATCCGGAAATCCAGCTCTTTGGTGATCTCCTCAAAATACTGCCGGATCTTCCCGTACTTCTCCTGCTGCTCCTGCTCCTCAAACGCCTTGACCTGCGAGTCGATGCTTGCAATCGGTGCGTCAATGAGGGCAAGCAGCTCCTTGTACTTCTGCTCGAATGCCTCGTAGGGCGCCATGCACTGGCGCTTGACCTCCTTGCGGCGCTCCTCCAGGGCGGTGCGGAGCTTGTTCAGAGCAGTCTTGTCATCCCTGGCTGCCCGGATGGTATCCGGCGTGACGACGAGGGCATTGTAGTGCTCCATCTTCTCCGTGAGCCATGCTTTCAGCTCCTCGGCGTTGGTTTCGATGATCTGCGGCAGCACCGACAGATCGGTGATGATCTTGAATTCCATGTAAACCTCCTGTTATCTTGCTTTCTGTCAGATCTCCGGCAGGATGTACGGCGGTTCCGTACCGTCCTGCACCATTTTCCAGAATGCCGCCTCACGCTCTAACAGCATCTCCAGATCGGCGGTGACATTGGCGCGGTCGATGCGGTATTTCCGCAGGGTCGCCCGCACATCATCCCCCTTGTGCCAGCGGATGTGTGCGAACAGCTCGGCGTACTCTGCCCACTCACAGGCGAGCATCTGGTGAAGCACCTGAATGTAGTAATGCTGCGGGATTTTATCGTCCCATTCATCCCATTGCCGGGACTGTTGGATGGTCGTGGTCTTGATTTCAAGAATTCCGCGCCGCCCGTCCGTATCCGTCAGCTCCCCGTCAAGGGTAGCATACAGCCACGGGTGACGGTCGCTCGCATACATCCGGAATTCGTGGTATTCGCAGGAATATTCCGGATAGGTCAGCAGAAACAGCGCCCGGATGTGTGCCTCTGCCTCCTTGCCGAAGCGGACGGCGGGCTTGTCCCCGATGTCCTCGGGAATGGTCTTTCCGGTCTTCTCCCGCCAGAGCTGCACTGTCGATTTCCACGGATTCTCCCCCACAATGCATGCCGCATCCGAACCGCCGATGCCTTGTCTGCGGCATTCGAGCCATTCTTCGCGGGTCTGCGGATCAGCGAGGATCATACGCCTGTCTCCTCTCGGCTGTCAGGCGGATCATGTCATCGACCTTGGAGAGGTAGAGGGGCAGGCTTTCGTCATCCCTTGCGCTTTCCACGAATGCCATCAGCCGGTTCAGTGCATCGGCGGCATTTGCAAGATACGCCTTGAAAATGCCCCTGGTGTCGGGGACGGTCTCCGGCTTCACCGCTGCCTGTGCCTTTGCAAGCTCCTGCTGCACCTCCCGCAGACGGTCGGCATGCTCACGCTGCGCGGTCTGGATCCGCTGCGTATAGTCGGCTTCATTCTGCCGCAGGCGTGCGGTGAGCTCGTCGATCTTCTTCTGCTGCTCCGGGTCGGGGACTTCCTGCACGGCATGCTCCACCGGACGAGATTCGAGCTCCGTGACCTGCGCCGTGAGCCGCTTAACCTGCTCAGTAAGCCTGCCGGCTCTGTCCTCGGCAAGGTTCCGGCTTGCCGTCAGATCGTCGAACTGCCGGGCATAAGTGTCTGCCTGTTCAGCGGCCTGTGTCAGCTCGGCATTCTCCTTGCGAAGAGCAGCGATCTCGGCTTTCAGCTCCTTAACCGTGACCTCTCCGAGATCTACATGCTCCTGCACGGCCTCCCGCTCCTCCGGTGTGGCAAGCGCCAGCAGTGCGAGCTTTTCAATGCCGATCTGTCCAGTCGACTGGACAAAATCCTCCGGCAGGTTCTCCGATACCTGGATCATCTTGTAGGTCTGACTGCGCTTGATACCGAGCTTGGCTTCGCTGTATTCTTCGAGCGACTGAAAGCCCAGCTCCGTATACAGCCGCCCCTCCTTCATCTCCTTCAGGCATCTGCCGACCTCCACAAGCGACATGGCAGCACTGTGAACGTTCGCCTCGGCGCGGCTGTGCAGCTCCATTGCCCGGACGTACTTCTCCGGGAGCGCACCCTCGATGCGGCCGGCTCTGATCGTCATTTCATTCATGCGGATACCCTCACTCTCTCTGTTTTCCGCTGCTTTGCAAACAGCGGCCTGATATAGTCCTTGTAGCTCTCCACAAGCTGCCGCACCTCCTCCGGCGGGTCGCAGTTCCGGAGCCCCCGCACCTGGATCACAACGCCCTCGGTGCTGACTTCCATTGTGAAATAGGGCTTGTCCCTGGCACTGTCCCGTCTGATGAAAAGAATATGCAGTGCTCCGGTCACATGTCTGGCTGCGTATCCGCCGACACAGTGATGCAGCGCCTTTCCTTCATCCACGATCGCAGCGGCCGATGCCGGCACGCAGACGGACAGATTTCCGTTATCAAATCCGAGCTGCTCGCGGAACCGGTTTGCCTGCTCGGCTGCAGCTTTCTGCTTTTCTGCCGCACGCACTGCATCCAGACGCCGCTGCTCTGCGCGGATCGCATGGACTGCTTCACTTGTGCGCGTATGTGCGGCTGCCAGACAGCGGGGAAACCGGATCTCGCGGTCATCCCAGTCATACCGCAGCTCCCGGCACTCATGCATATAGTCATGATAATCACCGATCGAAACAAATGTGTTTCCGGCTGCGTACCTGGCATTCTGTCTGCGCAGGTATTTCAGGATCCTCCGCTGTTCGGGCTCCTCGTAGATCGAGAGGTAGCCCCAGTAATTCCGGATGATCGGCAGATAGGTGAAGCACTCCTCCATAGACAGGTAGGGAAGGTTTTGGCGGATGCGGTGATAATCGCCCATGTCAATCTTCCGTTCCCGGATGGAGCGCAGCTCGGCAGCATTCATCCCCAGCATTTTGCGGACGTCGCTCTGCTTCCAGTCGATCCAGTCCGGTATGGGCGGTGCGTAGGCACCGAACCAGGACTGCACCTTATCGGCAAATCCCTGCTTGATGAGGTGCTCCACATTCGGGTGCTTCAAATAGAACTTAATGTACTCAAACAAGGCGATCCGGTCAAGACTGTCGAGCTGTGCGTATTGCAGACACGTTCCGCCCACCTCGTCATCATTCAGCAGGGTATAGCCATAGGTACGATGAAATCCCGGTTCATCCCAGGTCGGCTCGGTGTACTTCTCGCGGTATGTCCACGGAGAATACCGGAAAACAGCCCGGTTCAGCCTGGGATCATGATAACCGTACTTTTCTCTGCCGTAGCGGTAAGCAAGTCCCTGCGTGAAGATGTAGCGCTGCGTTTCGGTGTAGTAGTAGTCCTCGACCGCATACCCGCCGATTTCCCTGTCGAGCCGGATGCGGATCCGTATGCAGTGCGCATAGCAAATATCGCCCTCGCCCTTTGCGAAGATCACGAAATTCCGTGATCCACGATCTACGGTGCCGGAATAGTTGTAGCAGTCGCAGAGCGCATAGCCCTCCTCACCGCATTCGGGGCAGTGGGCTTTCACGCCATGTACCAGTCCTGCCAGATAGCGGAAGTCCGCGATGATATTCCCGCAGTAATTACACCGTCCCTCGCTCCGGTCATGCCGGAACAGGATGTGGTGCGGCATCCTCTCCATGCATCGGTCAACATCCTCCTGCCGGAGGTCTGGGAAGTTCTCGATCAGCCCGGCGGCTCGTTCTCTCTTGGTCATATCCGCCACCTCAGAAGTCAAGCAGACTGTCGAAGCTGACAGTCAGATTCCTGGCGGGTTCAGCTTCCGGTGACTTGTCCGCGTCACCGATGAGGTCGATCCGCATCTGGAAAACGAGCTTCGCGCCGGGGAAATAGAACTCCACAGCCTTACTGTAAGCCTTGAAATCCGACAGGCTTGCACCTGCGCCCTGTGCCACATGGTCAAGGCACTGCTGGAACGTCTTGCCGGACTGCTCGATCGCCTGCGCGAACTCCGGCTCCTGCCCGCAGAAATCCTGCAAAGCTCTTGCCGTTTCCGGCGCGATGGCCTGCTGGATCCTGCCTTTGAGTCCCTTGGTGCTGAAATAATTCTGGAAATCCATTGACATTTACCCTCCTTTGTGGTAAACTGGAAGTGTAGTATTTTCTTTGCGCCTGTCCCGGATGGCCGTCCGGGCAGGTGCTTTTCTTTATGCATCCGCCATGCTGTCAATAAGCCCCTGCATCACCGCACGAAGCTCCTGCATTTCCTTGTCGATCTCCCGGCGCCGCGCGACAAGATACGACACCCGTGCCGACAGCGCCGTGAAATCGGGCTTTTCCTGTCCCAAAAGCTCCGCGGCGGTATTCGCCTTGATCGGCTTCGCGGGCGTTTTGGCTGCATGCTTCGTGCGCTTGGCATTCAGCCCGGCCGCATGCAGGATCTCATAGATCTGATCCTCCGTGCAGGCATTGAGCTGGGCAAGGATCGTGACCTGCTCCCGCTTGCGCTTTGCCTGCCGGTAGCGCATGACGATCTCCTCATTCTGCATCTCCATCGCAATCACCCCCGTTCCTGCATTCCTCCCGCAGCCCGCGCAACTCCGTGACCACGGTCTGACACCGTCTGCATTCTGCCCGGTAGCCGCGGCGGTCGGCATCCGTGATCCCCGGGGCATCGCTGTGGTAGCGCCCCTCCGCGCGGGCGAGCTTCGCCTCCCAGATGCGCAGGCGGCGGTCGATCAGCTCTGTGATATTCATTGCAATCCCTCCTGTCTGACGTAATCGCGGAACAGCTGCTCCCGGTCGAGCTGCGCCCGCCATGCAGCATCCAGAATCGCATTCTGATGCCGCCGTGACTCCCGGATCAGATCATCATAGTACCGGTTGATCTGCCGCACACGCTCCTTGTAAGACCAGATCTCTCCGGCTGCAACGATCGCTGCAAATGCAACGGAAAACAGAATCAACATCATGATGTCTTACGCTCCTTTGCCTTTCTGTCCCGTTCCATGCGTTCCTCCACCTGCGCCAGAAATGCAGGATCCGCCAGGAGCTTCTGAAGCCTGCGTGAGAGGGAGGCCGCCTTCTGCCGGCTGATCTCGCCGGGCTGCTCGACAACCGTGACGGCGATTGACTTCGTTGGATTCATACGCTCACTCCTTTCAAGCTGCATTCGTGGCTTCGAGCACTGTCAGCATCCCCTCAAGGCGTGCGATCTCACAGCGCTGGTGGATCTCGGTGAGCTGCCGGAAATACAGCAGCAGCACCGCTTCCTCAGGCGTCCGGGCATTCAGTGCCGATGTCGTTGCGGTTTCCTTCTTCTGTTCGGTCATAGCGTTCACCTCCGTGTAAAGTTGTTTCGGATTACCCTTGCGGGCTGGGATGGGACTGATTCAGGCTCAGTCCCTCAGAAGCCTATAACCGTACCCGGAAATGCTTGACGATTTCCCGTCCGTCCTTCCGGAGCTGCTCCAACTCTGCTCTGAACAGCTCCGGAGAATCGGTGATGTATTTCAGGATCTGACCTTCTCCGTTGCGCCAGAAGATCTGCCAGATGTACTTCATCCGGCAAACGACCTGACGATCAGCAGATACTCAAATCCTTTGAGCATTCCGTAGATCGCCTTGGATCCGGCGTCGTCACGCAGCGCGTCGATCAGGGCATCGAGCATCTGCGATTTGATGTCCGGAGCGGTCTCCTCCAGGACTGCCCCCGGTTCCTGCTGCCGGTCACGGAGCTGCTCCTCCAGCATCTCGCAGTAGGCCTTGCGGTCATGCAGTTCCCTGGCAAGTGATTCGATGCGCTCGGCGCTCTCCTGCATCGCCTTGCGGTGTGCTTCCTCCTTGCGCCAGATCGCTTCATTCGCAGCAGCCTGGAGCCGGCTTGCAAGGTCCTCGTCGAACTTATAGGCGGCGCAGAATTCGTGCTTGTTGTCCCAGAAGTCCCTGCCGTCCTCGGTCTGGCGGTTGTATTCCCGCTCGATCACCTCGTACAGGATCGAGTCCGGGTAGATGCCGGTCAGGGTTTCAAATTCGGTTTGCAGCATGGGGTTCCTCCTCTCCGGTTGAATGGGTCTCCTTCAGCTTCACGGCGTCAGGGCGGAACGCGATCTCCGCAGCGGACAGCACCAGCAGCCGTGCAACTTCCTCCGGTGTTTCGCTGATCTGACGGACAGCGCGGGCAACAGACTGCGTGACTTGTGAGTACAGCATCAGCAGTTCCTTGGCGGCTCCCTTGCCGTGGATCTCTACGGATTCGCGTGTGGCTTTGATTTCAAACATGTTGGTTCCTCCTAAAATCAAGTTGACTTTTCTCCCCAGGTTCTGCTATAATGGAAGCAGAAAGGGGGTGATAGAATGACGAAGATTTATGCTTGCCTGGTTGGAAACTGGGTTTGTCTGAACGATGATCCGAACTGCGTGATCGGTAGTGATCGGCAATCTCCCGACCTCTGGTGGAAAGAAAATCCGGATATTTATGCGCCCTATCAGCGCAAGGCCGAAAACACCATGTACGGGCTCGACTACGTTCAGCTGACTTACAATGGCGCGGATTATCGCATCAGCCCCATCTTCCTCCAAATCGTGACCGAATAGCCTCGTCCATCAGCTTATCATCAGCGTGGAGTTCAAGCGTCCTCTTGAACTCCCGCTTTTTTTGTTCAAAGCATTCGTCTACGATCGCACACAGCTTCCGCCATTCCAGATAGGTCAGGCCATCAAGCGCTCTGGCGATCTCTTTGAGCTCATCTGAACTTTTCATCCTCTCACCCCCTCCCGTATCGGTTACTGGTTAAGTTTTTGTATAGAGTAAAGCATAAACTGCATGCGCAACTCTAACCACAATATGTTGTATCAATAATGCACATCAGCACTATATCTCGCGTATTTCACTTGACTTTTTCGCCTAATAATGCTATAATGGATTTATCATTAAACGGAAGGCAGGTGATTCGATGGTCAATCGGAAACAAACAAGTAAGCCGGTTGCAAGCAAGGCATCCAAGATTCTGAGAGATGACCGATACAGCAAGACGGCCAAGTCCGTTGCTGGCAGTGCTCTGTCTCAGACCAAGACCGGCGGCAAGAAGAAGTAACCTCTAACCATCTGAGCGGAGTGTTTGCAGCGCTTCGCTCAGAGCTCTTTCCGGTCAAGGTCGAACAAAGTCTCTACTGATACATCAGGAAATAGCTTGTGAAGATAGCGGATCTCCTTCAATGTGAACTCAACCCTTCCTGACAGCTTGCGGCTGAGCGTCTGCGCATTGATTCCCATGCCTTCGGCTATGTCGCTCTTGAATACGCCTTTGGCAAGAATCTGCTTTTCAAGCTCCGGAAATTTAGGCTGCCTTACTCTTGGCATCCTCTCACCCCCTCCCGTATTTTTCTGTGATTATAGTATAGCACGTTCGTACTGAAAAGTCAATGGATTTTAGTACGTTTAGACTGAATTTCAGTATTTTTGTATGAATTAACAGGAAATATTCAGCACATTTGTATATTTTTCACAATAGGCAAATCATTGACAATCAGTACGTTCGTATGGTATAATAAAACGGAAAGGGGGGATATTGATGGAAACCAAGGATATTCTCAAAAATTTAAGAAAAAGCAGAGGCTTTAATAATGCAAAAGATTTCTGCGAAGCATCGGGAATCAGTTACAACACGTACCAGAATTACGAAGCAGGGAAAAGAATGCCACCGGCGGAGACTTTACTGATCCTTGCCGACTTCTACGGTGTATCAACTGACTACCTGCTCGGTAGAGAACTCGCTCCGCCTGCATTCCTCGCGCAAGAGGGAACCGAGCTGGAATGGCGTCTGCTCGAGCAGTATTTCAAGCTGCCCGAGCCGTACCGCAAGAAGTTCCTGGAGGGCGTGATCCAGGCAGTTGAGATGCAGAAGCAGGAGAATTCCACAGATACCGCACAGGAAGATCTCGGCCCGCTGACACAGTCCGCAACCATCGGGGAGCTGCTCGCCGCGTCCGACGATGAAGCCAAGAACGGCGCATGAACATCCGGATGTCATGGCGGTAGTGAGATCCGTCCAGTCGACTGGACAGATCGTGTGGGACATGTGGGACAGTGTGGGACATGTGTCCCACAGAATTCAAGTCCCATATATCGGCATATTTCATGCCGTGTGGGACTGTGGGACAAATTCGCACTTTTTCCTATACGCGCGTGGAGTATAGGAACTCCTACGCACAGGACACTCCGTATAAAAAAATGGTATGTATGCGGGGGAAATGTCCCACAGTCCCACAAGGGGCATTTTGTGACGTAGAATCGGTGCTTTTTGTGTGGGACAAGCGTCCCACATACGTCCCACAGCTGTCCCACAGAGCGTCGCGTCCCCCGCGGGCGCGTGAGTTGAAATAACGCGCAGAATCATCAATCTGCCGCACGGCGCTCTCACAGCGCCGCGGACGGGGTGCAGTCCGTAAAACTACACCCCAAAAAGAAACGCCCCGCAGAACGCATTCTGAGCGCTCTGAGAGGCATTGCAAAAAAAATCCGCCCCGGTGCGCTAACACCGGAACGGATTATGTAATGAGATGTTCAGAAATTGCAAACCCCTGAACATCCTCCATTATACCACACTTCACAGAAAAATGCAAGGAGGATTCACATGAAAGTTGTTTTTTACGGAAGATACAGCTCCGCCATGCAGACGGAGCAGTCCATCGAAGGTCAGCTCCATGCCTGCGAGCGCTACGCCGAGGCCAATGACATGCAGATCATCGGTCAGTACATCGACCGCGCCCAGAGCGGTACGAGCGACAACCGGCCGGAGTTTCAGCGCATGATCGCAGACAGCGCATCCGGCAGATTCGAGGCGGTGCTGGTGTACAAGCTCGACCGTTTCGCCAGGAACCGGTACGACAGCGCCATTTACAAGAAACGGCTGCGGGAGAACGGGGTGCGGGTCATTTCCTCGACCGAGGCGATCACGGACACACCGGAGGGCATCATCATGGAAGGTTTGCTCGAAGCGATGGATGAATATTACAGCGCCGAGCTCGGGCGCAAGATGAAGCGCGGCAAGCAGGAGAGCTTCCGCAAGGGCAAATTTATCGGCAGG
>OCTX012104009.1_pt1 | contig 10164 bp, 9 predicted proteins | sample 1539691 | NCBI WGS metagenome assembly OCTX01 (sample SAMN02144231, study PRJEB22623) | gut metagenome | biome: sheep rumen | host: Ovis aries | place: New Zealand | reverse complement strand
GGGGCCGGGGGTGGGGCTTCCGGGGGTGGGGTTGAGGGGTTGGGATGGGTTCAAGGGGTCTTGGATGGTTTTACTATGTCCCTCAGTATGTAGAGGCTGACACAGACGCCCGCAAGGAAGACCATCGTGATGACGAAAATCATGCGCTTGGGCTTGTCGGGCTTGACGGGCATCTCGGCACCCTTCAGCACGGTGAACACGGGTGTCCGCTCCTGCACCTTCGCGCTGGCGTTCTGCAACTGCGCCGTGAGCGTCTGCAGGGCGGCATATTTCAGCTCCATGCGCTTCTCCAGGTTCGAGAGCTTCAGCTGGAAGCGGTTCAGCACCAGGCCCGAGTTGGCATCCGACATCTTGGCATACTCCTCGCAGGCTGCCTCGTACTCCTCCGTGGCCCGCTCCACAAGGTTGCGGTAGTACTCCTCGTCCACGCGCGCCTTGTTCGTGCGGTACTGGGTGATGAACTGCTGCAGGTGTACGCTCACCGAGTCGGCCATCGTCTTACAGATGTAGGGGTCCTGGTCCTCCACCGTGACAGTGATGACGCCCGTCTTCTTGTCGAGCGAGAGACCTATCCGCCCACGGATGGCCCCCACCAGGTCGTGGTCGCCACGCGACAGCACGTAGGGACTCGACTCCAAAGGCTCGCCGCCATCCTTCTTCTCACTCTTAAAAAGGCTTTTCAGCCAGAACAGCCCCTTGCTCCACCAGGCATACTCCTGGTGGTGGAGCAGATAGTCGTAGTAGTCGGTCTCGAGACTGCCGTCGGCCTTCTTCACCTTGACGGGGAAGAGCTCCACCACGAACTTGTTGTCTTCCATGAGGTCGGGATAGAGCATCGGCGTAATGGCGTCGGTGGTGTTCATCTCTGAGAGGTCGATGCCGAAGCTACTGGCCAGCGAGCCTATCATTCCCCCACCGCCCGAAGAATTAATCTCCGGCGCCAGGCGACAGCTCGACGTGTAGCTGCGCGGTATGCAGACGATGTAAAGGCACGACAGCACAAACACCACCGGCAGCACCTTCACGAAGAGCATCCGCCGCGTCCAGATACTCTGCACCACCTTTCTTATATCTATTACTCCTGACTCATTTCTTATTTCCATACATCATTTCCCATTTCTACTTATAACGCCACTTCGCCGCTTTTATTGCGCTGTCATAATGCCCCAGTTTTCCGAGACGCTCCATTTGCCTCCTATCCACGACTATTCCGTCCTCGTCATAGCCCCAGAAAGTCATCTGCCTGTCGGGGCTCTCCGTCGTCAACCGCGAATAGACATTTTCGGGCGACGCCTCCCCCTCACGGCAGAGCATGACGTTGCCCGAGACCACGCAGCCGTTGTCGCCCTTAGAGCTGCCCTCGAACTTGATGGCCTTGTCCACGATGTTGTGCTCTATCCTGATGTCGGTATTTCCCTCCTCCAGTTTGTTCTCGCAGTTGCGCGATTCGATGCTATAGCTGTTGGCCACGCCCATGACGACATTGCCGTAGACCCTGAAGTGGCTGGCCCCGTCGTCGCAGAAGATGCCGCGATTGTACAGTATCCCGTCGATGTCGTGTATGTAGTTGTAGCGCACGGTGGCCATGTCATGTTGTGGCGACAGGTATATCGCGCCTGTGTCCTGCAGCGTGTATCGTTCTTTATGGGCTATGTAGTCAGGTTCGAGCCACATCTCATTGTACTCTACAATGCCCGACGACTCCACTTTGCCCTCATAGCCGAGCCACATGCCAAGGCACACGGCCGAATAGCCGTAATTGCAGAATTTGTTATGGGCGATGTAGTAGTCCTTGCCCTTGCAGTTGACGCAGAAGGTCTGCATCATGTTCTCTCCGCAGTCGCGGAACATATTGCCGACAACACGTGTGTTCTCGCAGGAGTGAGTGGCACTGATGCCATTCTGGCAATGCTCCACGTGATTATGGCTGAAGTTGATGTTGGGGGTGTCTTTTGCCCAAAGCACGAAACCCTTGATGGCATCGAACCGGCATCGCTCGATGGTGAAACTATCCGTCTCGACACCGTCTACCATCATGAGGTAATCACCGCTACTGTTGCCCAGGAAGTGCAACCCAGAGATTGTGAAGGTCTTGAACGACGACTTGCCACAGTACAGGAAGCGTGCCACCCTGCACTCGTGGATGACGGCATCGGGGGCAGCCTTTACTTTATTTCCCACAATTTGTACACGCGCCCGGGCATTCAAAGCGGGATAGCAGAGTCTGAAGCGGGTGTCTTGGTTGCCAAAGAGATAGTCATAGTTCACATTGATGCTTGTGCGGTCCTCACGAGTGATATGCTTCAAGTCGTTTACCGTGAAATAGATATAGCCATCCTCCACACTTTCCACCTTGTAGGTGCGGCTGTAGAACCATTGCGGAATATTAACGTAGAGTTGGCTGCAGTCTGAATACATTTCTGCCTGTGAGATGGGCAGCCGGCATAGCTTCGTCTCCTCGTCTGCCACTTCCGCCATGCCTTCAGCATATCGGCAGTCGTCCCAGAAGTCGAAAGCCGTCAGGCTCTCCATGTCTATGAAGGAAGCGTATGGGTCGAAGTCGGCCTCATAGCTGTCGCCGTCACGATAGTCGTTGCCCTGGGCGATGAGCACCGCATCGTGGCCCTCTATGCGGATGGACACGTCGGGGAAATTCTCATACCTGCGAAACACATGATTCGCGCGGTAATAATAGACACCCTCAGCAATGTCCACCACGATGTCCTTCTCTCCCGCTTCGATGGCCTTGGTCATCGCCGTGTTCACCTGGTCAAACTCCTCCTGTGAGTCAATGCTATAGACAAAGGTGCCCCCCTGTGCAGGCAAAGCCAAAAACAGGAAGAAAAAAATTACGAATCGCAAATCAGCATACCACATTTCTCACTTTTCATTTAGGCCGAGGGGGCCTCACTTATACACTCCCCTGAGGCCCGTGATACGGTAATATACCCCTGGCGCATAGAGCCTTATGGCACGCATGAGCCGCGCCATTGGCCATCGCAGGGGCATGTTGCGACGCACCAGCAGCAGGTAGTCGCGGTCGCTGTGCAGCGGTGCGTTGACATATCTCCGCCTCTCTGCCAGCGGAAGCCGCATCAGCATCTGGGCCTCCTCCTTCATGGAGTGATGGTCGCGCTCGCACTCACCGCAGACGACCGACGTGGAGTAGACTGGAAAGCCGTGGCGGGCCGCCGTCATGCTGTAGTCGTTGTCGGCCCCGCTGTGGATGAAGCCCTTGTGGAAGATGCCTATCTCGTCGACCACCGACGCATGGACCAGCAGTATGTTGGCATGTGTCATGTCTATGCGCTGCGGCGTCCCCGTGGGCTTGAGCAGCTCCTGTCGCCCCTTGGTCTTGTTGACAAAGTTCAACCCGCCGTAGGTTATCTCCTCCGGCCGGCCAGGCTGGCAGGTGATGCCCGAGGCCATGCCGCGCCGTCCCGTCAGCCGGTAGCCGTGGTCGATGGCCTCGAAGAGCTGGGGGAACACATTATTATATATATAGGTGTCGTCGTTGATGAGCAGGAAGTAGTCCCACGCCGTGCCGCTGTCGATGGCCGCCTGCCACGCCTTCCTCATCCCGCCGGCCCAGTAGAGGTTGCCGTCGCCCTGGATGATGTGAATGTCATACGCGCCAAACTCCCGCCTGACGGCCTCGGCCGTGCCGTCGGTGCAGCCGTCGTCGGTGAGGAACACGGTGAGGCTCACCTCCTGCCCCCCTGCCGCCTCAAAAAGGTGCCTCAGACAGCTGACGGTCTTCTCCCGCCGGTTGAACACAGTAAGTATAACGGCTATTCTCATAACTCCTCATAACCCTTCAGTTTCCTTGCCCACGCATAGCTTTGCTTCACCATTTCCCTTCCTTGCCGTCCCATTTCCATACGTTTCTGCCTGTCGTTCATCAGCGTGACACAACGACGGGCAAACTCATCGGCATCCTTGCTGATAAAACAGTTCGTCCCGTCCTTAAGTTCAGGTATCGGAGTAGCGATAAGCGGTGTGAGCACCACGGGCACCGCGTTCGACATAGAGACCAGCACCTTGTTCTGTATGCCGGCCGCTATCCGCACCGGGGCCACAGCCACGCAGGCATCTGATATGAAGGCATTGAGGTTTTCCACGTAGCCCGTGACGAAGATGTTCTTCCCATTGCCCAGGCGCACTATTTCTTGCGGGGGATTATTGCCAACGATATAGAATCGTGCATCGGGTCTCTCCTGCACTATCTTAGGGAAGACTTCATTGGTAAAATAGATAGCAGCATCCTGATTCTGCAGGGACACCATGTTGCCCAAAAAGCATATCTTGCACGAATCGTATCCATCGCGCGTCGTCTCAGGCAGCGCCACGCCGTTGGTATGGAGGGCCAGCGAGGCTGCCTCGCCTTTCAGTCCCTTTTTCAGGAAATCGATGTCGGTCTGCGACACAAGCACCACTTTCGGGTAGTGTCGGGCCACGCCGAGCTCGTAACGGCCTATGAAGTGCTTCTCTATGCTGTACATGACGCGCTTGAGGAGGCTACCCTTAGCCCCTGAGGCCAAGTAATAAGTCCTGGTCAGGGCATCGGTCATTTCTACGATGGTGTGCTTCACGACATCCTCGCTTTCCACGAAAGAGAGCATCCTGATCAGGTGGGAGACATAAAGATCGGGCTTCTCCCTCTGCACCACGTCATGGAACAGCCTACCGTATCTGCGCGAATAGTAGTAGCCGCACTGTATAGGCCTTCCCCTCAGCATGAACAAGGCTGAGTAAAGCGCTGAATCCCACATGCTCCTCCTGACAGTATATATCTTGTCGAAAATCTCCCTTGCTGCCTCCATGTCTGGTTCCGTCTCTGTATAGGAGACCAGCACCAGCTCATGGCCTTGCGACTTGAGGTATCTGGACACATTGCAGATACGCAACAGGTCGCCACCATTTTCAGGCAGCGGAAAACGGGGAGTGAGTATGCATATTTTCATTATTACTATATAAACGCGCCTTATCCCCATTTATTGCAAAAGGATGTCCAACAAAGGGGGAAAAAACACCTCAGCGCAAACTGTCGTCATGCCGAGGGCGGGGTCAGCGGCCGGGGCTGCACCTCATAATCCTTTTGTAAAAGTTTGCGCAGGGAGGCCACCAGGCGCGAGAGGAACAGGGGGAAGCTGTATTTGCCTGGCTTGCCACAGTAGATCTTAACATATTTCGCCAATACCTTCATGACGATTCCGAAGCGCTGCCAGTAGCTGCGCCGCTTATGTGACGCTGAATCGTGGCGATACCTGACGTAATAGACGGTGTCCGGCGATGCCAGCGCAAAGCCTGTGATGCGCCATGATATATCGAACATGAAAAGGGCGTCCTGCCCCAGTACATAGTTACTAGGGAATCGGTCGTCGCCGATTACCTGACGTGGGATAAGTTTTCCCCATACGGCTGACAAATAACTACGTGCCTGAAAGACTGTTGGGTTCGTCTTTCTACTAAGCCGAAGGTACGCTTCTGTTGTGTAATAAGATAGCTGTTGGCCCGATACATCATCAATGAGCTTCACATTTGCCAGCACGACGGTATTGGCGTCTTTGTGAGCGAGCAGGCTCTCCAGATAGTTCGGACTAATCCAATCATCATCGTCGATAAATACCAAATAGCGTCCCTTTGACTCGTCTATGCCTGTACTCCTGGCATCTGAAACGCCTTTCTTCTCTGAATATATCAGACGGGCATCGAGATCCTTACTGCCACTGACGTAGGCATCTATCTGTGAATAAAAGGGTTCCCTGGGGCCGTTGAGCACTACGACGACCTCGAACATCTTGTGGTCGAGCGTCTGCGACTTCAGCTTGTCGAGATTCTCGAAGAGGTAGTCAGCGGGTTTATACGTAGGTATGATGACGGAAATAGCAATATTCTCCATAAGCGATAGGCGGTCAATTTACAAGATTCCCCCGGCTGCCACCTCAAGAAACAGGCCGACGGTCAAAAGTCAGTTTCTCAAACAGGCTGATGTCCTGCATTTCGCTGACATGCTCCTGTAGCCATTCTTCGCTCTGCTCCCACCAGCGCGACTGTTGCAGCAGGGCCTGTTGCTCAGGGGTGAAGCGATAGCGTATGAGGCGGGCTGGGACACCACCAACAATAGCGTAGGGTGGCACGTCCTTCGTCACCACGGCTCCTGTGGCCACGATGGCACCGTCGCCTATACGCACGCCCTCAATGATACGCACGTCCTGGCCTATCCACACGTCGTTTCCGATAATGGCCGACCATCCGTCTGCAAGCCGTTGCTCCTCGAAGGTGCTCTCTTTGACGAACGTTTTCCCACATTGTCCTTCAGTGCTGAAAAACACCGGAGAAGTAGAGACGAAGGTGCTGGCAGGATGGCGGTAGCGCACTATCTTCACACCCTCGGCAATGCTACAAAAACTGCCTATAAGGCAGGAATGGAGGTCGCAGTCCTTGCGTATGTAGGTGAAACGGCCCAGATGGGAAAATCCTATGCATGTGCCTGTGCTCACGGTGTTATGTCCGCCGAAACGCGTGGAGCCGTTCCAGCGGGCTAGGGGGGAAATCCTGACATCATGTCGCCTCAGGAGCAGACAGTGCCAGATGCGCCAAAGGAGCTTCAGCGGATAAGTGAAATCTACATGCAGATAGTCCATAGAATTTTATGATTTGGCAATTTTACGTTTTATGGCTTCCCACAGCAGCATGAATGTGCGCCAGAGGCCTATCATGGTGCGCACTTTGTAGAAGCCTTTCTGATAGAAGTAGGCGTAGCAAAGATAGCGGTCGGGAGCCTGGGGTGGCCGTGCAGGCTGTGTGGTGTCATAGAGGAACAATTCACTACCCTCACGCCCACAGATTACATTCATTTCCACTGGTCTCAGCTGGAGGGCGAATGTGCGCACTGCCTTGTAGGGCAGCAGCCGATTGGTAAGCACATAGCGGCGGAAGAGCGTTGCAGGTTTTTCCGAAAAGAGGTCGACGCACAGTTCCTCCTCGTCGATGCCAAGGCTGACACTTAGGAATCGTGCCTGGAAGAAACCGTCGTAGCACGCAGGAGGCTGAAGGGAATCCTGCTGTTTGTCAGATTCTGGTGGCAGCAGGAACTCCTTTTGCGCCGCCAGCAGCAGGTTTGCCTGAAAGAAAGTGTCGGCGGCATCTTGGTGGTTCACGCCCGGGTCGGCATTGTTAGTGGAAAGTGAGTAATAGGGATAGACGAACAGCTTGTCCTGCTCTATGCAGTAGCGTGTGTGGTACTTCAGCCAGGAAGAGGGCGGCCACTGGCTCAGGCAACGGGGCAGACGGTCTGTGCTGAAGTCCTCACTGCAAGCGTCGTACCAAGCCTTGAACGCCAGCCATGAAGGCTTCATCCACACCTCACCCCACGACTGGGCACAGTTCATGAGGTAGACGTCCCACTGTGTCTTGACGGGTGTAAACGGCAGATAGGTCTGATAGTTTGACGAGAAGCTGTAGAGGCTGATGCCGGCTATGCGGTCGTCGTCGTAATAGTGCTCCACACAGGCCTTGGCATAATGGTAGAACGCGGGGGCTACGGTTACATCGTCTTCCAGGATGATGAGCGCATCGAACTCGTCGAAATAACGTCCCAGCGAGAGCATGTGTGAACGCAGGCCCAGATTCTCCTTGTGCTTAGCCACGCGCTTTTCGCCATGGGGCCAGCGGTAGGCTTCGGCATAGTCCTCCACCGCTGTTGTGTTGCTCTTGTCAACAGAGACGATGAGCGTCACCGACTCGGGATATGCCGCCCGTTCCAGCGATTTGAGGAGTCGGCACAGACTGCCGACACGATTGTAAGCTACAGCTATTATGGCTATTCTCATATTCCTCATTTGTCATTTATCAAAAGCTCTTCGCCACAGACGCTTCAGGACACCGTGGCAGAAAATATGGTTCAAAAGGAACAAGCGGGGATGATACATCTTGCCAACCATTTTATCAAGTCTGTTCTGGGGCAGACTGAATACATATTGATACAGGGCAGAGTCGAAAGGCCCGCCATGATTAGCCGATTTAAAAAAAATGGCGTGTACGGCGGGATTACCCTTTATGGAACTAAATGAGCGTTGGTCAAAGGGCGAGTATGCCGATTGAAAATAATAGACTGGAACGTCGCGTAACACTTCCCTCAGGGCAAAATACTTGCTGACAGGTGTGTCCTTCAGTTCGTCTACAAAAGGGTTCTTCTCCAGATGGCCGAAGATGGTCTCATCATAGAGACTGAACTGAGCATCGATGCAGAGGGCATAGTCAGCATGAATAAGGGTGGCGAACAAAGCAGCAGCATATCCGCCAGCCGAGGAACCGAGTGTAACGACGTGATAGCCGCGGGTCTCATTCTTCAAAAAGTCGGCCAGCTTCTCAATGCTGTCGTATGTGCTATTGATTCCTTTAAGATACCACTGTTTATGCACGTCACGAAGAAAGATATGTTTAGAGCATTGGTTGAGCCTCATCCCATAGAACTCAAAACGGTTCTTCACAATAATCTCATGTTCGAAGGTTTCCTTGTCGCTTGGGTTATAAATGCCGTTGCTCGAAAAATAGATGCAGCACCACCCCGTGTTCCTTCCATCGTCTATTATGAGATAGTTGTCCATTTCATTGTAGGCTTTCACAACCACGGGGTGATAACCCTTGAAGTATCCGTCTTCCTTAGCTGTCATGCTCAGAGTATTGTTTATTATACAATCAGGTGAAAATAAGAAAAAAAATCAAGATAAAATTATTCCTCAGCCTTGTTCTTTTTTTGAGTAAAACTCCATTTGCTACCAGTAGCACCCACCTTCCACGCTTGCCGCTGTCGGCGGAGTCTCTTCCTGGCTTGGCTTGACCCAGTGCTCGTTAAACATCTTCTTGAACTCTGGCCGTTCTTCCCATCTTCTACCTTTAATTCCAAACAAAAGCTGTAGAGCGCCACCCAAATGCACAGCCTTGTGGCCTGTCCGTTTTGCGTGGGCTGCCAGGGGAAAGCCATAAGCTCCACAGCCTATGAGACAGATGTCGTAGCTGATACTGTCCATCTGGTCTTCCATCCAGCGAAGGGCATCGAACCAACTGTCAAAATCGGTGTTGCCGCCAATACTCTGGACGGCTTTAAGCGTTTGCAAATCAAAGTCGGGCAAGATATCTTCTCGTTCAAAGAGCAGGTTCCGCTTCTCGTATTGTTTTTTTATGGTCTCGGCAAAAGGATGCACCACCAGCACCCGCTTCCCTTCGATTTCGCTGGTCCATGAGGGTATGCGCCTGTCGCCGGTAAGATAGGGCGGTTCCAAGTTTGAGAGTTTCACTCTTTTCACATTCTTCAGTGTCTGTCTGAGATACCACTCTTCCTTCAGCCAGCAGCCGAGGACATCCACCTGGCTGGCATCGGCTATCATCAGTTCGGCAAATCGTCTTAGGCTGTCCTCAGTCGAAGGGAAGAATCCGGCATTTGAGCGCAGGTGGTTCATCACCTTCCTATCCCACCACCATTCGTTAACTTCTCCCTTGACATACTTCCACGGACTATGAGGGCTGGACTGCACGCCGATGTAGTTAACCACGGCATCGAGCTCAGTAGAGCCGAAGCGCGCCACCATACATGGTTTATCACTGCGCAACAGTCTGGCTATCATTTCTTGGCTTTTGGCCATATCCATCTCGCATGGCAGTGAGGGCAATTCCTCCTGCCGGAACAGTAGCGGGCAGAGTATTCGTCGCAATCCTTTAAGTATGGTTTCAGCAACGATATTCATAAGGATGAGATTTGATGCTTTTACTATAACCTTAGACCTTTATCATGTTTCAGAGTGCAAAGATAAGCATTTTTTCAGACCGCGCAAAATATACAGCAGAGTTTTTACTTCCGGGTTCTAAGGAAAGTGTGTGGGTGTCTGCTCCGATGACTTATCAATTCAAGTTTCGCAAGTAATGAAAGCACAGCACAGGCCGTTGCACCAATCTTCCGACACTCCGATAAACAGAGCTTTTTCGGATTTTAGCAAAGGCGGTTTGGGTGACGCAGAATATTTGCGTAATGGGCAGTGCTCCCTTCTGTTGATGGGAAAGAGCCGTGGAAAAGTTGTCGTTGCCCGTATTTTAAATGTAGAAAGGGTAAGGACAATCTACAAACCACGTCAGTGTTTGTATAAACGTCGACGTGGTTTGTAC
>OCTX012219106.1_pt1 | contig 10165 bp, 11 predicted proteins | sample 1539691 | NCBI WGS metagenome assembly OCTX01 (sample SAMN02144231, study PRJEB22623) | gut metagenome | biome: sheep rumen | host: Ovis aries | place: New Zealand | reverse complement strand
ATAGATACCAGGAATGTAATTGTTCTTATCCAACTTCTGATGGAATATGCAGATTATTCAAAAAAGAATGCTGCTAGAACATTTAAGTTCACAAAGTATAATCAGCTTAGAGTCCACAAAGAAACTCCTGATGAGGCTAAGAAGAGACGTTCTCACATCACGGAAGGCCAGGCAGAAATGCTGGCTGAAAGGATAATGAAGAACCTTAGGGCAGTTCTGAAGAACAGACTTGGAAAGGTTTATATAGATCCTGATATGAAGAATTATGCGCTTCCTATCCAGGAGAATACTTCTCAAGGAGGATATGGAGTGCTTACAAGAGGCTCACGTATTCATATAGGAGAGGCTAAGAAGTTACGTGCCTTTACTTATTGGGAAAAAGTAAATGATATAGATCTTTCCGTATTCGGAATAGATAAGAATGGAGAATGTACAGAATTCTCCTGGAGAACCATGGCAGGAAGGCAGTCCGATGCCATAACTTACTCGGGAGATGAAACGAGCGGATTTAATGGTGGTTCAGAGTACTTTGATATTGATACTGAGAAGTTCAGAAAGGAGTACCCTGATATGAGATACCTGGTATTCTGTGATAATGTTTATTCCAGAGTACATTTTAATAAGTGCCTCTGTAAGGCTGGTTATATGGTTAGAGATACTGAGGATTCAGGTGCGGTATATGAGCCTAAGACTGTTAAGTCGGCATTTATAATCGATTCAGACAGCGTGTTTGCTTATTTGTTTGGAGTAGATCTTGGAACAAATGATTTCATATGGCTGAATATGGCTAGAGATAGCTCGGCTAATGTTGCTGGAACTACGGATATGAGTTTCATAACTGACTACTTCAATGTGACAGACGTGATAAATGTAGCTTCTTTCTTTGAAATGATGGCAACAGAGGTTGTGGATGATATGTCAGAAGCTGATGTTATTGTTACTGACAAGAACCTGGAAGGGGCTGAGAAGCTTTCAGATGCTGAGATTATAAGAGATTATGATTTTGAAAAGCTGATTGCTCTTATGAATAAATAAATAAGATATTGGAAAATGGAACTTGCTTTTTGCAAAAAATAGGGTTATATATTATTATTGGTGGTTAGATACATATAACGCAGCGAACCAATTCTAAATTTTATTCATTATAGGAGATGATAAAATGTCACCAACAATATCTACAGTTATTGTAGTGGTATTGCTCGTAGTAATCCTCTTTTTTGCGATAAAGAATTCGATTCCACATTTCAAGGGTCAGGGGGCCTGCTGTGGAGGAGGCAGTTCAGAAAAGACCGTAAAGCCGAAGAAGCTTGATAAGGTCATTGCTACTAAAGTCATTCGTGTCGAAGGCATGAGATGTAGTAATTGCCGGATAAGGGTTCAGAATAAGCTGAATGAGATGGATGGAGTAAATGCTAAAGTAAATATTGAAAAGAAGACAGCAACTGTTCAACTTGGAAAGGATATTCCAGATGAAGAGTTGACCAGAGCCATTGAAAGTCTGGGATATCATGCAGAGATGATGTAGAAGACGATTCACTTATCACTAATATGCATTTTGCGACACGGAATTTACCATTCACAACGTAATCAGACAAATGAATAACCTTTCGGAGTATTATCTATTTATCGAAGCAAGGAAAAAACTTTTCATAAACAATAGATAACCGGGAGGTAAAAAAATGAAAGAAAGATTTAAAAATATTGGAAGAGGATTTGGCTATTTCGGAATCTACTTAGCAAGTCAGGTGGCTGGCTCACTCATGTGCAGCATAGGCTTTGGAATATATGCCGGATATAAAGCAGGAAAAGAAGGTATGGTATCTGGCAGTAATACGATGGACTATGTCAGGGATTCCATCCAGAATAACATGGGACTTGTAGTTATAGTTTCAGCTATTTTAGCACTTCTTGTGATTGCAATAATGTATAAGCTAAGACATGAAAAAATGTTTGAAAAGATTAATCTAAAGCCTGTTTCTTCAAAAAATGTAATTGCCGGAGCTGGTATTGGTACAGCAATGTATATTCTGGTAGTTGGTGTTCTTATAAATTTACCTTTATCAGATAATATGTTAAATTCATATTCTGAATCAGCAAGCGGACTTTTTACACAGAGTGCTATACTGGCAATTATGGGAAATATTTTTGCAGCACCAATTATTGAAGAAATTTTTTTCAGAGGACTTCTTTTCGATAGATTAAAGAAGGCTATGCCCGTAGGTCTTGCAATGCTTATTTCATCAGTAGTATTTGGACTTATGCATGGACAGGTGATCTGGGTATGCTATGCAACAGTTGTAGGTCTGTTCCTTTCATATATCTACCATAAGAGTGGCTCGATTCTTCCTACAATCGCAGCTCATATGTTTCTTAATGGAACATCAACTCTTGTAAATTATACAAGACTTTCCAACTTTGCTACTGAGACATTTTTCGATATAGCATTATTTGTAGCAGTCCCGGTTATAATACTTCTCATGGTGGTTATTTTCAGAAATCACGATGAAGCAAAGGATGTTGTATATACAATACAAAGTAGTGAAGGATAATAAAATTATGAGAACTAACCAAATGAGAGCGCACTCGCAATAAAAGTGCGCTCTTATTTGGTTTAAAGTTTATTTTAAATGTACAAACTGATATGATAAGGTGATTTTTTGAAAATATATCTTGACACGGTGTCAGTATACAAGTATAATTTATTTTGACACGAAGTCAGAACAATTTCTACACAAAAACCGTGTATTTATCAGACGATTGGGAGGAATATAAAATGAGCGAGAGAATAGTACAAACAGCAGGAAGAAATCAGCTTGGAGAATTTGCACCGATGTTTGCGCATCTGAATGATGATGTACTCTTTGGTGAGGTATGGAACGAGGAAGCTATTGATGTAAAAACAAAATGCATTATTACGGTGGTTTCACTTATGGCTTCCGGAATTACGGACTCTTCTCTGATATATCATCTGCAGAACGCAAAAAATCATGGAGTTACTAAGGAAGAGATAGCATCAATCATAACACATGCCACCATGTATGTAGGATGGCCGAAGGGCTGGGCAGTATTTCGCTTGGCTAAAGAGGTATGGAACGAGGATGTTCCCGAGATTACAGAAAAGGACAGATATCAGAATACAATTTGTTTCCCGATAGGTGAAGCAAATCCCTACGGAGAGTTCTTTGTTGGACAGAGCTATCTTGCTCCTGTATCTACTGAACAGGTACCTGTATTTAATGTAACCTTTGAGCCGGGATGTAGAAATAACTGGCACATTCATCATGCAAAGAATGGTGGAGGACAGATGCTGATTTGCATAGGTGGAAGAGGATATTATCAGGAATGGGGTAAGAAAGCTATAGAAATGACGCCGGGAAAAGTCATAAACATTCCTGCGGAAGTGAAGCACTGGCATGGAGCAGCGAAGGATTCCTGGTTTTCGCATCTTGCTATTGAAGTTGCTGGAGAAGAGACAAGTAATGAATGGTTGGAAGCTGTATCAGATGAAGACTATGATAAATTATCATAATTCATAAACGGAAGGATGTCGACAAACATGGAGTATTCCCTGTGTTTGGTAGAAAAATGTAAGGAAACGCGAAAAATGAAGAAAAGATTATTTGTATTAGCTGTAGTTTTGATGACCTTGGGACTTACGGCATGCGGGAATAACGAAGGACAGGCAACAAGTGAAAACACTCAAAATATAGAGCAGGTTGAGAATTCACAGGAAGCAGAATCTGTGAATAAAAATGAAGAGGTGGTGGAACCAACAAAAGATGATGTTACTGTTTCAAGTGCTTCCGAGGCTGTAGCAGAAGAGACACCTGCAAAAGAGGTAAACAGTACGAGCGAAGAAGGTGGTGTTCTTGTTGTATATTTTTCTGCAACAGGAACTACAAAAGGAGTTGCGGAAAAGATAGCAGGTATCACTGGTGCAGATATATATGAAATTAAGGCCGCTCAGGAATATACAGATGCGGATCTTAACTGGAATGACTCTGACAGCAGATCTACCAAGGAACAGAATGATTCGGCTGTCAGACCTGAGATCGGAAGTGAGTTAATATCTCTTGATGGATATTCAACCGTCTATATCGGATATCCAATCTGGTGGGGAGAAGAGCCTCGTATAATGGATACTTTTGTAGAAAGCTATAATTTTGATGGGATTACCTTGATACCGTTCTGTACATCAGGAGGTAGTGGAATAGGCAGGAGTGGTCAGAACCTTGCAGAAAATGCAGGAAGTGGAACCTGGCTTGATGGTGAGAGGTTCGACGGAGGAGTGTCAGAGGATGAACTCAGTTCCTGGATAGATAGTTTACAGTAAAGAAGTTCACGCGTATGCTTATGAATATCTTTTAAAGGAGAAAGAATATGTTCAGAGAAATGAGGCGTTTTAAACAACAGATATCTGAGGATGAGTGTATACACATTCTTAAGGAGGAACCCAGAGGGGTTCTTTCTATGCTGGGAGATGACGGATATCCGTATGGTATACCTATCAGTCATTACTACTGTGAGGAAGATGGAAAGATATATTTTCATGGAGCAAAGGTCGGACATAAGATAGATGCCATTAAAGCTTACGATAAGGCAAGCTTCTGTGTTTATAATAAAGGATATCGTAAAGAAGGCGAATGGGCTCTTAATATAAAGAGTGTTGTGATATTTGGCAGGATTCAGCTTGTGGAAGATGAAGAGAAGTCTAGAATGATTTGCACCAGGCTATGCCGAAAATTCACAGATGATGAGGAATACTTAAGGAAAGAAATTGAGAATGCATTTCCGAGAGTCCAGTGCCTAGAAATGACTATAGAACATATGACGGGCAAACTGGTAAATGAATCATAAAAATACCATTCACGACATCTTATACTCCATTTGCAACAGATTTGGCATATGAACACCCAGACTGTTATATTATCCAGTTATCAAAGCAATCGATTACGAAGTATACATGGCACAAAAGCAATCGATTACGAAGTATACATGGCACAAAAGCAATCGATTATGAAGTAATCGACTGTTCGAACAAAATCTAAATGAAAGCTGAGGATAATAAAATGGAGAAAACAAATAAGAAACATCAGGATTTTTTCAAGGGTGACAATCCTAAAACATTAATGATTTTGAATGGAATAACAGCAGCAATCTGGGTGTTTGTTACTGCAATGAATCTTTATTCGCTGAATACATATGCTCATGTGAATAGCTTTAATACATATATTACTGGTGGATTTGCACTTTTCTATATAGGAATGACGCTTGGATATGCGATTAAATATAGAAAAATAAAGATGGCAGAAAGAGGTGATTCTAATGAGTATATCGCTTAGTTCGGCAATGATTTATTTTGGATGTGTGTGCCTTCTCATCAGCATTATGATATTAGTGGCTCAACATAAGACAGATAAAAAAGTGGATGGTAACAAAGCGCTTAATGATAGAATTATTTTCTATAAGAATAAATGGCAAAAAGATCATGTGAGACTAATCTTTTTTGCGACAGTTGTAGTTGTAGGTCTTGTTTTGTTTGGAGTATTTACAGATATAATAGCTTTTATATATCTGTCGGGAGTCGCTTTCCTGGGATTATACATATATATCTATAATAAAATGATGATTTATGTGGAAGCTCATGCCTTCGATGGTAAAGGCGTTGAAAATAATTAAGGTTTTTTCTATATAAGTGTTATATCCCCATCGCTGGTTGCCTGCTCAACCCAGAGTTTAAGTGTTTCAACTATATTGGATATCTTATTAAGATTTTCCTGAATATTTTTAAAATCACTTATTTCATCACTGGAAATCGTACCATCTTCTGCAATTTCAAGCAGACGCTCTTTCTGTTTATCCAGAACATTAAGAGAATTAAATATTTTAAGAGATATTTCAGACAGATTTGATGGCTGGATCTCTGCAACAGTATCTTTACCAATGCTGCATTCATGAGTGCAGTAGTAGTTGCAGAGAGCCGGCTTTTTGTATGCTCTGGACATGGCAATTACATCGTCAGGCTGCACTCTTGTTCTTTCATTTTCTATTTTTTCTATTCTGCTTTCTGAAAGATACTTTGTAAGTTCGCTGGCTTCAGCCCGAGTTAATCCGGCATCTTCTCTGCTTGTAAAGTATATATTTTTATTGGCTTTAATAGATTTTCTCCCCATTTTGAACCTGCTTTCTCCTATATATAAGGTACTTTTGATACTCACATCATACAATAGAATAAGAATAAAATCTATTTTTCTTTTTTGGAAAAATAGAACGAATTATATCTCTCATTATTATATGTAAGTCAGTAAATCATAATGATATAATTTTCGAAAATTGTTAATCATTACTTGCATGAAGGAGTTAGAGATGAAATTAAAGGAATAACAGATCTTCTTTGCAGGCGAAAAATCTAAACTCAAGTAGTAGAAGGGGGTGAAATATATGTTGACACTGTTTTTTATAGTATTGCTTTTTGTTTTTATAGGTAAAATGATACATCTGGCATTTAAATTTGCATGGGGGATTTCAAAGATTGTATTAGCAATCGTATCCTTTCCACTGATTCTGGTGGGTCTTGCAATAGCAGGATTTATGTGGGTATCAATCATTATACTGATAATAGCTGGAATTTTATCACTTTTAACTGGTTTAGTGACAGGTTAAATTTTTTCATAGTCTTCCTGGAATAGAGAGTAGCATTTTCGTTAGTGCTACTCTCTAATTACGTTATCGTCTTGTAGGTGATGTATCGAAGACATTTTTTTATAAAGGTTAAGTTGTACTAACTTACACGTTTCGAGTATAATGACTATATCTGATTTAAAATTACAAAAGGAGGTCGACACATGGCTAAGCTTAATGCCACAGCCGTGGCAAAAATTGAGGAAATATGCGCCAGATATAAGGATGAAACAACTCCTCTCATGATGATTCTTAGTGATATTCAGAATGAGTATGGCTATATTCCTCTTGAAGTTCAGGAAATTGTTTCAAAGAACACAGGAATTTCTGTTGCGGAGATTTACGGAGTAGTTACATTTTACTCTTTCTTCTCGCTTACACCAAAGGGAAAGTATGTTATCGGATGTTGCCTTGGTACCGCTTGTTATGTAAAGGGTGCACAGCAGGTTATCGATAAATTCTCTGAGTTAATAGGAATTAAACCTGGTGAGACATCTGAGGATGGTCTGTTTACGCTTGATGCACTTAGATGTATAGGTGCATGTGGTATAGCACCAGCAGTAAGTATAAACGGAAAGGTTTATCCAAAGGTTGAAGTTAATCAGGTTTCAGGAATAATTGATTCATATAGAAAGGAGGCATCAGCATGAGCAAGATAAATACAGTAGCAGATCTTGATAGCAAGGTTACAGCTTGTACTAAGTGTCTTGATGATAAACTTGCAGGTGCAGATGATAAGCGTCACATAGTTCTTTGTGGTGGTACAGGATGCCTCTCAAGTAATTCAAAAGAGATAATGGAAAAGTTTAAAACTGTTCTTGAAGAGAAGGGACTCTCTGATAAGGCAACAGTTAATCAGGTTGGATGTTTTGGTTTCTGTTCACAGGGACCTTTCGTAAAGATATATCCTGAAGATACACTTTATCGTATGGTTTCTATTGATGATGTAGAAGAGATAGTTGAGAAGGATATCCAGAATGGTGAGATAGTTGAAAGACTTCTCTATGTTGAGCCTTCTACAGGTGAGAAAGTAAGCAAGCAGGAAGATATCAACTTCTATAAGAAGCAGCGTCGTGTTGCTCTTCATGGATGTGGAGTTATCAATCCTGAAGATATAAATGAAGCACTTGGTATGGGAGCTTTCCAGGGACTTAAGAAGGCTCTTTCTATGACTCCTGAAGAAGTAGTTGATGAAGTACTTAAGTCAGGACTTCGTGGACGTGGAGGCGGTGGCTTCCCATCAGGACGTAAGTGGATGTTCGCTCAGAAGTCAGTTGGCGATGAAAAGTATGTTGTATGTAATGGTGATGAGGGAGATCCAGGTGCATTCATGGATCGTTCTATCCTTGAGGGTAACCCACTTGGAGTTATCGAAGGTATGATGATTGCCGGTTATGCTATCGGTGCAAGCAATGGTTATTTCTATGTTCGTGCTGAGTATCCTATCGCTGTTAACAGACTTAAGATAGCTATAGCACAGGCTCGTGAGATGGGACTCCTTGGCGAGAATATCATGGGTACTGGTTTCAATTTTGACTGCCATATCAGACTTGGTGCTGGAGCTTTCGTATGTGGTGAGGAGACAGCTCTTCTTAATTCTATCGAAGGTAAGCGTGGTATGCCAAGACCTCGTCCACCTTTCCCAGCTGTAAAGGGTCTTTGGGGAAAGCCAACTATCGTTAATAACGTTGAGTCCCTTGCATGTGTTCCATTTATTCTTCGTGAAGGAGCAGATGAATTTGCAAAGGTTGGTACTGAGGGTTCAAAGGGTACTAAGGTATTCGCTCTCGGTGGTAAGGTTAATAATGTAGGTCTTGTTGAGGTTCCTATGGGAACAACTCTTCGTGAGCTTATATATGATATCGGTGGCGGTATTCCTAATGGAAAGAAGTTCAAGGCTATCCAGACAGGTGGACCTTCAGGTGGATGTCTTACAGAAGAATTTCTTGATGAGCCTATCGACTTCGATAACCTCGTTAAGAAGGGATCTATGATGGGTTCCGGTGGAGCTATCGTTATGGATGAAGACAACTGTATGGTTGACGTAGCTAAGTTCTACATGGAGTTCATTTGTGATGAGTCATGTGGTAAGTGTTCACCATGTCGTATCGGTACTAAGAGAATTCTTGAAATCCTTACAAAGATTACAGAAGGTAAGGGAACTATGGAAGATCTTGATACTCTTGAAGAGCTTAGTAAGACTATCCAGAAGAATTCACTTTGTGCTCTTGGACAGACAGCAGCTAATCCTGTTAATTCAACTCTTAAGCACTTCAGAGATGAGTATATCGCTCATATCGTTGATAAGAAGTGTCCTGCTCATGTATGTAAGAGCCTTATGCAGTATAAGATTGATAAGGATAAGTGTATCGGATGTGGTATGTGTGCACGTAACTGTCCTGCAGGATGTATCGAAAGAACTGATTACATTGCAGAAGGTCACAAGCTTGCATCATTCGAAATCGATCCAGAGAAGTGCGTAAAGTGTGGACTTTGCATGAGTAACTGTAAATTTGCAGCAATATCAAAAGAATAAGGAGGTAACTACTATGGCGATGGTAAATATTAAAATAGAAGGCATCTCCTATCAGGTTGAGGAAGGCATTACAATCCTCGAGGCTGCTAAGAAGTGCGGATATGAGATTCCTTCACTTTGTGCATTTAATCACGGTGAGTGTAATCAGGGTTCATGTCGTGTGTGCCTTGTTGAGGCAACCGGTGCAAGAGGCCTTGTAGCTTCATGTGTATATCCTGTAGCAGAAGGTATGGAGATAACTATTTCTTCACCAGCAGCTACTGCAGCAAGACGTCAGAGCGTTGAACTGCTTCTGTCAAATCATAATAAGAATTGTCAGCAGTGTGATAAGAATGGTCAGTGTGAGCTGCTCCATGTTGCTAATATCACAGGTGCTAGAGAAGGAGCTTTCGAAGGTGTTCATTCAGAGACATACTTTGATGAAATAGCTCCGGGTCTCGTAAGAGATACATCTAAGTGTATCCTTTGCGGTAGATGTATAGAGAGATGTAAGAATGCTCATGGACTCGGAATCCTTGGATTCGAGAACAGAGGTTTCAGTACATTTGTTGCTCCTGCTGAGAACAGATCATTTGCTGATTCACCATGTATACAGTGTGGTCAGTGTGTAAATGTATGTCCTACAGGCGCTCTTATGGAGCATTCAGAGATAGATAAGATTGATGCAGCATTTGCTGCTGGTAAGGTTGTTATAGCACAGGCTGCTCCTGCAGTAAGAGCTGCACTTGGAGAGGAGTTCGGATATCCTATTGGAACACCTGTTACAGGTAAGATGGCAGCAGCTATGAGAAGACTTGGTTTCCAGCGTGTATACGATGTAAACTTTGGTGCTGACCTTACAATTATGGAAGAAGGAACAGAGCTTCTTGGAAGACTTCAGAATGGTGGAACACTTCCAATGATCACATCATGTTCACCAGGATGGGTTAACTATGCTGAGTACAATTA
>OCTX012042217.1_pt1 | contig 10167 bp, 11 predicted proteins | sample 1539691 | NCBI WGS metagenome assembly OCTX01 (sample SAMN02144231, study PRJEB22623) | gut metagenome | biome: sheep rumen | host: Ovis aries | place: New Zealand | reverse complement strand
AGCATATCATGTGTATAGTTAAGCTTATTCACCGCAAAGGAAATCCTGTTAATATCAAACACTCATTTTTACTTTTGACACTTATGTCAGATTATATCCTATTTAAGAGAAAAAATCATTAACTACTCTCTCATCATAACAAATAATCGATCAACAGGCTTCCTTTACAACGAATATAATATAAAACCACTAGTGCATTTATCTTCTATCTTTTTTTAATGATTAATACATAAAAAATTATAATATGAATCAAGAAAAAAATCACTAAGTTTTCCTAAACCCAGTGATTTTTCTCTCATTATTTTCTATATCTCATCAATAAGTGTAATTATCTCTTTTATGGACATTAATCTGTCATCCACTTCCTTAGCTCTGTGGTGCTTCAGGATATCCTCTGCAGTCTTCTGCATGGCCGGAAATGCACTCCTTGTCAGCTGGTTTGCGTAGATAACTATATTAACTCCGTGCTCTGAAAGTTCTTCCTCTGTGATGGTGTTGAAGGAAGATGGAACTATAACTATCGGTGTATCCTTATCTTCTGCTCTGAACTTGTCACAGAACTCCAGTATCTCTGCAGGATCCTTCTTTCGACTGTGGATCATGATTCCGTCAGCGCCGGCCTTTACAAAGGCAAATGCTCTCTCCAGTGCATCTTCCATACCCTGCTCAAGGATCAGGCTTTCGATACGTGCTATGATCATGAAGTCATCTGTGAGCTGTGCTTTCTTACCGGCAGCTATTTTCTCGGAAAACTCCTCGATGGTTGCCTGTGTCTGCTCTACCTCTGTACCGAAGAGAGAGTTCTTCTTAAGTCCCTTCTTATCCTCAATGATAACAGCACTTACACCCATTCTCTCAAGGGTACGTACTGTGTATACAAAATGTTCTGTAAGTCCTCCTGTATCTCCGTCGAAGATAATAGGCTTTGTAGTAACCTCCATGATATCATCAATGGTTCTGAAACGTGAGGTCATATCAACCAGCTCTATATCAGGTTTGCCCTTTGCAGTACTGTCGCATAGGCTTGAAATCCACATAGCATCGAACTGATCCAGCTTGCCCTCATTTTCCACAACAGTCTTCTCAACGATAAGACCTGTAAGTCCTGAATGGGCCTCCATAGTCTTAACTATCGGAGTCATCTCGATAAGCTGACGAAGTCTCTTTCTTCTATACTCCGGCATAGCCAGTTTCTCTCTCAGCTGAAGATCGATCTTCTTCACCTTTTCATTATAGGTATAAGGGATGTCTACCAGCTCACCCCCATAGCTCTTTACCAGTTCTTCAACATGGGTTCTGATTGTACACTCCGGACCTGACTGCCAATTGTCGCCGTGAACTACATAGTCCGGCTGGATCAGCGTGATCACGTCATCATAAAGCATGTCATCCTGGATAACTACCTCATCCACCCCCTCAAGAGTACGGTAAAGCTTTACCCTGTCCTCCTGGCTGATGGTAGGAAATCTATTGTATCTGATAAGCGCTTTATCAGACAGACAACCGACGATAACCCTGCCCAGCTTGCGAGCCTCATTAAGTATATTCAAATGTCCGTCATGGATTATGTCGGTACAAAAACATGTATAAACAGTCTTCATATATGTGCACCCCTTATTAGTTTTGTTGTTACATTAACAGGTTACGGCATCAATTTAGTTATACTGGATTGGAAATCGACATCTAGTTATACTGGATTGGAACCTGAACTCCTATTACATCAAGGGCTTCCTTAAGCACCTTGAAGAAATCTACTATATCCGGCTCATCTATGGCCCCCAGTGCACAGAGTCTGAAAGAATGCTTGTCAGCTATCTTGCCGGGATAAATAGTAAATCCTCTCTCATAGCAGTAATCATGAACCTTCTCAAAATCCCAGTTAGGATCGTCCGGATAAATTACTGTGGAAACAAGTCCTGCTCTCAGTTCAGGCTTAATAACCTGCTTGAAGCCCAGCTCATCCAGTCCCTTATTAATGGCATTGAATACTCTTGTGTGACGAGCCCATTTAGCCTCTTCGCCTTCCTTCCAGTATTCCTTAAGTGCCTGGATAGTTGCATAAATAGTCTGTACCGGTGGTGTAAAATGCATTTCCCCTGTCTTCTCAAAGAATTCATACTGAAGATACAGATTGCAATAATAGGATCTTGTTGGATACTCCTTTGACTTCTCGATGATAGCTCTGTTACCGACTACAAAACTAAGTCCGGTAAATGCCATCAGACCCTTCTGCGCAGAAGCCATGCAGAAGTCAACATTATCCTTTTCTATATCAATAGGTCTCATGGCATAAGTACTTGTGGTATCTACTGTAAATGTAGCTCCGTACTTATGTGCTATAGCACCTATCTCTCTGATCGGATTAAGTATACCTGTTCCGGTCTCATTATGAGTTGTATGAACAAGTCCGATATCAGGATTCTTCTTAAAGGTCTCCTCTACAACCGCAAGATTCGGCTGCTCATCTATAGGAAACTGAAGATCGATATGTGGAATGTTATAATACTGACATATCTCAACAGCTCTTGTACTGTAAGCACCGTTATTTATGACCAGGACCTTCTTGCCCTCAGGCAGAAGTGAGTTAATGCAGACATCGATATTTATGGTGCCCGAACCACAGAAAAGAACAGATGTATACTTGTCCTGATCTCCGTGAACTATCTTTACAAGATCCTCTCTGAGGCTCTTCATCAGACTACCGAATTCCTTCTCTCTCGGACAGATATCCGGAACAACCTGTGCGTACTTAACAGTATCCGTGGTTGTTGACGGTCCCGGGTTAAGAAGTATATTTCTTTTAATGCTTTCCATTTATTTTAATCCTCTGATTATTAATCTATGTATTCCTAACCTTTTGACAATTTCATATGTGTTGTTCTGCATGTTATATGTCGTAGGTGCTGTCAATCTCCTTCAGTTCGCGGAAGGTATCTATCTCCACGATATCCTCATCGAAACACTCTCTTACTTCCACTGCATAGTTCTCTTTACGATAAACCAGCGGAACCTGCTCCCAGTAGCGCTCTTTTCCACCCGGCGAAGCATAAACAGCAGCTATATCATCAGAAAGCTTCTCACCATCAGCTTCGTTCCAGTAGGATATACCAACCATCTGCCAGCAGTTCTCTCCGCCGACCTTTTCCTCTTTGATCACGCCGTCCTTAACCTCGAAGCACCAGTCATCTGTCCTGTCCTTCTTAATGGCAAGAAAGTCCGAAGTATAATGATACTTCTTGATGATATCCGGATTACTGATAAGCAGATCAGCCTCGAAGACATATGCATTTGACAAGAGATGCCTTGCCACAAGAGCACTGGATATATTATTTGCTTCGTTATAAACAGGGTTCTCCAGGAATTTGATCATAGGATACTTATAAAGCAGCTGATCAAACTGTTCAGCGAGATAACCTCTTACTATGTATATCTCATTTATCTCAGCCTTAAGGCAGGCATCGATTAGATGATCAATGATACGTACACCCTTTACCCTCACAAGAGGTTTTGGTGTGTTAAATGTAATGGGCGCCAGTCTGGAACCAAAGCCTGCTGCGATAAATACAGCCCTCTTTACCTTGTAAGGTTCAAGAGCAGCCAGCCCCTCACCAGTTATTGAACCATTCTCAACATATCCCAGATCAGTAAGCTCTTTGATGGTGCTATTGACCGTCCCAAGAGAATATGATGTGTTCTTTTGGATATCCCTTTGTTTAAGAGGAGTATCCGAATATGCAAGAACGTCTAATATATCGAATTGCTTTCTTGAAATCATTTCGTTCATCCTTTATCTATAATCTATCAAAATTGAACATGAAGCATTGTATAATAAAAACACCTCAATTTCAAGAGGAAATTGAAGTGTTTTCTAGGAAAAATCTGCACAGATGCAGATTTTTAAGCTCAAATATATGCATCTATACAGATTTTACAATTTATAACGTTAAAAAACAAGATTTTTTTATTTTAGCTTGCTCTCTATGAAGTCTACCGTCTTCACCGCACCCTTACCGATGTACATCCAGGTCTCTTCTCTGGCCTTGTCTCTTCCGACCTTATACTCTTCAGAATCAATACAGCTATCAATTACATTTTTGATATTCGGAAAGTCTTTCTCTGAAAGTTCCTTCCCAATAGCCGGAAGGATTTCATAAGTCCACAGCTCTTCATCTACCCAGGCAGCATCATACTGTGACTTATCAAATTCAGGCGGTACATAGATAACCGGCTTATCAAAAACAAGAGTATAGTCAAATATAACACCTGAGAAGTCTGAAATCATTATGTCAGACTTATAAAGAATATCGAAATTATCGTTATCTCTATTCCAGCTAAGCTTATCTGACTCAGGATATTTCTTCTGAAGCTCCTCTATCATTTCCTTCTCAGAAGTAAATGACTGCGGATGAGGTCTTATAACTATATTGTAGCCCGTCTTAACCAGTTCATCCAGGAATCTGGTTCCATATTTCTTAAGGATACCATTATCCCCCCAGGATGGAGCAAGAAGGACTGTCTTCTCGCCACTTGTATCCTTGGACTGGTCTTTCTTTGAATCCTTATCTGCACTCTCTTTCTTAGCCTTTGCCTTTTTGTCATAGGCATCGAATCTCTTCTTCATCTCATCAAGATAAGGAATACCTACGCATTCAAGATCCTTCTCAGGAAGTCTTCTGAGTTTCTCAAGAGTTCTGATCTGATCCACCTGATACTCTCCTGAGAGAAGGATTGCATCGTAATAATCAAGCCCGAACATCTTATATAATGTAATATCATTCGCTGCATGAGCGATATGAATATAACAGTCAACTTCTTTGGATCTCTTCCACTGGAATACATCAAGACTTGGTGTAGTAGACAAGACAACATTTGCCTTAAGCATATTCATCTTAGCATAAGCCTTGTTACCTGTTCCTATATACCTTGCTTCGATATGCTTATACTCTTTGGAAAGCGCCGGATCATCCTCAGACTCAGTCATATATACACAGTCTATCTCACGCTTCTCCAGCTCGTCACATATAGGTTCGAATACATTCCAATATCTCTTATGATCAGAGAATATAACCAAAGGAATCTTGTCTTCTACCTCAACCTTTCCCTTAGTACGAAACTTCAGCTTCATAATTAGATTACGGAAAAAATAAACCGCCGTTCCAAAAAGTCCAATCAGTATGGTAAATAACATGCTTCCCGTTCCGGGATCAATGTAAAGTATCATCAGATACTCCCTTCCAAGTAAAATATTTGTATAGCTGTATGTATTACTTAATATAACTCACAACACTTTAAACCATCAAAAAGGAAACGTCAAGAGGATGCAGGCATGCGCCTCCACTTATAAATATATTGCAAATGGATTATCCTGATCTGGATCATTAAACTGCGCGCAATCTGACATCCAGTGATCCATATTTTCTTTTATTTCATTACATACATAATCATAGTCTGTTTTCTCCACTATACCATGTTCAAACATACTCTTATAAAACTTTTTTATACTAGCAGCTGTTGTTTTTATGGAACCCGGAGTAGACCACATACATTTTCTAATAAAAAAATAACCTAAAAAATCATCCAATTCATAAACGCCTTCTTTAATAGTTAAGGTATCATTCCTTAGAAGAAACTCATTGATATAAAAATCCACATTATTCAAATGGTTAGTAATAGTCTTACTACTTAATCCTTGAAGATCTCCCAAGAATAATTCCAGATACTTTTCATTCTCTTTACGAATTTCTTCACATTTAAGTTCGTATTCTTCCCAATCAGAGTTCATTTTCACATATTCCTTTACTTGTTACGATATTATTATTCATTAAATATTCATACAGTACCTCTGCGATTTGCTCTGGAGACGAAAAGATACCTTTTTCCTGCAATTTTTGAATATAAGTTACAGGAAAAGCATTCCATCTAAACCTTTACTATCCAATATCCATTTTTTTTAGCACCAGCTCTTTCAAGAGCATTACTCTCTTTCAAAGTGTTTATAGCTCTTGTCTTCAAAAGAATCAAAATCACAATCATTAAACATACGATCAATATCTTTATTAGATATGTCTGATGTGTCCATTTGGACACTCCAGATTTCTTATTTTAATTTTTATTTGATCCGGCAATACGCTTATAATCCTTTTTATTGCACCTTCGGTTTTATACGTCTCTTTCAATTTCATCTTACTATATTGGAAAACTGTATTTTGAGTTTTATTTGCCAGATATGAAGTGTAGAACTCTTCCCAACTCATATATTTCTTACTATCTGCATAAAGATATGTTTCTTCTAAAATAGATTTTGGTACATCAATCAGACCTGATTTTAAAATAAGATATTCAAAAGACTCGGGCGCATATAAAACACATTGTCTATCAAACTCTGTTATATATCTAAACACCTTCCCAATCTCTGAACCAAACGCAGCTCCATCAACAATTACCAGTTTTCTTTCATCCGGCAAACTACGTATTACATTATAAATGTTACTTTTTCCTTGCGCTGATATACAGATGTCCGGATAAATACTATTAAAACACTCATATCCAGAGTTTGAATCCTCCGTAATCACTTTAGAAGGATTAATATCATGACTGTCATGTAAATTGTACAACTTATACATTTCATTATAAACTTTCTTAAATGACTTGTATTTTGAAGTATCACTTACATTTTTAAGACCATATATCTCATCTACACTATATGGCAACTGAGAAAGATCATCTCGCGTAACAATTACAAAATAATTATCAGATCCTTTTATCTGTTCTGCAAACTTCTTTGATTTAAGGAAAGAAGCTGTCTCATCGATAAATATAATATTTCCACTCATCACAGACAGTCTAACATCCCAGTCTTCAGTATTTAACACAGTACATTTAGCATCACACTTTACAGTAATACCAGATGATACGCCATTTATATTATGTTCATTTATAAGCCTGATCAACTCTGTTTTTCCTGTTGCGCTGTTTCCCTGTAATACAGTTATATTTCTTTGGATTGTCAGGAAATAATGAACACGTTTATTATATATTTCTATATCATATTTTCCAACCATATCGAATCCTCTATATCAAGTTGTTATCAAGTACAGCTTCATATAACTCTTTCTTATTATGTACAGTTTTTCCAAGATTCTCGATTAATATCTCAAATGGCTCATCTCCAAAATCCATAAGATAACCAAGTCGTATGTATAGATCCTTATCTTCACCTATTCGAAGAATCCATTTAGCACAATTGTCCCCACATGCAGATGCGTTAAATATATGCTCTGAATCATTCAGCATTAATATGAGCGTCTTAACTCCACCCGATAATCTTTCTGCAGATATCGGTCCTAAAAATGGACTATCTATGAGCCTTGGACCCTTTACCTCTGAGCCATCTATATCCTTCACCATTTCAATAGTCATCGGATCCATCATCCACTCATCTTCATAGGTATTATTGAAAAAACTATCCGGATTAAATATATAATTATTTGATTCTAAATCACCAAAATGAATTATTAACATTAACAAACGCTCCTTAATCATAAAAACAATTCAAATGAGTTATAAAATTCTATATAGTAGATATTTTAACACTAAAAAAATAACATTTCCATTATTACGAATGCTTTATCAACCAAATCTTTTTGTATCATTTTACAAACACATCATATATTCTTCTATACTTATATCCTTTTTTTAGCACTGATGTATCTTTCTCAAGTATCCCTATATCAAATAATCTATTAATATTATTAGATACAACATTCATTGTCACTTTATCTCATACTTCTTCGCAAACAGATATATGCTATACTCCAGATGATCATCAACACTGTCTATAGTAACCACAACAGTGTCACCTTCTTTGATACCTAATACTTCTTCTCTGTTATTATCATCTGTAATAATAGTCATGTACAGATTGGCATTAACCTCCTTATCAGGTCCATAATATATAACACCGGCTGAATTTTCTGCCACTTCTACCTTTACAGTCTTTCCAACTAAGTTTTCACCATTCCTGTGAGCCAAGGCAGCATCATGTACAGAATCATAATCTGCTGTTACAGCTGTTTCAGATGTTTCAGATGCAGATGAACCGCAAGATACTAAAACAAGCGATAAAATACATATGCATAATAGTATTAATAGTTTTCTCATTAGGTTCCTTTCTTCCCTTCCACCTTCAGATATCCTTTCAGCGAAGGAAGTTAAATATCTACTTGAGATATTTGAAAAACGCTACGATACATGGCCAACAATCTTTTGCACACAGTATAAGCAGACAGAATGGCATCTGCGCTTATGTGGATGTGTAATAGCCGATGCTATCATGGATTGTATAGTACTTAACTCAGAAACTATAAACTCTGGTACTACTAACATGAGATAACTATTAGCAAAGCACTCCATATAGTACCGGTACGCTGTTTCGGATTAGCGGTATCATTGTCATGGACTCGCGGTACCGCTCGTCCGGATTGGCGGTCTTACGACCGTGGAATATTCAATAGTTAAGAATTATATATCATTTCTAAGAAGAATCTCATTAATATATAAATCTACAATTACTAAATGTAGTTAACTGCACCTATCTCTCAATCTTTTTTAAATTATTGTGATTAGCAACAAAATATATTATAATATACTTGAAAGATAATATTTCATATGATATTATACTATTCACTAGCTCATCTACCATGTGCAGAAGGAGCATTCGATGACGCATCACTATTAGGTGGTGCGTTGTTTGTTTTATATTTTTTATATTCTCTTATCAAATCTCTTCTCGCATTTTCATATTGAACAACATACGCTGTAGTCAGCAAATAATAACCATTTCTTTTTGCCAACACCACTAGATAGTTTTGATCCTGACAATACATCAAAATATTTTTCTTATTATGCCTTTCATTCTCCCATATCCAGATTCTATCACAACTATTCGAGCACCATTCAATAAACTCTTTAGGCCATTTAATTCTCTCACACCTTCTAAAGTTAGGATTTCTATCATTTTCATCACCAGTATGATTATAATTCTCGCATATCATATGGTAAAAGCCCGTTCTTTCGCCGTAATCCGGTGGATAATGTTTCATCTTTACTTCTTTGCCTTCGTAGGTTAGAGAATTACTCTCATATAAGCATTTATAGATATTAAACAATGAATCTTCATATTCTGCATAATGGGAATAATCAACGCATTCAGTAAAATATTCCGTTTTATTCAACTTGCAATAATTGTCCTGCATTTAGTCTCTTGGCTCCCAAATAAAAATATTAAATTTTGTATCGCTTAATGGAGTTTTTTTGTTTAATGATCTATTAGTTTTATTTTGTAAATAGTTACACATTTCTATTTTAGCTTCTGATCTTTCATTATTACTTGTAAAAGAATCTGAAAATCTATTCGAATATCCTATACATCCCATTAACAAATCACATACTTGTAATAATTCAACTTCTTCTGACTTGACAATCTGAACTCGTTTAACACAGGTATTATAAAAACTATATAAACTATTATTTAGGATTTCTTTAAGCTTATTTACCTTTTTCCCACCATTAGTATCTTTAATATCTACATATACTGAATACTCATCTGTAGGATCTATCATTTTATTAAGGAGTAAATAATACATCTTATAGTACCAATCATCGTAAGTCTGATTAAACGCTCTATGATTTAATCTTTTCTTACCTGTTGCTATAATACATCTAAATTCAATAGGTAGCTCAACAAACAAATCAATTACAGCAAAATAAAAATCTAATTTTCCTGGGGAAACTTTAGTCCATTTTATTTCAAATTTTTCATCCAATCCATACTGCTTTTTTAGTTTTCTAATCTGTTTTGAAATGTTCTTAACATATCCTTTTTCACAACTCAAGCCCCCCATAAGCATAATATCAGCATTATCATATTGAAGATGGCAGCTTTCATCACAATAAATATTTTTCATAAGTAAGTTAATCCTTTATAAAAAAATCATTTAAAAACTTTCTTTTTACCTCATCTCTATTCTTCTTTGTACATATTTAACAAATACTTACATCTTCCAAGTAACTCATACAACGTAGGTGTCAAAAGTACCTTTTAACACCATATGACATACGGATTGCTCCATTTCTTACGAAATTCTCGCAATCCTAGAAACACTCAGA
>OCTX012012079.1_pt1 | contig 10167 bp, 5 predicted proteins | sample 1539691 | NCBI WGS metagenome assembly OCTX01 (sample SAMN02144231, study PRJEB22623) | gut metagenome | biome: sheep rumen | host: Ovis aries | place: New Zealand | reverse complement strand
CAGCGGCGCCGAACACTGCCATGTTTCCTATCAGGTGAACGGCCAGGACGCCGGCAGCTGGGATTCCGGTCCGGAACTGATGCGCTCCGTCCTGTGGAACGCCGGCATCAATATGTACTTCGGTGTAGACGTGGCCGGCAGCGCCATCTGCGAATGGTACGAATACACCGCTCCTATGAACTGGGACGAATAAAGGACCTTAAATGCATCTGATTATGAAAACCATCGATAAATTAGCGATCCTTTGCATCCTGGGCCTGGCCGTTTCCTGCGGTCAGAAGAAAGACGAGCCTGTGACTCCGGAACCCGTGGTCCCGGAGGCACAGCCCGAAACCCGCACGCTCACCTTCGTCCTCCCGGAGATTGTCCTGGAGGAGAACGAAGAGGCTCCCGCGGCCCTCAAGACCGCCTGGGTGGCCGGCGACCAGATCGTGGTGCACGGTGAATATGCCAAGAACCAGGTTACGGTTACCCTGGCCGCCGGTGACATATCGGCCGACGGAAAATCGGCCACCGTCACCGTGAACAACCTGTATCCCTACCAGCGGGAAGATTGCAGCAGTACGCTTTATGCCTCCTACCCGGCTTCCCTGTCCGACAACCTGAAACACTGTTTCTTCTACAGCAAGTTCTCTACTACCAACGCCGACATCATGGCAGCCAGCAACAGCGGGGACACCTTCCAGTTCCAGCGCATCTGCGGCGTGCTGTCGCTTTCCGTCGAGGGCAATTACGACGGCTATATGCTGTCCACGCCCAAGAAAGAGGCGTTGGGCTACGAGTTTCTGCAGGTGAAACTTACCGACAAGGAACAGATCTTCGCCCAGTATAAGGGAGACCCCGTGATGCAGATGGAAGGGCCCATGAACGGCTCTGAAATCCTGATCTACCTGCCGGACGGCACCAGTTTTGCCGCCGGCTTCACCCTGAAGCTTCGGGAAGGAGAGGAATACACAAAGATCTTCAAGTACGAGGATCCTGTAGAGATTGGCCGGGGAGGCGTGGTGGATATCGGCGACATCACCGCCGGCATCCAGAAATACGACAACCCGTTCAGCGCCGATATCAAGGACCTGGATGCCAACGGCAGCGCCAACTGCTACATCGTCACCGAACCCGGCGGCTATAAGTTCAAGGCTGTGAAGGGCAACAACGCCGTGATGTTCCTGGAAGAGCCCGCCGAGGCCAAAGTGCTCTGGGAAACCTGGAACGACAATGCCGAGGTCACGCCCGGCAGCGTGCTCACGTCGGCCTCTTATGCCGAAGATTTCATCATCATCCACACGCCCGAGACCCTGAGGCCCGGTAATGCCGTGGTGGCCGCCACCAACGAGAATGGTGACATCCTCTGGAGCTGGCACATCTGGATTCCGGCCACCGCCATCGAGACCGCCAGCTATGGCGGCATCATGGGCGCAGACCTGATGGACCGCAACCTGGGCGCTCTGGTGGCCACCGAGGCCACGGACAGCCAGATTGACATCCTGTCCTACGGCATGGTGTACCAGTGGGGCCGCAAAGACCCGTTCACGGCCGCCGGCTCCTTCAACTCCGGCACGCAGGCCACCTACGCCGGCGAGCCCGAAGAAGTGGCTGCCATGCAGATCAGCCTGGAAGAGTCCATCGCCCACCCGCGCCTGCTGGGCCACATCGACAACGGTGACTGGGCCACCATCCCCAACAACGACTTCTGGACGGAACTGGAGAAGACCATCTACGACCCGTGCCCTCCGGGCTACCGCGTTCCCAACCGCACCGGCGATTTCTGGGCGGCCGACGTGTCGGCCCAGACCGGCTGGGGCATCAACGCTGCCGCCGGCTGGCTCAAGCTGGGCTCTCCGGCCGCCGTATTCCCCATCGCCGGTTACCGCGACGACTATTCCGTAGGCGGTATGGCCAAGGTGGGTTCCCGCACCCTGTATTGGTTTGCCCGTGCAGCCTCCGATACGAAGGGCTCCGGCGCCGACCTCCGTCAGGACAAAGGCACCTATGTATTCGGATCGGCCCCCAAGGCCCGTCTGGGCTCTGTACGTTGCGTAGTAGAATAATGGATAAACTAAAAATATAACCTCTTATGAAAAAGTTATTGACAAGTGTTGCTATGGCGCTGCTCCTGGTTGGCTGCGCCAAGGAGTATGACGATTCGGGCCTCAAGGAACGGATCGGTGCCCTGGAAACCCGTGTCACGGCCCTGGAGAGCTCCATTCAGAGCCTCCAAAGCGCTATCGGCGAGGGTGTGTTCGTAGCCAAAGTGCAGGAACTGGCCGACCCGGAGACGGGGAAAACCGTCGGCGTCACCATTACCTACACCAACGGTGACGTGAAGTACTTCGAGATCAGCCCCAAGGCCGACTATACCGGCCCCGTAGTGGGTGTAATCAAGAGCGGCTCCGGCGCCCTGGTATGGGCCATCGACGGCGTCGCCATTTTGGTGAACGGTGATGAAGTGCCTGTGTATCAGACACCTGTGTTCACCATTGACGGAGACGGCAACCTGCTGGTTTCCATCGACGGCGGCGAACCCGTGGTCCTGGGCCAGGTGCAGAACGAAGGCGCCACCCTGGTGGACGGCATCTTCACCGACATCAAGGTGGTGCAGGACAAGGTGGTCCTCACCCTCAGTGACAACACCACGGTGAACATCCCGTTCGCCGAAGCTTTCAAGCTGAACATCGAGACCAAGGAATTCACCTTCAGTACCCTGGATGCCATCGAGGTTCCCTATACGGTGAGCGCCAAGACCGCAGGCACCGTGGTGGGCGTGGCCGGTTACAATCCCAAGGAGTTCTCCGTGAAAGTGGAGGCCGACAAGATTGTGGTTACCCCGCTCAGCCTCAAGGCCGCCGGCGTCATGCTGGCCTATGCCGACTCCAAGATCGGCCTGGTCTCCACCGAGAGCCTGACCTTCGAAGGCGAGGGTCTGGAAGTAATGGACAAGCCGTTCAGCGCCGAAGTGGGCTACATGGCCCCCGGCGAGGATGCCTCCGTGGAGGTGAACGTGGTTTCCAACGTGGACTTCGATGTGAAGCCCGTGGATGAATGGATCAAACTCGTGAGCGTAAAGGCCCAGGCCTATGTGATTACCCTGTCCCTGGACGACAACACCACCGGCGCTTTCCGTACCGGTACCGTGAACCTCGTGAAGAAGGGAACGGAAGACGTTATCCAGACCATCGTCATCGGCCAGGATGCCGCTGCTCCGGCCGAAGCCGGTCCTGCCAACCTGAGCAAGAAGCAGAGCGCCAACAGCTACATCGTAACCGCCGCCGGTGAATATAAGTTCGCCGCCGTGAAGGGCAACAGCGAAGAGAGCGTAGGCACGGTAGCCAAGGCCGAAGTCCTGTGGGAAACCTACAACAACGATCAGGAAGTGGCGGTCGGCAGCGTGATTGCTTCGGTGAATTATGCCGACGGCTTCATCAGCTTTGCCACCCCGGATATCCTCAAGCCCGGTAATGCCGTTATCGCCGCCAAGGATGCCAATGACGTCATCCTCTGGAGCTGGCACATCTGGATTCCGGAAACGGAAATCACGACCGACACCTATGGCATTTACAGCCTGCCCCTGATGGACCGCAACCTGGGCGCCCTGGTAGCCGCCACGGCCGATGCCGCCGCTCCGGTAGAGTCCTTCGGCCTTACCTATCAGTGGGGCCGTAAAGACCCGTTCCCGGGCCCGAAAGCCGTAAAAAGCGGCAGCAATGCCGTCGTTGCCGGCGTGGCCGTAAGTACCGCCAGCGGTTCTGGCGCAGGGGACGAATCCAAGATTACCCTGGAGTATTCCATCGCCAATCCCACCGTGCTTGGCTTCGCCCAGAACGGAGACTGGGTGCTTCCTTCCGACAACACCCTGTGGCAGAACGACGTGAAGACCATCTACGACCCCTGCCCTCCGGGATATCGCGTACCTGCCCGTGATACGGAGTCCGCTTTCCATAGCAGCGACTTGTCCGCCGCCGAAGGCTGGTCCGAGAGTTCTGCCAACTACTGGTTCACGCTGGGTAATCCCGTCGCGGTATTCCCGTTCGCCGGTTATCGTGACGACTACGGCCCCGGCGGCCTCACGCACGCCTATGACCGCGGCGCCTATTGGACTGCCTACAGTTCTCAGGATCCCAAGGCCTATTATGTGAACGTCCGTGCCGGTTCCGCGCACGCACGTGCCGAGGCCGGCAAGTCCCGTGGCGGCAGCATCCGCTGCGTGGTCTTCGACCCCAGCGCCATTGTTCCTCCAACCCCCAATCCCGGCGGTAACGAGCCCGCCAGCGCCATCGACCTGAGCAAAGACGGCAGCGCCAACAGCTATATCCTGGGCGCGGGCGGCAACTATAAGTTCGCAGCCGTGAAGGGTAACAGCGCCGAGAGCGTAGGCACCGTGGCTTCTGCCGAAGTCCTGTGGGAAACCTTCAACACCACGACGGCTCCCGAAGCTGGCGCCATTATCGCCAGCGTGGGTGTAGAGGATGGTTTCATCACCTTCTCCACCCCGGATCCCATCATGTGCGGCAATGCTCTCATCGCAGCAAAGGATGCCGACGGCAACATTCTCTGGAGCTGGCACATCTGGATTCCCATCGACGACGTTGCAACCCTGGACGGCACGGCCCTCTGCGGCGCCCAGATTATGGACCGCAATCTGGGCGCTCTGGTGGCCACCAGCGCTACCGGCGAAGTGGATCCGCTGTCCATCGGCCTTAACTACCAGTGGGGGCGTAAAGATCCGTTCCCGGGCATGGCTTCCATGTCCTCCAATACCGGTGCTGCCGTGGCGGGAACGGCCTGGACGGCACACGGCACCACGGAAGACACGGCGTATGCCATTGCACACCCCACGGAGTACATCCACATTCCCAACGTGGATGAAGGCGTCTGGAATAAGGATGATCCGGCGGACCTCTGGAATGCCGACGGCGACAAGAAGACCATCTATGACCCCTGCCCTGCGGGCTACCGCGTACCGCTGTATGACAGCTCCCTGCCCATGTGGAGCGGCAGTTTCGGCGACGGCTGGACCATCGAGGTGGATGCCAAACGCTTCAGCTACGGAGAGATTGTCTTCCCGGTTGGCGGCTACATCGACTGCTGGACTCCCAGCTATGCCAAGGTGGGTGAAAGAACCCATATCTGGGCGGCCAGGAAGTATGATGCCGAACGTTCGAACTGCCTGTACTTCCGTGCCGACAAGGATAACAAATACTACTCCCAGAAGTTTCACAAGGCCAAGGCGGGCAGTGTCCGCTGCGTAGCCGAATAATTTTTCATCCAGGGGCGGCTGACCCTGCCCCTGGGTGCCACTGAACCAAATTATAACATTAAAAACGAAGCCATGACGAAAAAAGAACTCTATTCTTCACCCCAGTCGGAAGTACTGGAGTTGAACTACGCCGAGCCTGTGTGCCAGGCGACTTCCACCAATGCCGGTGTGACGGATTACACGATGGATAGTTATGTCCCGGGATGGGAAAGCATTTTGTAAGGAGGGCCGAATTATGAAAAAACTGATTCTTTATTCCATCGCTGTATTCAGCGCCGCCTCCCTGATCCTTTCCTGCCAGAAGAACCAGGAAGAGATTAAACCCGTTCAGGAGCCTAATCTGCAAACCCTTACCGTGACCTTCCCTTCGATTGACGGCGCCGACACGAAAGTGAGCAACGATCTCGGAACCATCGGTTGGGAAGTGGGCGACAAACTTGTGTTCCAAGGCTGCCCGAAACCCTCAGGTACTGCCATCGCACCCATCGTCCACGAACTTACTGCCACAGAGATCGTCGACCCGAAAACGGCCGTCATCAACATCGATCTGTCTTCCCTTTCTCCGGACGAAGGGACGCCGTATGAGATTAATGTAGCTTATCCTGCGGAGGCCTGGTCTTCTTATTCTTCCAGCCATACGTATGGCCGCAGCCGTTTTACCGATGCCACCAACCAGTTGTTGCTGGCCGGCTACCTGAATGGCAGCAGCATCGAACTGGAGCATGTGACCGCCGTCCTGTTCTTCAAAGTGCCCGCCGGTCTTGACGGACTCGTAGATTCTTACACATTCTCCGGCAAGAACGGCGAAGTATTGGGGTATGGAAAATATCTCGTAGAGATTAACAGCTCTTCTCCTTCCTATCTGGCTAAGCTTGGTGCCGAAACCTATGGAACCCTGGACCCCGTCACCAGTCTGTCCGGCCCCGTCGTCGCTGACGGAACAACCGTACACGCCATCTATTTCCAGAACGAAATAGACCTTGCCGACGGCTTTACCCTCCTGTTCAAACTGGGAGGCGTTCCTAAGAAGACCATCTCGGCTTCTGCACAACTCCATCTGGTTCATGGCCATGGCGTTAATTTGGGCCTTCTCCCCGAAGCATATATTGGGGATTACAAAGCCCCGGCGACGCATGATTCCTCCATTCCTACGACCGGAGCAACGGCTCTGGACGAGAGCGGAAACGCCAACAGCTACATTGTGGATGGCAGCGATTCCGACAATGAAGGAAAGGTGTTCACCTTCAAGGCCTATAAGGGCAACAGCACCACCGGTGTAGGCGTCGTAGACTCAGTAGAACTCCTCTGGGAGACCTGGAACACTTCCGAGACCGTGACGGCTAACTCCATTATTGCCGACGTAGACTTTGAAAAGACGGCAGCCAACGACTACTACACCATCGTCTTCAAGACGTCCGCCAGCCTGCATCCCGGCAATGCCGTCATCGCCGCCAAGGACGCCGGCAACACTATCCTCTGGAGCTGGCATATCTGGGTACCGGATGGCATGCATACGAACATTACGGAAGCCACTATCTTTGGCGACAAAGCCATTATGAGCCGCAATCTGGGAGCCTTGGTAGACGCTCCTGCCGATGCCGCCGCAACGGTCGAGTCCTACGGTCTGCTTTATCAGTGGGGCCGTAAAGACCCGTTCCCGGGAATGAAAGCAGTCGCCTCCGATGGCGCTGCCGCCGTTGCCGGAACAAGCATGACCAGCTATAATGGCACAATGACCATTGCGGAAACCATCCAGAATCCCACCAAATATGCCTGGAATTCCAGCGATTGGTGCGATGCCGCCGATCAAAGCAAGACCTTGTGGACCACAAGCAAGACCATCTACGACCCTTGTCCTCCCGGATACATCGTTCCCACCAGAAATACAAGTCTGCATTTCTGGGGCAGTGACTCTCTTGGAGCCCTGGATGCCGCAGATAACTTCGTGGACAATGGCGGCAGTTATTATTCCTTCCAGATTGGCGTTACCACACCTGTCGTATTCCCGTTTGCCGGTTATGTTGACAACGATTCCGGTAGTTATTATAAATCGGGTAAAAGAACCGCTATCTGGTCTTCCTATTGCTCCACCTTGGGCAAGGCCTATGCACGCGACGCCCGGCATGATTCCAATACCTTCAACAGAAGCGAACTGAAAACTTCCCGCGCCGCTTCTGTCCGCTGCGTAGTGGAATAACGCATTTTCGCCTCGGGGTGGCTGACCCCGCCCCGGGGTGCCAAGACAATAAAAACACTAAAACGTATATCGATATGAAAGCATCGAGAATTCTGAGCATTGCACTCGTCAGTGCCTGCATCGGCCTTCTGGCCGCCTGCACCACCGAAAAGGTGATGGGCATGGTGGTTCCGGGGCCCAATACCAAGCCCTCCAGCGGGGAGATTCCGTCCGGAGATCCCTTCAACCCGGACGCTCCGGATCCGGGTCCCGGCCCCAGTGAGGAAGACCCCATGGACGCCATCGTGAACAACCCCGAGCGCCTGGCCCGGCTGGGCATTACGCCCATCATTGAAATCTACTACACGGAGTACACCCGGACAGACCTGTTCCCGTCGCTGGAAGAGGTGAGAAACTGCACCCACATCAACGTGGGCCACGTGCGCTTTGTGAACAAAGACACCGGCGAAGGCATCGAGATTGACTCCAAGACCATTCCGCTGGTGCAGAAGTTCGTGGCCTACAAAGACCAGTATCCGGAGCTGAAGGTGAAGCTGCAGATGGGCGGCTGGGGCAAGAATGCCGACGGCTGGTCCCAGATGGCCCGCGATCCTGAGAAGCGCAAAGCCTTCGTGGACGAGTGCGTTGCCATCTGCGAGCAGTACGGCGTGGACGGCTTCGACATAGACTGGGAGTATCCCACCTATGCCGCCAAGGACGGCGACCACGTAAATGGTGCCTCCCCGGCCGACTTTGAGAACTTCGTGACCCTGTTCAAGGAGATGCGCGAGGCCATGCCCGACAAAATCCTCTCCTACGCAGCCTCCGACAGCGGCAAATACACCGACAACGTGGGGGTGCTGCCCTACATCGACTACATCAACGTGATGACCTACGACCAGGGCAATCCGCCGTACCACAATTCCTCGCTGTACCGCAGCGGCATCACCGGCAGCCGCTGCTGCGCCGAAGCCATCGACGACATTTTCCACGGCAAGCAGGGCATCCCTTACCAGATGATGAACTTCGGCCTGGCCTTCTACGGCCATGGCGACGGCTACAAGCAGACGGTAGGCAACCGCTATCCTTCTTCCGTGGACTACAGCAAGCTGGAAGACATCTTCTTCAAGAACAAGTGCGATGACATGGACGTGAAGGGCGTGAACTACCGCATCTGGGACGATGTGGCCAAGGTTCCCTACCTGGGCGACGCCCTGGGCCGCATGTATGCCAGCTATGAGGACATAGAGTCCATCAACGCCAAGGTGGAATACCTCAAGAGCCGCAACATGCTGGGCGCCATGATCTGGGAGTACCGGCACGACAATGACCAGGGAACCCTGCGCCATGCCGTGAAGCATGCCATGGACGGGAATCCCGACGCTCCGGGCCGATGGGAACGTCCGGAAGAAAATATGGAGCCCGAGAAGCCGGCCGAACTGCCGGTGATGGGCAAGGCTACCAAGTTCGTCCTCCAGAAGGGCACCGAGAAAGTGGAAGAGCTCTCCGGCCTGTGCCTGAGCAAGGACAAGGACTTCCTCTGGGGCGTGCACGACAAGGGCACCCTGTACAAGATTTACTTCGACGGAAGCTTCGAGAAACACTGGTACCACGATGCCGACATGGAAGGCATTACCCTGGATCCGGACACCGGAGACCTGTACATCGGCCTGGAGAGCAGCTCCAAGTCGGCCTATAAGGTTCCCGCACCGGGTTACAACTCCTATTCTTCCCTGTTTGCGGTGGAAGGCGTAGCCGATATGGGCAACTCCGGCGTGGAAGGCATTACCTGGCACAAGGGGAACCTGTACTTCGGCACGCAGACCGGCGCCCGCCTGTTCGAATACAAGCTGGACGGCACGCAGCTGTGGAAGAAGAGCCTGCGCGATGTCACGTCCACCATCTCCGAAGTGGGAGACCTGTGCTATGACCCCGTGAGCGACTACCTGTGGGTACTGGATTCCAACAGCAACAAAGACCGGCCTCAGTATCTGGGCTTCACGCTGTATCTGTTCACCGGCGACGGCAGCAAGCTGCTCAATACCTACTATGTGGGCGACTTTGCCAACTGGAACCCCGAAGCGGTGTGCGTAGACCACGGAAACAGCTGTATCTGGATTGCCGACGACTGCGACAGCGGCAACCCTTCCTGGCTGCACAAGGTTGAGTTTACAAATCTTTAGGAAATCTTAATGTGGGTTTTCGCAAATTGGGAAGTGCGCTACGCAAATTGAAAATTTCGTGGTGCACTTTTCGTATATATTTGCTACCGACCTATTAAAGTTGGTTATCAGGTTATTAATTGGTTAATGCTTTGGGACTCCCCAAAGAAAACTTGCGACCCGGGTGGGAACTCCGGCCGCAAGTTTTTTTGTGATTCCGCGTTGTTGAGGATTTACACCTCCGTGGCGGTGGCGAATTCCTGCAGGAAACGCATGTCGTTCTCGAAGTAGTGGCGGAGGTCGTTTACCTGCCACTTGAGCATGGCGATGCGCTCTACGCCCATGCCGAAGGCGAAGCCGGAATAGACCTCCGGGTCTATGCCGCTGGCTTTGAGTACGTTCGGGTCTACCATGCCGCAGCCCATGATTTCCAGCCAGCCGGTGCCTTTGCAGATGTTGCAGCCCTTGCCGTGGCAGATGTTGCAGCTTACGTCCACCTCGGCCGAAGGCTCCGTGAACGGGAAGTAGGAAGGACGCATGCGAATCTCGGTTTCCGGGCCGAACATCTCGCGGGC
>OCTX011966993.1_pt1 | contig 10170 bp, 8 predicted proteins | sample 1539691 | NCBI WGS metagenome assembly OCTX01 (sample SAMN02144231, study PRJEB22623) | gut metagenome | biome: sheep rumen | host: Ovis aries | place: New Zealand | reverse complement strand
CGCACCGCCATTCAGCAGTTTGAAGAACTGAAGAAGAGCGACCTCAATCTGAAAGCCCTGACAAAAGCCTTCTCTGTGGAGGCTGTCAGCAAGATGTTCTTCGATGAATATAAGAAGAACTACGAGGATATTATCCAGTTTATTACTGGTAAGCGGATGGTGAAGGTTGCCAACAAATGGGAAGAACAAGTGAAGAATGAACCCTGTGAGGCCATCATGCAGGAGTTTGCCCATTTCCCTGATCCAGAAAAGTCAGTACGCGACTATGTTAAGAAGCTCATGGGTCGCTTAGTGTTCCTGCAGTTCTTGCAGAAGAAAGGTTGGCTCGGCGTGAAAAATGGAGAATGGGGAAGTGGCGATGCAGAATTTTTGCAAACGCTCTTTAAGAATTGCGATGACAAAGACCATTTCGTTGATAAAGTGCTTGAAGAACTATTCAACGAATTAAATACAGAACATGATGTAGAAGCGTCTCATTTCAAGGTGCCTTATCTCAATGGTGGTTTGTTTGAACGTGAAGCTACTGACGAAACAGAGTTCCCGCTGCCAGCAAAGTATATGCAGCAGATGCTCGATTTCTTTGCCTCCTATAACTTCACCATCGACGAAAATGATCCCGACGATGCAGAGGTAGGTGTAGATCCCGAGATGCTTGGACGTATTTTCGAGAATCTGCTGGAGGACAATAAAGACAAGGGTGCATTCTATACCCCGAAGGAGATTGTCACCTATATGTGCCGTGAATCTCTCATCGCCTATCTACAGACAGATATTGAAGATGAAGCAACCAAAGAGGCCATTCGTCAGTTTGTGACAACTCACGAGAAGAACGATAAACTGCCCTCTGATATAGACCAGAAGCTGAAAGACGTAAAAATATGTGACCCTGCCATTGGATCAGGTGCATTCCCTATGGGCTTGCTGAAAGAACTCTTCCAATGTCGCACTGCCCTTGAAGGCATAGAGCAAAGTAAGGCAGCAGAGATCAAGAAGCATATCATCCAAAACAATATCTATGGCGTCGATATTGAGCGAGGTGCCGTTGACATCGCTCGACTCCGCTTCTGGCTCTCATTAATTGTCGATGAAGAAAATCCTCAGGCATTGCCCAATCTCGATTATAAGATTGTAGAAGGTAATTCGCTGATAACAACATTCGATGGTCAGTATATCGATCTCGAAAAAGGAAAAGGTGAATCCAGATACCGTCCAAGTCTTATCAACATTCAAAAGGAGAAGAAAGCCCTCCAGGCAGAGCAAAAGCGTTTCTTCACTCTAAGTGGAGAAGAAAAATACCGTTCTGAGATTGAAATTAAAAAGCATATTCTCAATACGATATGGTATCAGCTTGATTTTGAAAAGCAATCATGGGGAAAAGCTACGATTGAAGAAACTGGCTTGTTTGGGGTAACTAGTAATAAAGGTCGCAAGAAAAATGCTGCTCAAGTTATGGAGTTTACGCAAGAAAGACAATTAATTCTTGATAAATGCGAGAAATTGATTAGGGAACTCAATAATGAAAGTAAATCTGTTCGAAATAGAGCTAATGTATATATCCCATTCTTTGAGTGGAGTACAGTTTTTCCCGATATATTTGATGATAATACAAAGAATGGATTTGATATAGTAATAGCAAATCCACCTTATGTGGATATTAAATCTCTACCAAGCAATGATGTTAAGCTCTATTTTAAACTTTATGAAAGTACAGAAAAGCGGATGAATTTGTACGCCGTATTTATTGAAGAAGGTCTAAAATTAAGGAATAGAAAAGGAGTGCTTTGTTATATAAATCCTAATTCGCTCTTAATGAATGAATCGTATACCAAGGTAAGAAAAATGCTTGTTGATAATATAGAATTTATTATAAAACTCCCAGATAGCATATTTGAACAAGCAATAGTTGAAACAATTATCATTCTTGATAAAAACAATTACAGGTGCAATAATGTACATGGTATAGTATATAAGAATGATGATAAGTTTGATATGAACAATATTTCGTTCTCTAATTTTGAAAGAAATGCATTTGCAGAAGATGAAGAATGTCGCTTTAATATCTTTTCCAAACCTCAATATGCCGCGATATTAAAAAAAATTAAAGAAGGCTCTAAAGAATTAAGTTGTTATGTTGAAACATCACTGGGTATTACTCCATATGATAAATATAAAGGACATGACGAAAAGACGATAAAGGAACGAAAATTTCATTCGACTTACAAAGTAGACGAAACATATGTTCCACTTATATCTGGAGGAAACATAGGTAAATACCATATCTCAGATACTGTTGATGAATACTTAAAATACGGGGAATGGTTAGGTGCACCTCGTGAAAGAAGATTTTTTGAAGGAACTAATATTGTTGTACGCCAAATATTATCTGGCATAGATTTAGGTATTGTTGCCGGTTTTTCTGATAAGCCACAATATTTTACCCAAATAGGTTTTTCACTAATTGATAAAAATAATGATATTGATGAACTAAAAGTAATTTTAGCTATATTAAATTCGAAAATGATGACTTTTTATCATAAAAACGTATTCCTCGATACGGAAAAAATTGTTTATCCAAAGATTTTAATTGCAAATACGAAAAAATTCCCAATCAAGCTACCTATTTATAATGCTGATATTGTAAATCTCGTAAATGAAGTATTAGAAAGGAAAAATAGAAATCCTTTTGATGATACTCATGAACTAGAGGCCGAAATTGACAAAATGATATACAACATATATGGATTATCAGAAGAAGATATTGAGATTATAGAGGACTCATTTCATTAAGCATCTCATAATTATCAAGATAAATAACATGACAACAGAGAAATATACATTCGACGACCTGACTGTAGTAAAGAGTTTTAAAAACTATTTCTACATTGTTCCTGACTATCAGCGTGAATACGTCTGGGAGGCAGATAAAGAGGTGGCTCAGCTTCTTACTGATGTCTATGAGGCATACGCTGCTGCAAAAAACAAAGAGTATTTTATTGGAACTACGGTTGTATATTACGATAAGGGTTCAAATATTAGTGAGCTTATAGATGGGCAACAGCGAACGACAACGCTATTTCTGATGCTCTGTGCTTTCCGTAATATCTACAAAGAGAGAGGATTGAGTACTAAAGTTATGGATTCACTTATTTGTGAATCTACTTTGAATGATAATGGTGATGAGATAACTAAATACCATCTCGAACTTCAATATGAAGAAAGTTCTAGGATATTGGAGATAGTTGCTAATAACACACAAAGACCAGCAGAAATGTCTGCGAGTGCTAGGAGGTTAGAGGAGGCCTATCAAGGGATTTATCGCTACATTAATGATAACACCCTTGACGACAATGATGAGTTGAAGGGCATGTTCCTCTATTTCTATAATATGCTTAAGTTTATCCAGATAACGACTCCGGATATTAACGATGCCTTGAAGATTTTCGAGACGATCAATGAGCGCGGTGTAGGCTTGAATCCTATGGATTTGCTGAAAAACCTAATATTCCGTCAGGTAGATAGGAGTCAATTTGATAAACTCAAAGAAAGGTGGAAACAATTAGTCTCTCTTCTGGAAACGAACAATGAGAAGCCTTTGCGTTTCCTCAGATATTTCATCATGGCAAACTATCCAAGTATCAATAACGGGCAGCGAGGTGATGAAAACACAATTCGTGAGGATGAAATATATAAATGGATGGCAAGCCATGCTGATGTTTGTGGCTATAATAAAGATCCCTTCAAATTCGTAGAGCTTTTGTTGGAGAATGCACGATGCTATGTTTACTTTGCCCATGGTAAGGATAAGAATGGCAATCGCACGCCTTATCTTGATAACATTATACGTCTAGGCGGTGGTGCATTCCGCCAGCACTTAATAGTCTTACTGGCAGCAAGGAATATGCCTTCAGATATGTTTGATTATCTTTCGCGCAATATTGAGAACTATTTGTTCTATGCATTGTTTACCAAAGTCCAGGCTAAGATCTTTGAGAAGTTATTTGGCAAATGGGATATTGCTCTGAAAGATGTCAAGACGCAGGAAGAACTGACGGCCTTCGTCGCAGATAACATAAAAGCAGAAACAGATAAGCTGGCAGCAGAATATAAGGCTCGTTTTCTGATGTTCAAGCAAAGCGATCTGCAGTTATACCGAGTCCGCTATATATTGGCAAAATTGACTCAATATGTCGATATGGCTCATTCAGGTGCCAAGTATTTATCTCTACTTGATACCTACTTTAAGCGTGGTACCGAAATTGAGCATATTCTTCCTCAGTCTCCATCTGAGGAGTTAAGAGCTCAATACGAGAACTATGATGAGCTGCTTTATATGCTTGGAAACCTGACGTTATTGGAGCAGCCAATTAATGGGGCTATCAAGAATAATCCATACAAGGATAAGGTACCCACTTATGCCGCCTCCATCTTCTATCTGACAAGTTCGCTGCATCATTTAGATGAGATCGGGGTTAATAATGCCATAATGCGCATTAATAAGTACTTGCAGCCTTTCGATCATTGGGATGCAGAGACCATTGCTCAAAGGCAAGAGCTGTTGTACAATCTATCATTAGAAATCTGGAAAGTAGAATAATAATATGAGTAAAAGAAAGAAAAAGCATTTCTCAAATTTTGGAAAGAGCGGTTTGGGGCACAATGACCCTATTCTCATATCTAAAAGGCTTAAAGATATGAATGATAAGGCACTGCAAGGAAACAAACCTGATTGGGAGGATAAATATGAATACGGACTTTCTGATTGGTAAGATATGAAAAAGAAACGAAATATCAACAGCCCATCATACCCTATTCCTGATGGACATCCTACAAGGCACAGACCTCGAAGGAATTATTGGGGAAATCTGTATGATGAGGATACATTCGATGAAGATCGTCATCACTTCACCTCAGATTCAGATACTGCGCTTTATGATGCAGAAGATGACAACGATTCCTATTATGAAAATGACGGATATGAATAAATAATAATGGATACTATTATGAAAGAATCGTTAGCAGACATAGCTTATGCTATAGACCAACATACAAAAACGGAACATGCAAATATGCCCTGTCAGGGTGGCGTGGCCCGTTATTATGTAGATCTGGAGGAAATGCCAGACATTCATCAAGTATTTCTTGCCAATGTTAAGGTGAGGAAGCAGGTCTGGTATGGAGATGATAGCATCAATATCTGGAAAAATTCAAAGCTTGGTGGTGCTTTGATTATGAAAGGTATAGGTAAAAGTATTTATTACGGGAATCGACCGGAACCATATAATATGAAAGTCTATAATATGGCTAATTATAGGCATTGGATTTCGGGTAGTATTGATCAGGTTGAGATACAGCAAGAAGACAAGAAACGATATAGATTCGCTAATTTAAACTCTCTGTTGAGCCAGTTCCAAGAAGCAAGACGGCTAGCGGCAGAAAACCATAGACGTTTGATAGAACTTGAATTGGAGCGGGAAGAATTAGAAAGACAACAAAAAAAGGCTGCGGAAGAAGAAGCACTGCGTATTCAAAAAGAGCGTGAAGAAAATGAAAGAAGATCTCGTGAATGCCAGGAAAAGGCTGAACGTTTTGAGAAAGAAATTGCAGAAACCAATGCTAAGATAAAATATATACAATCATTCGTTAGAGAGGGATTAGAGCTTCGCATTCAGCATATCCTTGACCCAAGCCAGGAAGAAGCTAAGCGTTCTCATGTTTATGATAATACACCTGTTCTCATAGATGGTGGCCCGGGTACAGGCAAAACTACTACTATGATACAAAGGTTAAAGTTTCTGCTTTCTGATGTGGCTCTACATGATTATACAAAACTGTCCAATAAGGAAATTGAAGAATTGACAGATCCTAATACAGTAAATACCAAATGGATTTTCTTTTCTCCTAATGCACTCTTGTTAGAGTATCTAAGAAACAACATGAGAGAAGAGGAGCTGATCGCTAATGATGGTAATACATTCACGCTGGAGCAGTTCCGAAAGAAGATGCTATTGGAATACAAACTTCGAAATCCAGAAACAGATTCTCCTTTTAAGAATTATTCTTTTAGGGATGGTGATTCGCAGCCTCTTATTCTTAATGCAATGCAAACAGTACAAGACTTTGAGTTGTTCTGCATAGATAATTTGAAGAGTATATTGCTGAAAGCATTTAGTTTACCTACAGCTGATTATGAATGGCATTCCATAGCAGTAGAAATTAAATCAAGTTGTAAGCGAGCTGAGAATGTTAAGGATATGGCTGCCTTGGTAAACTTGTTTAATTCGTTACAGGATAATCAGACTTTTAATGTAAAGCACATTGAGCAACAATTAGGTAGGTTACTTGGAGCTGCTTCTGTTGAAGTGCAACAAGATATCATCAAAGATGAAGAATCTCTTAATGCAGTTAAAGATTTAATTGAGAAATGGAATAAAGACATCATCCCTCTAAATGAAGAAGAGATTATTGAAACAGAAATGACGGAAGAGGAAGATGTAGAAGAAGAATCAGCCCAACTTAATTTTGAGACAGAACTATATAAGAGTTTGAAATCTTTAATACGAGTAGTTGCTATCAATAAGATTGACTCTAAGAAGAAAATAAGTGGTCGCCAAGCAGAACTGTTGGCTGTTGTCTCAAAACATATCAAAGATGATTCATTGAAACGAATTGGCAGTTTGGCGTGGTTCGTAAAGAATTACGCTTCCCTCACTAAAGGCATAGAGTCAAATGTATTTGCTCAAATGCCTCGACTTTATAAACTGTTCCGAAAAAAGCAGTTGGAAACAAACTCTTCAAATTATGATCTCATATTGTTGAAGAAGGTTATTGAAAAAGGCAACAACAAGCATCTTCATGCAGACGAGCAGAATTTGCTTATTGGCTATATCAATAACATGCTCTATCGTATTTACAAGCGATCTTCAGTGAGGTTTAATAGCTTGAAACATAGATACGCATTGGCGTACCAAAATTGGGCTAAGCCTGTGATTGGTGTTGATGAGGCAACAGACTATTCTATTCTCGATTACTACCTTATTTCATCTTTCCGACATTACCAGTTTAATTCTATTACGTTAAGTGGTGATATTATGCAAGGTATAACTGAAAACGGAATTAATGATTGGGATACTTTATCTAAATGGGTTTTGCCTGGTCTTTCAAAGTTTGAACTCAAAATTAGTTATCGTCAAACTCCTACCTTAGTAAATTTGGCCCGGGAAATGTATAAAGACGAGATAGGGCATTATCCATCTTATAGTTCTGACAAAGAAATTGATAAGGAGAATGAACCAGTTCCAATTGCATGCGTGTCTGAGGATGAAGATGAAAAAGCAGAATGGATAGCTAGAAGAATCATTGAGATTTATAAAGTTTACAATAGCAAAATGCCTTCTGTAGCAATATTCGTTGGTGAAGATTTGAATGTTTCTAAATTTATAAACACTATTTATGATACAGATTTGTTAAATGGCATAGACGTGGTGGATTGTACTGGAGGTAGAGCGCTTAATAGGTCAGATGTGGTTAGGGTATTCCGATTGTCAGAGGTTAAAGGCATGGAGTTTGAGGTCGCTTTCTTCCATAATTTAGATGAAGCATTAAGTGGTAGATCTACCAAGATTATGAAGAAATACTTATATGTAGGTCTTTCTCGAGCTACTACTCATCTGGCTGCTACATTTTGCAATCCAGATGAGGCTAGTGAAGTATTAGATTATTTTGAAACCAAGAATAACAATTGGAAGTTATAATTGAAAAGGGATTGCTTACGGAGTATCTGACACTCTGTGAGCTTTAGGCTTTCCCCCTCTTGACGAGTAGAAACGAAATTTGGAAAAGATAGAAAAGTGTTCAAAGAAATAAAAACTGAAAGTATAATGGTAACATCAGAAAGTTCAAACAGAGATTTTCATCGTTTCTTTGATGAACATAGAGATGATCTTAACAAACGTCTTCTTGGTCTTCTTCTGAACAAACATAGGCGCTCTATTCTTTCTCTACTTAAAAGGGGAGCAGAAATACCTCCTATATGGGGCATGTTAAAATTGCCTGAAGCAACTCTCTACATGCTCCCTATAGGAATAAAACCAGCAAAGGTTAACTTTCAAGTTACTTCTCTCTCTTGCTTTATGGTGATGAAAGATTTAAGGGAGCAAACTCCCGTTTTTATAACCGATTCTAAGCCACATGTCATTATGTATAGTGCTCATGCAGTTCGAAGATATAAAGAACGTATGGGATTAGATCCTGCAACAGAATTTATAGATGTCTGCAAGCATATGTTTATAAATGGCTGCATCAATCCTCGGATATTTGGTGACATGAGTAAGATTTACGGAACTGATATTAATCGCAGGGAATTAAGCATCATATGCACGCATGGAGCATACTTGGGCTATGCTGATGGAAATACAGCAGTTTTTCATGCAGAGACATTTTTAAGTAGTGATGAACTTAAAAGTGATCAGTTATATCTCAACGCAAGTAAATCAGAAGACTTGAAACTTTGGAAGTCTGTTAGAGAAGCTTTTATAAAAGGAGAAATAACCTCAGAAGAACTCCAACGTCAATTAGTATGTTATCCTTCTGATATTGCAGTTTCTGATGGACGAATAATAAAGCTATCTCCTGAAGAAGCCAGGATACGTGATGAAGCAAATAAAAAAGCAATATCAGACCCTGAACTTATTGAAAAGGCAATAGAAGAAAACAAACAAAGGTATAAAAATAAAATTCGGCGAAAGGGATATAAATAAAAGGTTCAGAAATACAGGTACCAGTCCTTGATGTTTTTCGATGCGACAAGCCGAATGCTCAAATCCTTCGGTAGTCAAGCCAAATTGTTTAAGAACTCATAGAATATGGCAAAAAAGACAGAACAAGAAAAATATGCTGAGTTGATGGAAATGAAAACCAACAAGGCAGCAAAACAGATCGTGCATGTAGTCATGTCTAGTGACTTGAACCCAACGGCTTCCATCGTGTCGATAGTCAAAGCTACGGCAATGCTACTGGAGTCATTCAATGCAGTCGGTGAAAATGCCGAATATCTGGAAATGATTGTGAAGAATATGATTGGCCCTGCCAGACAGGAAGTTAGAGAGACAATATTGCCTGAATTAGGTAATGACGGTACTGGCAACTAAAGAAAATGAGTAAGTTTAAGATAGGTGATAAGGTTATTGTCTGTAGGTATGGTAAACCTTCTGCAAAGGGTACTGTTGAAAGAGTCCCTGATGGGCTAATTGAAATTTTCTATAAAGTAAGGCTAGAAGATGGTAATTATTTGAATTCCTTTGAATCAGATATGATAAGTGCTGAAATTGAAAAATATTTCTATTGCCCGGTTTGTGGAAAGAAATCTTTAATAAAGGATGCTGTCATCAAAAAGTATATACTAAACAAATCCTTTGGACTTGATAATGCTGCAATGCCAGGATGGATGAAAATAAGTGCTTCCACCGATTCTTGCTACATCAGGGTGTGTCCTCAGTGTGAAACGAAAACGCTTTCTGATGATGCCTTTTTCAAAGCCTATGAAGGTAATGCGATAGAGAACCGTAAAGGTAAAATACGCGCAGCCGAGAACTCTGGTTCTGGATGTATGGTTTTGGTGGGTACTATCATTACCATTGCCAGTGCTGCATGTTGGGTTGTATGCTTGATTATATAAATATGAAATTATATGGGAAGATATTATTATCCTAATGCTACGGATGCTTTGGATGCTAAAAAACAGTTTCTAAGGGAGCATCATTATAAGATTAGTCATTGTTTCAAGAATACGTGGGGAACAGGATATGTTCTTTTTGATACAAAAGAAGAGGTAAACCAGTGGCATAAAGAGCATACAGGCTCGTATTTTTATAAAGAAGAATATGAGCCAGGGACTACTGGGAGATCGGAGGGACAGGTCTTTGATTTCTTTGTGAAAAGATCAATCTGTCCCCTGCGATTCATCCGATAATAATATGACTTAGGTGCCCCATGGCTATTTTATCTTATCTTGAATAGTCGCTGGGACAGGTACTTGGGTATGACGGCTGATATAACTCAGCTACCTGTCCCCACGGCTACGACTTGTGAGGTTCTTGTGTTTAAAGGCAAGAAGCAAATATCAATTACGCGTAGAAGCCTTGATGACAAGCATTTTTTCCAGACTTTCATACG
>OCTX011767431.1_pt1 | contig 10172 bp, 7 predicted proteins | sample 1539691 | NCBI WGS metagenome assembly OCTX01 (sample SAMN02144231, study PRJEB22623) | gut metagenome | biome: sheep rumen | host: Ovis aries | place: New Zealand | reverse complement strand
TGATGTAAATCACGTCAGTAGGAGGTGTACCTGGTTTCAAGCCAAATCCAAATACGAGAATGGCAAGGCCGATTCCAGAGATTGCACCAAGGGCAAGGCTACCATACCTTGAACCCACCCAAAGGGCCAGCAATACGATGAGTAGCTGGATAATCATGGTAATTGTCATAGGTTTTTGTTTTTTATGTTATTAAGTTTTTCGTTATTTCGTTATTTCGTTATGACGTTGTAACGTTATTTCGTTATGACGTTGTAACGTTATTTCGTTGTGACGTTGTAACGTTATTTCGTTATTACGGTATTTTGTTATTCATATTGTCTTAGCGCGGCGAGTAATTGGTTGTTTTCGCTTTTCGTTCCAATAGTTACACGTAGGCAATCTTGACAGAGGCTGATGCGAGAGCGATTGCGCACGATGATGCCGCGATCTACTAGATAATCATATATCTTTTGTGCCTCCGTCATCTTTGCCAAGAAGAAGTTTGCATCCGAGGGGTAAACCTTCACGCAAATAGGGAGATCCTTGAAGGAACTGATGAGACGACTACGTTCCAATAGCAAAACGTTCACCCATTTCTCTACTTCGTATGGTGCGGATAGAGCGTCAAGTGCTTCCTTTTGCGTCAGCAAGTTGACATTATATGGATATTTCACCTTATTAAATAAATTGATGATGTCTTCACTGGCAAATGCCATACCCAATCTTATAGCTGCACATCCCCATGCTTTACTCATGGTATTGAGGATGATTAAGTTAGGATGCTTACTCAGTTCATCGCGAATGGGCTTCTGTGAAGAAAAGTCGGAATATGCCTCGTCGATAATCACCAATCCCTCGAATTTCTCCACGACCTTGAGCATTTCATCGCGGTTGAAGTTGTTGCCTGTAGGATTGTTGGGCGAACAAATCCAGATGATTTTCGTATTTTGGTCACAAGCCTTCAAAAGCTTGTCAGCAGACAATTGGTAATCATCGTCCAACAAGACAGGGCGGTACTCGATTTCGTTAATGTCTGCGCACACCTTATACATACCGTATGTGGGTTCGATGGCCACTACGTTATCTTTTCCTGGTCTACAAAAACAACGATAGGGTAGGTCGATGGCTTCATCACTACCGTTTCCCAAGAATATTTGTGAGGTAGGTACATTCTTGATTTTCGATATTTTCTCCTTCAACTCCCATTGCAGAGGGTCAGGATACCTGTTCAATGGTTTGTTGTATGGATTTTCATTGGCATCAAGAAACACCTTAGCCGTTTTTCCGCTATATTCGTTTCGAGCCGAACTATACGGAGCCAACTTCCAAATATTGGGTCTGACCAATTCCTTTAATGATTTCATGATCGTGTGATTTGTTGTATTCTTACTGTCATGGCATTCTTGTGTGCATGTAGTTGCTCGTTTTCAGCCATTTCTTCCACTGCCTTTCCGATGGAACGAATACCTTCGGCAGACAAGTGTTGGAAGGTAATCTTGCGATTATAGCTATCGAGATTCACGCCATTATAAGCAAGTGCATAACCATGTGTGGGAAGGGTGTGATTGGTTCCGCTGGCATAGTCGCCCGCACTTTCACAAGCGTACTCACCTAAGAAAACACTTCCGGCATTCACCACCATATTTGCCATCTCCTCCCAATTGGAAGTAGCGATAATAAGATGTTCAGGAGCGTATGCGTTGCTCAGTTGCATGGCTTCATCATAGTCTTTCACCAATACAAACCTACTATTGTCAAGTGATTGCTTGGCTATCTCCTTACGTGGAAGTAATGCCAATTGCTTGATCGTTTCTTCCTCCACCAGATGCAACATCTGTTCTGATGTGGTGATAAGCAAAGCTTGTGAATCCGTGCCATGTTCGGCTTGACTCAATAAGTCGGCGGCTACAAATACGGGGTTGCTACTCTCGTCGGCAATGACGCATACTTCAGAAGGACCTGCTGGCATGTCGATAGCTACATCGTGCAAACTCACTTGTTGCTTAGCAGCCATCACGTATTGGTTTCCTGGTCCGAATATCTTATAGACCTTGGGGACAGATTCCGTTCCATACGCCATAGCGCCGATGGCTTGTACGCCACCGCATTTGAAAATCTTGTCTACACCTGCTATTTGGGCAGCCATGAGAATGGCTGGATGAACCTTCCCTTCACGATTTGGTGGCGTGCAAAGAACGATTTCCTTACACCCTGCTATCTTAGCAGGAGTGGCCAACATCAATACCGTGGAAAAGAGTGGGGCAGTACCGCCAGGTATATATAATCCTACCTTTTCGATAGGAACGCTCTTCTGCCAACAATTTACACCTGGGCAAGTCTCTACTTTCTCTCCTTCAAACTTCTGCGACTCGTGGAAACGGGCAATGTTGCCATGTGCTAATGTCAAAGCGTCTTTCAACTCTTGCGAAACCAATCTACCAGCCTCTTCCATTTCCTCTGCTGAAACGGCCAAAGACGATAGTTTGACATGGTCGAATTTCTCCTCATAGAACTTCACGGCCTCGTCGCCTTTCACCCGAATGTCTTGTAGCACGTTCGCTACCGTGGCATTGAGTTGGGAAACGTCAAGTCGTGGGCGTTCGATGATTTCCTTCCAATCGTCGCGTGATGGATATTTGATGATTCTCATATTGCTTTACAAAATCATTTTCTCGATGGGAGTAACAAGGATACCTTGTGCGCCCATCTCTTTCAGTCTTCCGATGATTTCCCAGAAACGTTTTTGGTCGAGTACGGTGTGAACTGAGCACCAATCGTCATCTGCCAAAGGAATGATAGTAGGACTCTTCAAGCCTGGCAATACGTTGATGATGTCGTTCAGGCGATTCTTCGGAACGTTCATTCTCACGTATTTCTTATCTTCGGCTTGTCTTACCGCCTCAATGCGGAACATCATCTCGTCGAGTATCTCTTGCTTTTCATCGCTGAGGTGCTTGTTTCCAATCAACAAGGCTTCGCTTGACATGACTAATTCCACTTCGCGCAGGTTGTTGCTAACGAGCGTACTTCCCGAACTAACGATGTCGAAGATACCGTCAGCCAATCCTATTCCAGGACTGATTTCTACGCTACCGGTAATTTCGTGTATATCGGAAGAAATACCCTTTTCCTGCATGAATTTTCTGAGGATATTAGGATAAGACGTGGCAATTTTCTTTCCGTTGAACCACTCCAATCCCTGATAGTCGTGTTCCTTGGGAATGGCAAGCGAAAGACGGCATTTGCTAAATCCTAAACGAGCGATGATGTTGGCATCTTCGCCCTTTTCCAAATACTCGTTCTCACCTACGATGCCTATATCGGCCACACCGCTGGCAACACTCTGAGGAATATCGTCGTCTCTGAGATACAATATTTCAATGGGAAAATTGGATGATTGTACGAGAAGGGTGCGTTTGATGGAACTAACCTTGATGTCGGCTTCAGCCAATAAATTCATCGTGTCTTCATAAAGACGCCCCTTGGATTGTACGGCAATTCGTAACATAAGTTCTAATTTTCTTTAAATACCATGCAAAATTAATCTTTTTCATGAAAATTTGCAAGAAATATTGTAATTTTGTGCCCGATAATAGTTTTTATGCATATTAAATACGTTTTTCTTGTATCGGCTTTAGCGTTATTGTCTGGTTGTGTGAATAACGGACAATCTGAAACTACACCTTGGGGCACTCCCCTTCAAGGCAATCAAGTGGCTAAAGGTCAAACCGTGGATAGTGTGGAGGCAAGTACTTACAAGTTGGCTGACATTCAGAACAACGGCGAGTTGATTATGCTCACGTTGACAGGTCCAGACACTTATTATGACCATCGAGGTTACAAGATGGGACTTCAATATCGGTTGTGTGAGAAGTTCGCGCAAAAGATTGGCGTTTCCCTTCGCGTAGACGTTTGTAAGGACGAGGCGGAAATGGTGGATAAGTTGATGGAAGGAGAAGGCGACGTGATAGCCTATACATTGCCTCACAACTATAAAGATGTGCTTTATTGCGCATCGTCCTGGGCTGTTAATAAAGGCAACCGTGAATTGGCGGATTCCCTGAATCGTTGGTATTCTCCGCAATTAGAAGAGAAAATGAAAGCAGACGAGGCTTTCTTGTTGTCTACGCAAAGTATCTCTCGCCACGAATATGCTCCCGTGCTGAACAAAGCTGGTGGAGTCATCTCTCACTACGATGAGTATTTCCGCAGGTATGCGCATTTGGCACGATGGGATTGGCGACTTTTGGCAGCCCAATGTTATCAAGAGTCTACGTTTGATCCCAAGGCACAATCGTTTGCTGGTGCTTGTGGCTTGATGCAATTGATGCCTGCTACGGCGCATGATTTAGGTTTGGAACCCGAACAGGTGTGGGAACCTGAAAAGAATATTGCGGCTGCTGCCAAGTATATCGGTCAATTGAATTATCACTTTAGGGACATCAGGAATTTCAACGAGCGAACCAAGTTTGTCTTGGCAGCTTACAACGGTGGTGCGTTTCATGTGAGAGACGCCATGTCGTTGACAGAGAAGAATGGAGGCAATCCCCATATATGGAACGAGGTTTCCGAGTATGTGAGAAAGTTAGCCACGCCTGAGTTCTACAACGATTCCATCGTGAAGTATGGATATATGCGCGGTTCTGAAACGGCTGATTACGTTACGCGCATTCATAGTTTGTGGAGTAAGTATCGTGGTGTGGCAAAACCGCATCATGCTAAGAGCACGGCATCTGGAAAGCCCCAGAAAGCTAAACATAAGAATAAGTATCGCGTTTAAATCATAGTATCATGAAAACAAGTTTTAAGATTCGCAGAAAATACACCATTCCGGCATTGTTATGTGTGTTGGTCATCATCGGATTGGTTTTATATTATTTCATGTCGTCGTTATCGGCAAAGGAAGGAACTTCGTATATTTACGTTGATAGGGATGATACGGCGGATTCGATTTACGCCAAATTGGAACCCATTAGCAACAAACATTCTCTCAATGCATTCAAGATGTTGGCAAGACATTCAAGTTTCTCCGACCATATTCATACGGGTCGTTATGCGATAGAGTCGGGCGAGGGTGCATATACTATTTTCAAGCGATTGAAGAATGGTTTGCAATCTCCGATGAATGTCACCGTTCCATCCGTTCGCACGTTGGAAAGATTGAGTTCTGAGGTCTCCAGTAAGTTGATGCTTGATAGCGCGGAATTATATCAAGCCTTGACTGATCCCGAGGTTTGCAAGAAATATGGATATGATACGGCAACCATCGCTTGTATGATTATTCCCAATACGTATGACATGTATTGGAACGTAAGCGTGAATACTTTCCTCGATAGGATGAAGAAGGAAAGCGACAAGTTTTGGAATCAAGAGCGATTGGCTAAGGCCAAGGCGATGCGCCTTACTCCTAACGAGGTGATTATCCTTGCCAGCATCGTAGACGAGGAAACGGCAAACAACGGGGAGAAACCCATGATTGCGGGAATGTATTATAATCGTCTGAGATACCACAACGAAATCAATCCGAAAGGAATGTTGCTTCAAGCCGATCCTACCGTGAAGTTTGCCTTGAAACAATTTAGTCTTCGTAGAATCTATAATTATCACTTGCAAGTGGATAGTCCTTATAACACGTATAAGTATGCAGGACTTCCTCCAGGACCTATTCGCATTCCGTCGGTCGTTGGCATTGATGCGGTGTTGAATTATGCTCACCATGACTATTTATATATGTGTGCCAAGGAAGACTTTAGCGGTACGCATAACTTTGCCCGTACCATGAGCGAACACTTGCAAAATGCTGCCCGATATTACGTTGCCTTGAATAAGAGGGGAATACATTAGTTTTATCTTCAGGTTCATCGCTTACTTCAATTAGAAGCGAACGATGAACTGGTGAAATATTAGACAAATACGCATGAAAATGAAAAGAGATTTATTGGTATTTTTATTTGCCATGACAACTTTCTTATGTGTGAATGCACAAGAAAATGAAATGTATATTAAGTCCATGTTGGGAGGAACATTGTCTACCTTGACTAACCTTGACAATACGAAAATGAAACTTGGCTTGGTAGCTGGTGGAGAGTTTGGTTACCGTTTTTCTAATCCTTTTGCATTAACGGCAGGAGTTCTTTTTTCTATGCAGGGAACAGCATTTAAGAAAGACACAAAACATGAAGATGCATTATCTACGCTGACGTACATCAATATTCCTATTCTTGCCAATTTGTATATTGCTCATGGATTGGCTATAAAGGCAGGTGTTCAACCAGCATATTTGTTGTCAAGATCTTGGACTCATAATGATTATTGGGGTAAAAATAGTAATATTAATACTGATAATATCATTACTGGTGCAAGGAGATTTGACCTTTCCATTCCCATGGGACTTTCTTATGAGTTTTCCAATTTCGTGTTTGATTTCCGTTACAACCTTGGCTTAGCCTCGATTTCAAGTCATGCAGAAGCACATAACAGCGTTTTCATGTTGACTTTTGGTTACAAAACTTTATTTAAGTAATCCTAATCAAAGACGATGTGTTTGCTGGTAATTAAAATAAAAGTATATATATAGACAACATATGCGAAATAGCGTTTTCTAAACCTCTATATAAGATCATTGTTGTCCGCTAAACGGCGGCCTGGAAGGCCAATAAGCTTATAGCCTAGGGCAACGCCCTAGGTAAGAGTGAATGTGGAATCTGCGCGCTGTAAGCGCAAAAGCATTGATAGTTAGACTCTTTTGCTCTTTCAGAGCGAAATATGTTGGTGTTCCTTTTCCCAGGGCTTTATGCTTGTTGGCCCTTCGAGCCGCTTGTAAGCCCCTATATGATAGAACATCATTGGATTGTATACAGACAAAGGCATTTCGGACGTTTTTGAAAAGTTTTAGCGGACAACAATAATATAAGATGCGGAATCAACACCGCATCTTTTTTTTGTGTCTTGCAATTAAGAAAGTTTAACGCCCTCGTTGGTTATGTTTCCGATAAATTGGTGTCTATATAACAGTAGGAATAACAAAACCAAAACGAATAATGAATAAGCAAGCCATTATCACCCTTTTACTCGTGCTTATCGCGATGTTTATGTGCAATAATATCGCCTATGCAGATATTATTCGTGGTCGTGTGGTGGACTCGGAAACAAAGGAAGCATTACCTGAAGCATCGGTGAAGATGACGCAAAAATTCGGTGACAATGGTACGATAACAACGACGACCAAGGCAGACTCATTGGGCGTTTTTCATGTCCATGCCGATGGGAAGTGTAGCATAGAGGTTTCGATGTTGGGTTATTACTCGAAAACGAAGACGGTATTGGTGTTCGGTGATAGTCGTAAGGATACGCTCGATATTGGCAACATTGAACTGAAAATGTCTCCTCAGATGTTGAAGATGGTGGAAGTGACTGGTCGTGCACGACGGTTTACGGTGAGAGGCGACACGATAGTCTTCCATCCCGAAGCATTCCATTTACAAGAAGGCGCGCGACTTGACGAACTGATTCGCCAATTGCCTGGCGTTGAGGTGGATAATCAAGGCAAAATGTCGTGGAACGGAAAACCTATTCGCCTGACGATGGATGGTGAGGGGATGATGGGTGGCGATCAGTTGATAAGGCAATTGCCTGCTGAAGCCGTGAAAGACATTAAGGCTTATAATAAAGCCTCGGAGTTTAGCGAGCGCACGGGAAAGGACGATGGAACGCAAGATATGGTGCTCGACTTGACCATAAAACCAGGCTTCCTCGACCGCTGGTATGGTGATGTGTCTGTAGGCTATCAAACTCCCAAATACTATGAGGGAGAATTGTCAATGAACCGTCTTTCAAAGACTGACCCCATGATGGTTTTTGCCAATGCCAACAATATTGAGAAGACGCTCCGTAAGAGCATGAATGGATGGAGTGGAAGTTGGGGGGATGGCTATGGCCAAGAACAGGGCATCGCAGCAGGTTATCAGCATAAATGGAAAAAGAAGGAAGGTACGCAGGAAATGAAAAGTCAGTACACTTTCACCGGCAACGTGGCTCATGATGACAATTGGAACACTTCGCACGCAGAGACCGAAAACTACCTGCCAAATACCGCTGCCATGCGTAGTACCAGTGAGCAATATCATCGCAATCATGAATTAAGTCCTACGCTAAACGCTGACCTTCATTGGGCAACCGATTCGTTGAATTCTTTCACCATTCGCGCAAGTGTGGAGCATCAAGACAAACGCTCGCATAGCAGACAAACGGTAGAACAAGAGGAACTAAATGCGAGTGGTTATTTACCAACGTTAAGCCAACATGTGGACAAGCACGGCAATGGACGCACAACCTCACTTAGAACCACTGCCATGTGGGATCATTACATCAAGGACGGTGGACTCAATGGTAGTGTCTCGTTGAACTATTCCGATAGCAAGGCCAACAATTGGACTGACCGCAACGTTATCTCGCATATCGCCTCACTCGCATCCTCAAAATTGAACCAGTCTTTCACCTCTCCCAATTCCTCACTATCTACGGAAGCGCAATGTCTCTTTTCCAAATGGCTTACCAAGAATTGGCTGATGAAAGCGCAATATATCTTTCATTATCAGAGAGACAGGAAGGATTGCGACTTTATGACCGATGGCATTGCAGACGCTGCCAACTCATATCGTGACCGCTCTACCAATCACGCTCATAGTTTGAGAATCGGTTCTACTTTCAATTTCAAACCCTTCCAAATCATCCCCAACATCTATGCAAAATGGCAACATGAGAGTCAGGATTATCAACGTGGTTTGCTCGATACCACTGCCGTGCGTCGTCAACTGCTTATAGAGCCTGACATTCGTACCACTTGGAAACTGAGCAAGACAATAGGTTTCGAGTTCAGCTATAAATATTATACCTCCCTTCCCAGACTTCTTCAAACTATCGGTTATCGCGACCTCACTGACCCGCTCTTCATTACCGAGGGCAATCCGATGCTAAAAGATTCGCATAGCCACGATTTCAAATTGTCTTACAACATGGTGCTCGCCAAAAGCCAAACCTCTCTCAGTGCCAGCATGGGGTATAGAGCCAATGATCGCGACCGTGTGACGGCTCTCAGCTATAACCCATCTACCGCCGTTTACGTCAGTCGTCCCGAAAACGTACGTGGCAGTCGTTCATGGGAGTTTCGTCTTGACATCGACCAAGCTATTGGCGAACTATTTAGATTAGAGAACGAGTTTCGTCTTCAAACCGCCCGACGCTATGGCTATCTTACTTTGTTGCCTATGCAAACCGAACGCACGTTGAATCGTCAAACCGACTTCCACCCTAAAGACCGTCTTACCCTGTCGTTTGATAAGAACTGGTTGAAAGCGTCCGTATTTGCCAAGATTGAAGCCAACCGCCTTCGTTTTACTGCCTCGCCAGAACAGAATACCACTCTTTGGGACAACAACTTTGGCTTTAATGCCGAGGCAACGGTGGGTAAGTTTGTCTTTGAGACCGATTTCACCGAAACTACTCGTCGAGGCTACGCAGCACAATCGATGAATCGCAACATGCTGCTATGGAACGCTGCCATTACTTGGAAAATCCTAAAGAACAAGGCGCGCCTCAAACTGGAGTTCGAAGACATCCTAAACAAACAGGACAACTTCTGGAGTGAGCGTTCTGCCTATCAGCACTCCACTTCATGGCAGGATTTCCGTCATCATTATATCAATCTCAGCTTTACCTATCATTTGGATGCGAAGAAGAAGGATTAAAGTGGGGTGAGACCTCTCCCCACCCCTCTCCCAAGGAGAGGGAGCCTTAAGTGATTGTGAGAGCTTAATTGTGAACTTTCTATTATCAAAGCATATCTCATGCTTCTTACTATCTAACTATCTTACTTTCTTTTTCAAAGCATATCTCATGCTTCCAACTATCTTACTATCTTACTTTCTTTTTTCAAAGCATATCTCATGCTTCTTACTTTCTTGCTTCTTACTTTCTTTCTTATCCTTGTGCAAAGTTACTGCTAAAAATCCCTATCTCCAAAAAACACCCTTCAAATAGGTGTAAAAATCTGTTAATAAAATAGGATATTCGTGTTAAAAAGTACAAACGCCATATTTACGCCCAGTAAACGCCATATTAATGAGATCTAAACACCATATTTATGGGGTGTAAATGTGAAACTAACAATTAACAATTAACAATTAACAATTAA
>OCTX012184343.1_pt1 | contig 10173 bp, 5 predicted proteins | sample 1539691 | NCBI WGS metagenome assembly OCTX01 (sample SAMN02144231, study PRJEB22623) | gut metagenome | biome: sheep rumen | host: Ovis aries | place: New Zealand | reverse complement strand
TCCATCTGCTCGAGAAAGAAATAGAAAGCTACGGCCTCATTGACGTCACTCCCGCCGGGCATGAATTCCTCATTCACCCCCACGAGCTCATTATGGTGGAAGACCGCGTATTTGCCGGAACCGGCGGCGCAGACGACGACGATGACGAAGAGGCCGCGGCAGCGGCGAACGCCGTAATGAAGGGCGGTGGCGCAGGAGACCCCGTCCTGCTCTCCATGCTCAAGGACCTGCGCCGCGACGTGGCCCGCAAGCTTGGCCTCCAGCCATGGATTCTCTTCGGAGACCCTGCCCTGGAAGACATGTCCATACTCTACCCCATCACCCTGGAGGAGCTGCGCAGTTGCCAGGGAGTCGGAGAGGGCAAGGCCAAGAAGTTCGGCGCCGAGTTCGTGAACCTCATACGCAAGTATGTGGAGGAGAACGAGATAATACGCCCCGACGACTTCGTGGTAAAGTCGGTCCCCAGCAAGTCGGCAAACAAGATTTTCATCATCCAGAGCATAGACAAGTGCATGTCCCTGGAAGACATAGCCGACGCCAGGGGGCTCGACATGGAAGAGCTGATGGGAGAAATCGAGGCCATAGTATCCACGGGCACCAAGCTCAACCTCGACTACTACATCGACGCCAACCTCGACGAGGACGTCGTGGACGAGATATACGACTACTTCAAGGACGAGGCCTCATCCGACTCCATAGAAGAGGCCATCCAGGCTCTGGGAGGCGATTATGAAGAAATGGAAATCCGCCTCGTGCGCATTAAGTTCCTCTGCGAAATAGCGTCGTGATTCCCCAGGAGACAGTTGCCCTCATCCTCGACACTGCACGCATAGAAGATGTCGTAGGAGACTTCGTGACGCTCAGGCGCCGCGGGGCCAACTATGTGGCCTGCTGTCCCTTCCACAACGAAAAGACTCCGTCCTTCTACGTTTCTCCCGCCAAGGGCATCTACAAGTGCTTCGGCTGCGGCAAGTCCGGCTCCGCCGTCGGTTTCGTGATGGAGCACGAGCACAGTTCCTACGTGGAGGCCCTGCGCTATCTTGCCGCCAAATACCGCATCGACATAGTCGAGGAGGACGAATCCCCCGAGGAGATTCAGCGCCGCCAGCGCCGGGAGAGCCTGCTGCTGGTGAGCGAATTTGCCCAGAAGTTCTTCGCGTCCCAGCTTGAAACTCCCGAGGGGCGCTCCATCGGTTACGCATACCTGCGTTCCAGGGGCCTGGAAGACGAGACCATACGCCGCTTCGGCCTCGGATGGGCACCGTCGGGCCGGACCGCCCTCATAGATGCAGCGCAGGCGGCAGGATACAAGCTGGAATACCTGCTCGCCGCAGGTCTCGCCGTACAGCGAGAAGACGGCTCGGTGGCCGACAAGTTCCGCGAACGGGTGATGTTCCCTATCCACTCCGTGAGCGGGCGCGTACTTGCCTTCAGCGGACGCACCCTTCATGCAGACAACCCCGCCAAATACGTAAACTCCCCTGAGACTGAGATTTACGTGAAGAGCCGCCAGTTGCTTGGCATATGGTTCGCCAAGAGCGAGATTTCGCGCAGCGGCAAGTGCATACTGGTGGAGGGCAACGTGGACATGGTGACGCTCCACCAGCTTGGCATCACCAACGTGGTGGCCTCGCTCGGCACTTCGCTCACGGTGGAGCAGATTCGCCTGATTCACAAGTTCACGGAGAATGTAACCATAATGTACGACGGCGACAGCGCCGGCATCCACGCCGCACTGCGCGGCCTCGGCCTCGTGCTGCAGGAGGGCCTCAACGTCAAGATCGTCCTTCTCCCGGAGGGCGAGGACCCCGATTCCTTCGGCCGCAAGCACACGCTGCAGGAGGTGCAGGACTACATCGCCGCAGGCGAACGAGACTTCATCGAATTCAAGACCGACCTGCTGCTTTCCGAGGCCGGTTCCGACCCGCTGAAGAAGGCGGAGCTCATCAACGACATCGCCGACACCATCGCCCAGATACCCGACCCCGTCAAGCGTTCGGTCTACGTGGATACCGTATCCATGCGCTTCGGCATCGAGTCGTCCATACTCTTCGAACGCATATCCGGCGACCGCCGCCGCAAGCAGGAAGAGGCCGCCCGCGAGAGGGAAAGGGAGCGCCGCCGCCAGGACGGGCAGGCTCCCGCCTCAGGCCCGGAGCCCGCGGTGGAACTCACCCCCGCCGTACATCTCCCGGAAGAGCAATACGAGGAGAACCGCACCCTGGCTCCGGCAGAAAGGGACCTGCTGTATTTCCTTCTCAGCTATGGATGCGACCCGCTCGACTTCGAGACCGATTCGCCGTATTATTCCGGCTCCGAGGAGGAGAAGCCCACCGTGGCGCAGTTCATACGCGAAGCCCTGGACGATGACGGCACCACCTTTGCAAATACCGTGTACCGCAAGCTGTACGACGCCTACATGGCCCTGTACGACAGCGGCGCGCCGCAGGAGAGCATAGTCAAATCCATACTCGACGGAGAGGACCGCGTGCTGGCCGACCTCGCCGCCCGCTTCTCCACGGAGAAGTACCAGCTTACGGTGGGTGCCTTCGAGGCGGCGCTCACCAGCCGCACCACCTTCCTGGTGAGGGGCGTTCCCAAGGCCATCATGGTCTACGCCGAGCGCCGCGTCCAGGACCGCCTCGACACTCTGAGGCGCTCGCTCGCAGGAGCGGGGGCCGGGCAGCAGCTGCCCATAATGCAGGAAATACTCAAGCTGCAGGCCGCCCAGAGGCGCATCAACCAAATGATAGGAAGAGAAAAAACAGAATGACAATGAAAGAGAAACGCACTCTCGTAACCTGCGCACTGCCGTACGCCAACGGCCCTGTGCACATCGGCCATCTGGCGGGCGTATACGTGCCCGCAGACATCTATGTCCGTTACCTCCGCATGAGGGGCAGGGACGTCCTGTACGTCTGCGGCTCCGACGAGCACGGCGTGCCCATCACCATCAAGGCACGCGAGCAGGGCTGCACGCCCCAGGACATCGTGGACCGCTATCACAAGATAATCAAAGACTCCTTCACCGGCCTGGGAATCAACTTCGACATCTACGGCCGCACGTCCTCAGAGGTCCATGCAGAGGGAGCGTCGGAGTTTTTCCGCAAGCTGTACGACGAGGGCAAGTTCGTCACCCGCGAAAGCGAGCAGTACTATGACCCCGAGGCACATACGTTCCTTGCCGACCGTTACATCGTGGGCACATGCCCCCGCTGCGGCAACGAGAACGCCTATGGCGACCAGTGCGAGAAATGCGGCAGCACCCTCAGCCCCGAAGAGCTGATCAACCCGCATTCCAAGCTCAGCGGCGCCACGCCCGTCAAGAAGAAAACCACACACTGGTACCTGCCGCTGCAGGACTACGAGCAGTGGATTTCGCAGTGGATACTCGAGGGCCACAAGGAATGGCGTTCCAACGTATACGGCCAGGTCAAGAGCTGGCTCGACGGAGGCCTGCAGCCCCGTGCCGTCACGCGCGACCTCGACTGGGGCGTGCCCGTTCCCGTAAAAGGAGCCGAGGGCAAGGTGCTCTATGTATGGTTCGACGCCCCCATCGGATATATCTCGAACACCCGCGAACTGCTGCCCCAGAGCTGGGAGAAGTGGTGGAAGAGCGAAGACACAAGGCTCGTACACTTCATCGGAAAAGACAACATCGTCTTCCACTGCATCGTCTTCCCTGCCATGCTCAAGGCATACGGCGACGGCTACATACTCCCCGACAACGTCCCCGCCAACGAGTTCCTCAACCTCGAGGGCGACAAGATTTCCACCTCGCGCGGCTGGGCGGTATGGGCTCATGAATACCTGCAGGACTTCCCCGGCAAGGAGGACGTAATGCGTTACGCCCTGACCGCAAACGCCCCGCAGACAGCCGACAACGACTTCAGCTGGAAAGACTTCCAGGCCCGCAACAACAGTGAGCTCGTGGCCATCTTCGGCAACTTCGTCAACAGAGCCATCGTGCTCACGCACAAGTACTTCGGTGGCAAAGTCCCGGCCTGCGGCCCCCTCACGGAGACCGACAAGGAAGTGCTCGCCGAAATCCCCGCGCTCAAGGAGTCGATGGAGAAGAACCTCGAAGGTTTCCGCTTCAGGGAGGCCCTGCGCGACGCCATGGGCATAGCCCGGGCGGGCAACAAATACATCTCCGACACCGAGCCCTGGAAGGTTGCGAAAACCGACCTCGACCGCACCGCGACCATCCTCAACATCTGCATCCAGATCTGCGCCGACCTCGCCATCGCCTTCGAGCCGTTTACTCCCTTTGCAGCCGAAAGACTGCGCAGGATGCTGGGAGTCACGCTGTTCGCAGGCTCCGACCACCGCGTCGGCGAGCGCGAGACCGTCAACACATACAAGGCCGGCGAGGGCTGCGCCCTGCACACCGTGAGCGGAGAGGTTCCCGCCCCGGCCCCCGGAGAACTGCGCATCGACTGGGAAATCCTCGGCCGTCCGCAGATAATTCCCGCAGGACACGCCATAGGAGAGCCCGAACTGCTCTTCGCAAAGATTGAAGACGACGCTATCAACGCCCAGCTCGCCAAACTCGACGAGGCACGCGCCCGCATCGAGGCCGCACGCAAGGCGGAAGAGGCCCGCAAGGTCGCTCCGCAGAAGGACGAATGCAGCTTCGAGGACTTCGAGAAGATGGACATCCGCACCGCCACCGTGCTGGAGGCAGAGCGCGTCCCCAAGACCGACAAACTCCTCAAACTCACGATTGACACCGGCATCGACCGCCGCGTCATCGTATCCGGCATAGCCGAGTTCTACTCCCCCGAGGACATGCTGGGCAAGCAGATATGCATCCTGGCGAACCTCAAGCCCAGGGTCATCCGCGGAATAGAAAGCCACGGCATGATACTCATGGCCAAGCAGGGCGACGGCACAATGCGCTACGTCACCCCTGCCGAAGTACTGAACAACGGTTCCCAAATAGGTTGATTATGAAACGATTCGCCCTTGCATGCGGTCTTCTCGCCGCCAGCATCACCCTCGCCGCCCAGGACTGGGGCGGCCACTACAAGATGGAAACTCCCGACGAGAAGGTCGGCGACCTCTACCTCATTCCCGTAAGTCCTTCCGAGGCCGAATTCCTGCTGATAGTCAAGAGCATAGACGGCACCAGGATGGAAGTCCTGTACGACACCCAGGACGGCACGGTAAGCCTTCGCGATGGCAAGTTCGTCTGGCATGCCCCCGAGTCGCAGTACAACATAACGCTCAACCTCTATCCCGAGGTCGAAGACGGCGTACCGATGGAGGGCACCATAAGCATAGCCGAAGATACCGGCGGTGGAGAGTATTCTTATTCCAGCCTCAGTCCCGACGGTTACTACCGCCGCGACGACTCGGTATTCGTTACCCCCGAAGGTTACATGTACAGGGTAGGTGCCGACGGAAGCGGCTGCATGCTGGCCACGGGAGGCATCTACACCGGAAAGGTCAGCCTTCCGCAGTCCGTCAAGGGCCCGTTCGGCCGCATTTATCCCGTGAAGGGCATCGAGGCCGACGCATTCAAGTTCTCCCGCGCACTCACGCAGGTGGAGCTGTACGACGAATCCCAGTCCATAGCCCCCGGGGCCCTGACTTACACCGAGATACCCTATTTCTGGAACGAGCTTCCCATGCCTTACTTCGCCTATCCCGACAAGAGCAAGAGCCGCTTCGTAATCCCCTATTTCCAGGAATTCGAAAGCCCCGCAAGCGAGCGTCAGTGGATCGTCTTCAAGCAGAACCTCGCACCTGCCGTTCAGAGCGGTGACACAACTGCCGACGAGAGCAAGCGCGAAGGAAGGGTTGACCAGGACTTCGGCAGCACCAGGGGCATATTCTACACCCTCCAGGCCGAAAAGGACGAGATATCCAAGATGTTCCGCGGCTACGATGCCGGCGAAATCGAAGTCCTCGTAGCGGATCCCATGTTCGTAGCCCATCACACCTTCCCCGCCTTCGGGCGCTGGAAGTTCCCCGAGAAGGAAGTCTCAGCACCCAAGGCCATTGAGACCGCCATGAGCCGCAAGACCGGCCGCCCGGTCATGTACAGCCGCAAGGCCGCCTGGCTGCGCGACGGCAACGGGGAGCTCGACATAGTTGAGTACGAGCACGTCAATCACCAGGCAATGGTGAGCTTCGTGTGGCAATGCCGCGGCGAAATCATCGCCCATGGCAGCCTTACCACCGAAATAGAATCGGAGTTCGAAGACTCTGGCGTGTGGAACGTCGATGACGAAGGCAAGTACGGCATTCCCGATGTCGTCACCATCGCCTTCGACGGCAACGGCGCCGTAACCATCTTCCTGGCAAAGAATTCTCCCGAAAGCATCAACTGCTTCGCACTCCACCAGAACGAGGAAGAATTCCAGTTCGTCTACCTCGACCAGTGGTACAGGTACGTGGACATTCTTTAGCAGCGATTCTTCAAGAGTTATCCGGGTGCGACATGGACGTGTCTGCACCCGGATTTGACTAATATAAGCGTCCGAAGCTGTATCCTGCGGAGACGGATCCGGGTCTTGCGTGCCCGGGGTAGGGCGGTTAGTCTATGACAGGGCGCACCGGAAAACCGTAGTAGCGATAGTAGCTACTCTTTCTATGGACACCGGAATAGAAGTCGGCGCTCAACGCTCCGGCCGGATCGCCCGCAGAGAGGGAGGAAGACCAATAATAGCCGTTTGTTCCCACTTTGACGAGGTCTGACTCATCGCGGGCACCTGCTGCAGGAAGGAAAATTGATCTGTTATTATATACTTCAATGTTGCTCGTTACTATCATTCCTGCCACACCTGTTCCTTTGTAATTGTCAGTCCATTTCCATGTACAATTATCACGAAGTTCGCTCCACTCGTCATTCGTCGGCATCCGCCAACCCCTGCCAAAATATGAGTTGGCAGCATCATCGGCCAAGTCAAGATACAGTTTATTATCCCACGTTCCATAAGAAGACTTGGTATTGTACTTGGTCAGACTACGGAAAGACCCGTTACACCATTTGTATGTCGACCAATTATAATCCTCCTTTGGCGCCGTTTCGCCCCAGGCATAATAATCTCCGTACTCTTCAGGAGCAGACGCGCCTACATTCCACGAAGCCCACCTTACCGAAAGGCCAAGGTCCACGGCTTCAACTGCAGGTCTTTCTCTGACTATTACCTCACACTCATCAGTACAGCCCTCATCAACCGTCGTAGCCGTGATTAAGGCAGTGCCCGGCCTGACAGCTTTCACAAGCCCATTGGATACAGTTGCAACACGCGAATCGGACGTGGTCCAAACCACCCTCTTATCCTCCGCCGTCGTGGGCATGATGGTCGTATGAAGCCGGAATTCATCCCCGGCATACAGTTTCATATATTTTGTATCCAGACTGACAGACGCTACTTTGGACGGGTCCGCGGCCATTTCGCACAACAGCGAGATAAAACTTTTAGCCGATTGTTTCAACAAAGGGAACCAGTCGCGATCGCGGCTTGTCAGTGAAGTAGTACAGTCCAGATTGAGCAGCACAACGGCTGACTGCTGCACTTTCTTGATGGAAACCGCCTGGGTTGGCTTGAATTCCGAGTCTCGCTGCCAGACATTCTCTGATTCGGACAGTCTCCACTCCATGAACATATTCTTGTCCAATACGGAATCGCTGTCGGGACGGATACCTTCAAAACTGAAAGTCACCCTGTTGTTGTCTCTCACCCCTTTTATGACCTTTCCGGAACTGCTGGTCATACCGTAATACTCTACATTTTTGAGACTCAGATCGTTCATATTGAATACACCCTCAACGTACATATTGGACATCTCGGCAGATGACGCCCCATCAAGGGTAAACCTTACCTTCATCCCGTTGGAAGGTCCGGCTATTGTAATCTCTACATTATTGATATTGAATGAATTGTTAAGGTTGCGGGCTATTCTTTTGAATTCGACATTTACTCCATCCATATCCCGGGCAAGAACGCCCTGGGACTCAGGTTTAGACAACATTTCGAGATTCTTGGCAAACAGACTTTCCTGACTCTCGGCATCCTCGCTCAGAAGACCTACAGTCCATGCAGACAACGGAAGGCCGACGACTTTCTGCCCGTAAAGAAGTTTGTTCACTTCCGCCAGATAAGCCTCATTTGTTCCTTTATACTGGTCGTAAAAAGTTGATACATTATCCACGCCATCTGTAAAAGTAACGATTGAAGCACTGGAAAGGTTGGACGGATATGAAGCAAGCTGAAGCTTTCTGATAGCCGCCCTTACAGAATAGTAAAGCATTGTATCGTCATCCTGCTCCAAGCCATCGATAAACTCATAGAAGCGGGGCTTCGTCTTTTCTTTCAGAATGCCTATAGGCAGATAGTACAACTGCGTATTGAACCCTATGATACCAAGATACAATCCGCTTTCCGTACCTCCGGCATGTTCGTCAGGATCAACGGGTATGTCAGGCAGTTTATTACAGGAACAAAGAGCAAGGGTCAAGAAAGCCAGCAATGAAATTCCGAGTTTTTTCATATATATGCAAATCCAGAAATAATAATGTCTCTATTTGTCCGCCTCCCTCTGGGGCACCTTCTGCCAGGGGGTGACGACGGCGCTCAGGCCTGCGACCACTCCCAGACCGCCGCTGACGTTGGTGTAGGTGAAGTTAGGCGGGGTCACTCCGAAGTTGGAGAGCATGTTGAAGTTCACGAGGTACTGGGCCTTGGCGTAGTTGTAGAATTCGTCACTCAGCCGGTAGAGCTCGAGTGCGTACTCCTCGTCGTAACCCAGGGGAATCCTGATAAACTCCGGATCTTCGGGCTCTTCGGGCTCCTTAGGCAAATCGCCGGGCTCGTCTGCAGACGGTTCATCCTCCGTGGCCGGTCCACCGAAATCGAAGCCTCCGAAGTCGATATCGCCGAAGTCGAACGAATCGAAGGTATTGGCGTAGAACGTATAGGTATCACCTCCCGCGAACTGCCTTACCGTCAGCAGCATAAGGGGCTGTCCGGAGAAGAATCCCGTATTGATGAATCCGTCCTGGAAACCCACGCTGGTATAGCCGTCGAGGTCGAGGGAGTTGATGTCGGCGGTGCTCGCAATCTGCCCAGGCGTGAAGTAACTCACCGACACCATGGTGTCTATTACGGTCCCGGGCACATCGGGGATGTCCAGCTCGGCGAATGGCATGACCGGATTTGAAGGGTCGAAGGGGAAATCGGGCATCTTGATATTGGGAACGACGGCGGTATAATAGGTCCGGCGCCGCTTGGCCTTGAGGCCGAAATAATCACCATCCTCTACGGGAGAGGCCATCTTCATGGAAATCTGCCAGGCGTCGGACGAATCCCTGGTGACCGGAGTTATGCTAAGCGACGGCATTCCGGGCATCCGGGGGATGACTGTGGAGGAAGAGGCCTCGGGGGCGCCTCCGCCGGAAACGGACACCTCGATGCGGTCTCCGGGCTTAATCTCCGAACCTGCGGATACAGTCAGACGGTGACGGTTCCAGACGGCTGTATCGGGGACCTCCGCCAGGGAGGCCGGGACGCCGTTCACAAGCACCTTGACGTCGGATATCCGGAAAGGATGCTGCACCTTGCCGGGCTTCTCGAAGGCCGGTTCGGCATAGGCGACCATCATGTCGTTGCTCATGCCCGCGCCGGGCAGGTACTGCACGTAGAACGCCGGCTCGGAGACATTGTCCAGGGCGAAGGGAATCTCGCACGAGGCTGCGGCAAGCAGCATCAGTACAGGAAAAATGCGGAGTGTCTTCTTCATGGCGTTCTAAAATCTGAATGAGGCGCTGAGCGTCGGGATGATGGGGATGAGGCCGTAAGCCATGCCTATGTAGTTGCCGTCGGCGTCGTGGTCGAGCATTGCGAACGAGGCGTTGAGATGATTGTAGACGTTGTAGATGCTCAGGTTGAAATTGAGCCTGCGGCCTCCGTCCAGGGGGACCGAGTAGTCGGCGCCCACGTCGAGCCTGTGATAATCGGGCAGCTTGGCATTGTAGGGAGCCTGGAAGAGCATGTCGGTCATGGCGTCCTGACGGTAGAAAACGACGTGCGTGGGCAGGGTGATGCGATTGCCGGTATGGTAGTTCCAGTTGAAGTAGAGGGAGAGGTTACGCAACGGCCTCCATGTGCCTACGAGGTTGATTTTGTGGCGGTTGTCGTTGTGGTCGGGGAACGGGAAAGG
>OCTX012158630.1_pt1 | contig 10174 bp, 7 predicted proteins | sample 1539691 | NCBI WGS metagenome assembly OCTX01 (sample SAMN02144231, study PRJEB22623) | gut metagenome | biome: sheep rumen | host: Ovis aries | place: New Zealand | reverse complement strand
ATAGCAAAGAATGTCACGCATACATGACGGGTCGGAGTACATATTATTAATGCATATATCGGTCAAGCCGTGATAATTCTGGTACTTATCATACTTATTGAACTTTATGCGGAAACTGTACTTATCACGTTTAGCCTGAGTTACAAACTGTCTTGAGCTGTTTCCTTTAGTACGGATACCTACATTTTCATACTTCTCACCGTCTATGACCACGTCACACGGATAATAAGTCTCCTCATCCGCATGAGCGAGGAAATCAGTCCATGTGCCCTGAGGCATCTGTATATCTATATTATGTACTTCTTCACGGCTGAAAAGGTCATTATAAAGGAGGTCGGCATCATCAGTATTATTGACTCCGGTATACGCAGCAGGATTACCGGCTGTATAGGTCGAACCGTCTTTGTGGACAGTCTCTATTCCGCCTGTATAAAGCCTGTACTGAACACCTGATTTTAGCTCAGGTGAAGAAACTACAGCATACTTGTATTTCTTCAGGGTATTCACATCAAAAACAGTGTTTCCGCCGTCATCAACGAGCGTTACAGGGTTATTCTTTGTCCACTCTTTTACGTAGTCGAGCATTATAGTATTCTGTGAAGTACTTGTCAGTTTTTCGCACTGAATATCTGTAGCTGTTGCAAGAACATTACCGCCAGTAATATCTATAGTACCTACAGATTTCAGTCCCCTGTCGCCGCAGGCAGTTAAATCGCCTCCGGAGATAACAAGAGTAGTTTCAGCCTGTACAGCGTCATTTCCCGCCTTTATAACGATATTTCCTCCCTGAATGTCTACAGAACCCTTTGAAGACTTTAGTCCGTCACCTTCAGAATCTATATTTATAGTACCGCCTTTGACTGTGAGTGATTTTTTTGCTTTAACAGCATCATTTTCTGCGTCCTTGTTAAGAGTATTTATATTGAGTACACCGCCTGTTATCTTCAGGTCATTATTGCATACGATACCTATCTGATTATTAGCATTAATAGTCAGAGTACCTGTGCCGGCATCTCCGCCTTTTATTGTCAGGTCGTCCTTAGCTTCTATGACAGCGTTATCAAGATATGGGTCAGCATATGCAGCTGTGCCGTCTGACAGAGAATTCTCTGTTCCGTCCGAGAGAGTTATCGAGGTCTTTTCGGCATTTTTTACCAGTATCGGCGGAGCATTTTTACCGGTGATATTTACATTTTCAAATATAAGCTTTACTGTTCCGGCATCAGCCTTTTCGTCCGGTACATTGACATATATCTGTCCGTCATCAAGAGTTCCGTCGATATAAAAACTTCCTGAATGGGTTATCGTAACTGTTGTTCCGTTTACCTCAGCATATTTGCCGTCTACAGATATTGAGTTCCTGTTAAGGTGAATACGGCTTTCGACTTCTTCCTCCGGCTCTTTATAGTCAGGAGAAAATGATTCCGGAAGTTCGCATTGATGAAGCAGATAACGCTGCACGCTGACTGCATCCATATTTGTCAGACCGTCGCCTCTGTTATATACGTCAGCACGGTCAGTACCCTTCTCAGTTATGTGTGAAGAGTCTTCGCCGTCTATTCCATATATCTCAGAATTGGCTATAGACTGCATGATGAGTACAGCATCATTCATAGCGACTTTACCGTTGCAGTTTGCATCTCCGTAAACTATCTGGTCTTCAGCTCCGGAAGCAGACAAGTCATTTATAGCGGGATGAATGTTGGTTAAAATGGTTGCAGATAGTGCACCTGCTGCACAAAGTGAAAATAATCGATTGATGTTCATACTTACCTCCTATGCATAATTAATAATTTTAACGCCAATTCCCTGAGATTTCTGTGTGTATTTGTACACTCAATATATAACAAGAAAAATTTTTTGTAAATAAGAAATTCCGACTTTCACAATATTTGATTCAATTACCGCAATATTTGATAAGCTAAATAATATATTGTGCAAAATGTAATTTTTATTATGCAAAATGTTATTGAACTATTATATGCAATATGTTATGATTTTATTGAAAAAACAACTCTCAACCAAAAGGACTCTTTTGCTGCGATACTATATTATCATACGTTTTTTCAGTCAGACAATATGTATGATCTTATATTCTATCAAGCCGTAAAAGTGTCTTTTTGTTTTATAAGGACACACAAAACCGTGCGAACCACTGCAAAAGGCAACTGAACTACTTACCACAAAACATAATTCTCCCCAATTTTTCTTGTTTTATTTCGATAACAAAAATCTATAACCGCCTGATGAGATATCATACACTAAGGTTTAGCATTCCGGCACGTTAGTGCTTTAAAATTTATATGGTATGCAGCAGGTAAATGAAAAAAAGAGGTGGGAGGACTCTTTTGCATCGCAATACCTGTACATACTAATTTTTATGTAAGGTGAGAAAGATGAACAAAAAGAGCAATATCATTACAAACATTATCGTTATTCTCTTTATCGTATTTGGTGCCGTAAACTTCAGTATGGTCATATCCGAGTACTCAGATGTTGTGGATAACGATATCGCCTCAAGAAATTATCTTCAGCAGAGCCTGATAAAAATGCACGAAATGGAAACTGACCTGTGCATCACTATCAACCTCGGACGCAACTCGGATAAAGCCGATAATACTGCGGCTATCGAGGAATATTCCGGAAAGATAGATTACTATATGGGCGAATGCAAAGAGCTTATGAAAAAATATGAGGCTATCGAAAAAACAAGTGACGAGGAAAAGCAGTATAAATTAGTAAAAACTGGTATGAACCAGTACAATGAGATAGTTACTAACGAACTCCTCGCACAAATTAAAGACGGTCATTACGAGACTGCAAACTCAATTTATTTTGAACGCTTCGTAAATAAACGAAATGGTCTTGACAGTGATCTGAACGACCTCCTGAATATTACAGATGACTCTATCAATAACCGCTATGACAAAGCGGTATTCAAAGTAAAGCTCCTCCGCATATTCTTCATCGGATTCGGAATCGTTTTACTCATTCTCCTCAATTTACTTGAGATCCGCAGGAAAAAGATCGCTAAAAATCTTGCAGAAGCTGTCGACACAAATGAAAAGACTCAGGAATCACTCAACAATGCTATCTTCAAGGATAATGTCACTTCTTCAAGCAACAGATTCTCATTCGTTGTTGAATACGGCACAGAGGTTGTCGAGATACCTGAAGATCAGGCTTTTTATTTCATAATGTTTGATATCAAGGATTTCAGCAACATAAACATCATATACGGCACTGATACAGGTGACAAGCTGCTTGCTTCAACAGTTGAAAACATCAGCGATATATTTGAAGGCAGTACTGTATATAGAACAGGTTCCGATGAATTCGTTGCAGTGGTAAAGACTGACGATTCTCAGGATACCTTCACAAGGATCTCAAATCTCGTGGAAAAAGCCTACAGCTTACTTACATCCGATCAGGAACTTAATAACTACCATGTTTCTGCGGACTACTCAATATCACTTGTAAGAAAGACAAGTGTAAGCACTGTTGATATGACGATACACAACCAGCTGAAACAGGCTCTTACAGATGGAAAGAAGTCAGCTTCAGGTCACTGGTACTATAGCGAAGACTGAAAATAAATGAGTACAAATAAAAAGGGGAATATAAAATGAATATTAAAAAGTTTATAGCAGTTTCATGTTCAGCAGCCTGTCTTCTTTCTATGGCATCCTGCGGTAAAAAATCGGATAAAAAGCGTGAAAAGGTAACGCTGAATGTGTGGAAAATGGAAGATGAAGCCTTTATGCAGCAGATGACTGACGACTTCATCGAATACTATAAAGATGATGCCGATATCGAGATAATCCTCGGAAATAAACCGGAGCACTCAATGGTTGAATATATACAGGAAAGTCCGGACGACTCGGCTGATATCCTGTATTTCGCTGACGATCAGTTCGATCAGCTCTATAATGCCGGATATCTGCTCCCTATCGAAGAAAATGCCGACGAAATCATAGAAGCTAACGGCGGAAATAATACAGAGATCATATCTTGTGCTATAAAAAGCCGCAGCCTATATGCCTGTCCTATCACAGCAGGAAACGGCTATTTCCTCTACTATAATGCAAAGTATCTGAATGAATCCGATGTACAGTCACTTGATAAGATACTTGAAGTTGCTGAAAAGAACAACAAGTATTTCGCTATGGACTGGTCATCAGGCTGGTATACATACTCCTTCTTCGGCGGTGCAGGCCTTGAAGTTGAGGCTGAACCACTGGGTATGTTCAATAATTGCAACTGGAACTCAACTGACGGTCAATATAAAGGCGTTGATGTTGCTCAGGCTATGCTCGATATCAGCAGCAGCAAAGGCTTCAAGAGCATAGAGACTTTCATCGACGGAGCTACTGATGACAGCATAATCGCTTTCGTAAGCGGACAATGGGACTATGAAAGCCTACTTGCAGTCTGGGGCGATAACCTCCGTGCAACAAAGCTTCCTACTTATACAGTCAACGGCGAACAAGTTCAGATGTCAGGATTTATGGGATATAAATATGTCGGAGTTTACTCCGGTACTGATAATCCGGAATGGGCAGTTAAATTTGCCGAATGGGTATCAAATTACGATAATCAGGTAAAAAGATTCAAGGTTACAGGTGAATGTCCTTCAAATATCAAGGCTATGCAGGCTAATGAAGTTCAGTCATCTCCGGCTGTAGTCGCACTTGGAGAGCAGTCCGTTTTCTCAGTACGTCAGAACGTAACAGATACTTACTGGACTCCTTCTTCACTTCTCGGAAGCACTCTTGCTGCTGGTAATCCGGACAAAATGGACTTACAAGAGCTGCTCGACAAAACAACAAAAGACATATCTGCACAAAAGAAATAACCCAAAATAATATTTGCCTCCAAAAAGACCTCCTATGGTTTCACATATACCATAGGAGTTCTTTTTGTGCACATTTTGATCTTACTGCCAAAGAGTTGCTCGCCCTTTGGACTTCCTTTTTGTCCGATTTATGCTGTTGGTTTGTCAATGATATGAGACAAATTAAATCAAAAAACTTGACCTGAATTAAGGAAAGCCTTGATGTAATCAGAAGGCGACTTCCAATTAAGCGGACGCATAGGGAAATTATTGTATTTTCTGCTGTGAACAGCTAATTGCTTTTTGAAATCATCGAAGGAATAGAACTTATGAGTAGCATAGAAATACTCGTTATCCTTGCGGTGAGAACGTTCTACTTTGCCGTTATGACGAGGTGTATAAGGTTTGATAAGCTTGTGCACTATACCGAGCTGTTTTAGTTTCTTCTCAAAAGAAGTAAGTGTTGGGTTTTCTCCACTGCAAAGACGTTTTGTGAATTCAGGACCGTTATCGGTCTGAACACATTCAACATTGAATTTGAAAGCCTTGAGCATATGCTCAAGAAAGACCTTTGAACTATGTGAACTATGCTCCTCAAAAGCTTCCAGATAGCGGAAACGTGAATATTCATCTATTGCTGTATACTGATAGAACTTGTGCCCTTCGGCTTTAGCATCGCCAACTATACAGGCATCAGGAACGTATTTAACATCTATCTGAACTCGCTGTCCGGGATACTGCATCTTCTCATACGGCTTCGGAATATACTTGGGATTCGGAGGCTTCTCAGGCTGTAATTCAAGTTTACGAAGCATTCTCCATAAACTTGGTATCGAGCGTTTATAGCCTTTCTGTCTGAGTTTCACCCAGAATACGACAAGTCCCGTATGCTTGTTCCTTTTTCGCATATCCTTTATCAGCTTTATTTCTTCTTCAGTGTGTTGGTTTGGATGGCTGTGCGGACGATGTGAGTGGTCTTGTAGCGACTGTAAAGTACCGTCATATCGTTCTTTCCAACGGTATATCGTTGCTCTTCCTACATTATATCGCCTTGCTGCGGCGGTGACACCTTTTTTCTCTGCATATTTAATTACGGCTTGACGGCGAGTGGTAATCTGTGTTATAGTATTCATAGCGGATCAGCTTGACCTCCTGTTGCTTTTTTTGTCGCAACTTAACTGTAACACAGGTCTATGCTGTTCCGCTACCTTTTTTTATTAATTGTCTCACATCTATTGTAATCCTACAGGACTTCCTTTTTGTCCGATTTATGCAATATTGACACAAAGAAGTCTTTGTGATAAAATAGAAAAGTTGGTGTAAAAACTTTATGGAGGATATAATGAAAAATAATGATTTTACAAGCGGTCCGATATTATCGAAGCTTTTCAGATTCATGCTGCCGGTAATGTTTGCCATGTTTTTACAGGCTATGTATGGAGCTGTAGACCTGCTGGTAGTCGGACGATTCGGCTCGACGGCTGATGTTTCAGCAGTTTCCACCGGTTCTCAGATAATAACTACCCTTACGAATCTTATAGTCAGCTTTTCAATGGGTATAACAGTTACAGTGGGACAGAAGATAGGTCAGAAACGTCCGGATGAAGCTTCTCAGACTATCGGAACAGGTCTTATTATATTTACGGTAACGGGACTTATTTTCACATTAATAAGTGTTATCGGAGCGTCCGGACTTGCGTGGACAATGCAAGCTCCGAAAGAAGCTTTTGACCTCACCGCTGATTACATAAGAATATGCGGCGGCGGATTTCTGATAATAACAGCCTACAACCTGATAGGAAGTATTTTCAGAGGATTAGGTGACTCTAAAACGCCACTGATAGCAGTCGGTATAGCCTGTCTGTTCAATATAATCGGCGACCTTTTATTTGTTGCTGTTTTTCATCTTGGTGCTTCCGGAGCAGCTCTTGCTACAGTTATAGCACAGTTCCTGAGCGTCATTATCTCATTTCTGATGATACGCAAGACTAAGCTTCCGTTTGAGTTTCACAAAGCCAATATAAAGCTGAAAAAGAAATATTCTTCTGTAATAATCCGCATAGGAACTCCGATAGCTTTGCAGGATTTCCTTGTTGGTATATCATTCCTTATAATTCTTGCCATTGTGAATCGAATCGACGTTACAGCTTCTGCCGGAGTAGGCGTTGCAGAAAAGGTATGTGTATTCATAATGCTTGTGCCTATCGCATTTATGCAGTCCATGACAGCTTTTGTAGCACAGAACTATGGTGCAGGTCAGATGCAGAGAGCTCAGAAAACTTTGAAAACAGGTATTGCAGTATCATTTGCTTTCGGAGTAGTAATGTTCCTGCTGACCTTCTTCCGTGGTGACCTTCTTGCCAGTATATTCTCGCAGGATGCTGATACCGTAAAAGCAGCATGGGACTACCTTAAAGCATACGCTATAGACTGTCTGAATACCTGCTTCCTGTTCTGTTTCATCGGATATTACAACGGAATCGAAAAAACAAAGTTCGTCATGCTTCAAGGTATATGCGGAGCATTCCTTGTAAGGATACCCGTAGCTTTTCTTATGCAGCAGATCGGTAACGGCTCACTATTTCTGATTGGAATGGCTATACCGTGTTCAACTGTATTGCAGATAATCATGTGCTTTGCAGCGTACTTTTATTTCAAATCCAAAGACCCCAAAACTGAACTGAATAATACAAAAGCAGACGTTTGAGATATAGCTCTCAAGCGTCTGCTTTTTATATGTTTATAACTATTTCAGACTATTGCTCAACTTTGCCTTCTTTAAGTCTTTTTATATAATCTTTAGTTTCGGACGAAATAACTCCTGAAAGCAAGATTATCGCTATAACATTAGGTATTGCCATTAAACCATTGAAAATGTCTGCCATATTCCATACAGCTTCTACAGCAAGATAAGGTCCTATAAAGACAGCGGCAATATATACCCACCTGTATATGCTTGTTACATTCTTATTAGCTCCCGTAAGGTAAGAAAGACAACGCTCGGAGTAATAATTCCAGCCAAGTATAGTGGTGAACGCAAATACTGCCAGACATACCATTAGTATGAATGAAGATACACGCTCGCTGAAAGGCAGACCATAGTCAAACGCATCCATAGTTATCATAACACCTTTAAGCTCCTCGGTGTTATGACTTCCGGACATTATTATAGCAAGTCCGGTCATAGTACAGACTATTATAGTATCGATAAATGTGCCTGTCATGGTAACGAGTCCCTGACGTACAGGCTCATTTGTTTTAGCTGCCGCAGCAGCGATAGGTGCAGAGCCAAGACCCGCTTCATTTGAGAATATTCCTCTTGCTACACCGCTTTTCATAGCGTTCATCATAACTGTACCGGCAGCTCCCCCAGCAGCAGCTTTAAGACTGAAAGCTCCTTTTATTATTGAGGATACAGCAGACGGTATCTCGGTTATATGACATGATATTATTGTAAGACAGCATCCTGCGTATGCCACTATCATCACCGGTACTACTATCTCTGAAACAGTTGCGATACGCTTTATTCCGCCTATTACTATAAGTGCAGTGAACAGCGTTATAAGAGCACCGGCAATTACAGTAGTCCATGTATAATCAATACCAAATATGGAGATCGTGTTATTCTTGTCAGGGTCAAAAAAATTGTTAGCAGCGGAAGTTATTCCGTTTATCTGAGTTATAGTACCTATTCCCATAAGTCCGGCAAGAAGTCCGAACAACGCAAATATCTTTCCGAGCCACTTCCAGTTCTTTCCAAGACCGTTTTCAATATAATAGAAAGGACCGCCAAGTATGTTTCCGTTTTCATCCTTTACACGGTATTTTACCGCCAGCAGTCCCTCAGCATATTTCGTTGCCATGCCAAGAAAAGCAGCAAGCTCCATCCAGAACAATGCTCCCGGACCTCCGGCTGCAATAGCAGTTGCAACTCCGACTATATTTCCTGTACCGACCGTAGCTGAAAGAGCCGTACATAGAGCTGCAAAACTTGATACTTCTCCGGAACCGCCCTCCTCATTTTTCACCATGTACCTCAGTGCCGTACCTAATTTGCGTATCTGAAGAAATCTGAGCCTTATAGTGAGCAATATTCCGCAAGCCATTATGAGGATTATAAGCGGTATTCCCCAAACATAGCTATCTATCTGACTAATTACGTCGTTTATCTTTTCCATTGACACATCTCCTGTCGCAAAACTTCGTTAAAATTATATCATGGTTTCTATAAAAAGTCAATGGAACGGTAAAAAAGTATGTTAGATGAGCATATTAAGTCCCTTGTGTCTGTGATTTTTGTACACCGATACATCTTATCCGAAAATTTTGCATGATGTTATTTTGCAGATCCACGGTATATCGCAATATTTGTAATATCAATTTAACAACACGTACAAAACTATTGACTAATCCAAAATTGTGTGATATAATATATGCAATGTTAATATGTTATATTAATGTTATATATTAAGTAAAATTACGAACTGGAGGTCGTAACATGAAAAGTAGAATTTTATCTGTCATGGCAGCAGCACTTATCGTATCTTCATCTGCAACAGTATGCATGGGTTCAGTTGACGCTGCAAACAAGCCTTATTCCGTAACAAGTGCAAGCAGTACTGTAAACTTAGCAAAATATGACGATGGTATTTTGATCGATCACGTTGTATATTTCCCAAAAGATATGACTGCATCTAACAAGAAGTATCCTGTAGTTGTATGGGGAAACGGTACATTTGCTTCATGGGACTATTATGAGGAACTGCTCAGCCAGATCGCTGCAGGCGGATACATTGTTGTAGCAAATGATGATAAATACTGCGGAACAGGTATAACAGAGTCTGCATCAGTTAACTTCATCATCAACGAAAATAAGGACAAAAATAGTATTTTCTATAACAAGGTTGATGTTGAACATATAGGTGCCGGCGGACATTCTCAGGGCGGAATGAGTGCAGTTAATTCTTCAAGACTCAATTCAAAAATAGACTGTGTATTTGATGTACAGGGTTGTCAGCCTAAGTATGAGGCAAGCAAGCTTAGTGTACCAACTTTCTTTGTAACCGCTACAAATGATAATATCGTGTCATCTTCATGGGTAAAGTCTTCTTACAATGCTTGTAAGGTTCCTGCTGTATATGCAAGCTTAAAGGATATTACTCACTTCGGTCCTGTTGACGGACATGAAGCTTCAGTTTTCGCTGAATATGCTATAAACTGGTTTGATGCTTTCCTCAAGAATGATAAAAACGCAAAGAAAATGTTCCTTAAAGGCGGAAAGCTTTCTAAGGACACAAGATGGACCGATTACACATCAAAGAATTTTTGATTTAAAATGAT
>OCTX012279053.1_pt1 | contig 10175 bp, 11 predicted proteins | sample 1539691 | NCBI WGS metagenome assembly OCTX01 (sample SAMN02144231, study PRJEB22623) | gut metagenome | biome: sheep rumen | host: Ovis aries | place: New Zealand | reverse complement strand
CAACAGCAGACCGGTATGATCAAACTCTCTCATTTCAACAGCTCCTCTATATATAAGCCGGTCTTAAACTCTCTTTTTGCAAGTTTAAGCCTGGTATCTATCTCGTAACCTCTCTCGATCAACGCACGTCTGCAATCTTCCCGTTCCGGAACAGACAAATAATATCTTTCTATCGGGATCAGATTCGTTAATGCTTTATCTGTCTTAAAAATATACTGCAATCCCAGTCTGGATGCCGATAATGAATGAATGGCTGCATCTGCATTTATTTCTCCCTCAGCGAATTGAGACATTACATAAAACATTTTATTGTCCGCTATCGGTGCAATGATGACATCTGCATCCTCGATTTTTTTTACAACCTTTTGCACCATCTCACTCCGGGCATACTTTTTTATTGTTCCCCGAAAGTAACAAATTGCTATCATCCAATCTAAAGAACAATCGAACTCTACACACTTTAATCCTTCCAGTGAATATTTAAATGCGTACACCGAGGCCTGGTTATATTCACATACAAAGGATAACGCCTGGCTATAGGTTTGCCCCAAATAGAAGCCATTCCCAAAATCACAGTTATTTCTTGATCCGGAAACTGTAATACCAGAGAGACCGCTCTTAGAACCATGAAAAAGGACCGTCCCATACTTCTCTCTGATCAATTCCTCTTTAACGGCATTGATCCTATAATTATGCTTATAGATATAGGCGTACAGCTTCTCACAGACCTCATCAGTTGCACTTCCTCTTTTATCTATTGCGCTAAAAGTTGTTCTTGAAATTCTGGTCGCTTCCGACAATTCCAGGGCGTTTATTTTTTCCGCTTCAATGATAAATCCCATATCTTCCCTGATCTTGTATTCGCAATTAACTTTAATCATTGCCGTATCTCCTTTTACATGATTATACTAAAAGAAACTTGTTTGTTCAATCGGAACAAACAAGTTTCTCAAAAGCATTCTCTCACGTACAAAGTCGAGCAGAAACGATAAAAAACCGACACAAGGGCTGCGACAAGAGTCTGCAGTACCTGTACTGCACTGTTGAAAAATGCCATATCGTGTTTCGAAACCCAACCCCCCGAAACGCTTTGTTTTGTCGTTTCTCCGCATTTCCGACAGAACCCAAGAGGTATATTTCCCTTGTTTTGTCGCTGCTGAATGCGTATCTCAGGAGCCGGGGTTCTCTCCTTTCTTAAGTTTTGTTTTTGTTTTGAGATAAAAAGAGAGCCTCCGCATAATCCGCCTTTCTCGGCGGAGCAGTTACGATAGACTCTCTGTTAATAGTTCCTTATTCAGTTGTCGCCTGTTTTCTCCTCAATAAGTGGGAGACCGTATCCTCATGTCCATAAATCTCTCCTCTATACGTTTTTCGTGTCTTTCATATCAGTCTTGACTGCCGATGTATTCTTCCGTCACAAAACGGGCATCCGGTACCACGCTGCCGGATCTGGATTGTGCACTGCCAGTGATGACCCCGGTCACAGACCCACCACACTTTCCTTGTAGAAAACGGCCTGATCTGATCCGGTGTAAGCCCCGCATTCCGCTCATAATCCCATTCGGAGGCAAGCTTCGCGCTGACAGTTAACAGATCTGTTTCGCCTGCCTTAACCGGATGCCGGTCTTTGCGACGAGCGCAGACCGGACATCCTGTCCCGCCGTTCACTCTATGAAATATTTCAGCTTTCCAGGAATGCCCTTTAACACAGATCCACCACACCTTCTTTCGCGACTGGTATGTAACGCAGTCCGGACAAACGTCGCCGTTCTTCTGATAGTCCCATTCCTGAAGGAGTTCCGGATGCATGGAAGCAAAATCATTCTCGCCACGCAGTACCCTGCGGTTGCTGCAATAAGGACAACCATTTCCGTTGCGCCGGTCCGTCAGTTTCGCTTCCCAGGAATGCCCCCTGTCGCATTTCCACCAGATCTCCTTCTGGCTCCCGGCTGTCACCTGTTCCGGAAGTATCTGATTTTTCTCATAATCCCATTCCATCATCAGTTCCGGACAGTTGCTTTTTGCATCATTAAAACCTTCCAGGACCATTCTCCCGGCGCAGTAGGGACAACCATTCCCGTTACTGCGGTTTGCTATCTTTGCTCTCCAGACATGTCCACACACACCGGTCCACCAAACTTTCCGATGACTCATCCCCGTTACCGCCGTCGGAAACAGAGTGCCGTTCTTTTCATAGTTCCATTGAGACGTAAGCTCCGGATTAACAGTCTGAAGATCATTGAAGCCGGGCAGCACCTTTCTTCCTGCACAGTAAGGACAGCCTTTTCCGGCTGTTCTGCTTGAAATAACGGCCTGCCAGCTATGCCCAAGTGAACAGACCCACCATACTTTCTTTCCAGAGGCCGGCTGGACATCCTCCGGCGTAAGATTACCATTTTTGACCTCGTCCCACTGGTCCGCGATATTGGGGAACATTGTCCGGAGATCCGTTTTTCCTTTTATCAGTGAGTACTGGTTCATTCTCCGGCCTGCCTCCTCATTTCATCCAGGAGCTGTTCTGCCTTCGATTTCGGCCCCGCTTTTCCTTTCTGAATTCCATCAAATGGCAGGGGTCGTTTCCCTTCGATCATTTCCGCCATCGCCTCCTTCGTTGCATTTCTGGGACTTTGTACTGGAAGATGTGCCTCTGACATCAGCTGACGGGCAAGATCCGGATACAGATACTTTTCCATCATCTGCCGGAGATATGCGTTTTCCCGTCGGAGATTCCTGTTCTCTTTTTCTGACTCCTTATGAATCGCTTCAGTGTGTTCTGCTTCCCTGCGCTGCAAGGCCAGCTGTTTCTCTGCGTCTGCTTTTTCTGAAACCAGTACCCGGTTAGCCTCCACAAGCTCTGCGCACTTGCCGTATACGGATCTCCAATAAGAATCGACATCTTCGAGTTTCTTCTTCAGGTCTACAAGATCCCTGCAGGTCCGCACCAATCCTTCTACGTCAAGACCCTTATAGGCAAGCGGACCTACCTCCGGCTGCTGTTTTTTCGCCGCTTCCCGCAGCTCATCCAGCCTTCTCCGTACGGCGCTGTTCCGCCTGAATTCATACTCTTTCGCATAAACTCCCTGGAGCGCGGCATACTTCTCAAGGTCTGTAAAGCGTATAGCATCGGCATTCCCGCATGCTTCTTCCGCATAGTATTTATCCAGAACGCTGACCAGCAGCGTTTCATCTGTTTTCTTTGGCCTTGCCATTCTTTCTCCCTCCCAAATCCCGCTCCAGGACTTTCCTGTATGCGCCGCTGCTGTTCTGCAGCCTCAAAAGTGCCGACATGATATCTTCCTGCGCCCCTTTTCCCCGGCGCACCTGCTCGATCATCTCCATAAGGAACACTCCGTCCTCATCGACTTTCTTCCTGAAATCTTCCCGCATCACGATCCGCAAGCCCGGCTTTTCAGGATAAAAATGATGGCAGTTCCGGCAATCACCGAAATGGCCGCCGCCGCGGAAGCTTTTCATGCACTCGGAAATATCGCCTTTCCTGATCCCCGGAAAGTCACAGGTCCCGCCTTCCACCTCGGTAAATACGCCAGGACCGGCGGTACGCAGACGCAGCGTGCCTTCCAGCGAAAGCTCTCCACGGTGTTCCCGGTGTTTCTCATAAACAATGCTCTCCACGACGGTTGAAAGGTTCGCGTAATAGTTAGAGCTGATATCAAAGCTCTCATGCCCGGCCAGTTCCCTGCACACAACGGGAGAACCTCCCGAAAGGATCAGGTTGATCATTGCCAGGTGCCTCGTATCCCCGAGATTTACCGGGAAATCCGCCCTCCCCGAAGCCGCCTCACGGAACTCCATGAGTCTTCTGCGCATCTGATCATACGTCAGATATCCCAGGGACGACCTTCTCTCCGGCACGAACAGGGTGTCCCGGGGATGGACGCTGCTTTCCGTACAGTTTTTCTTATACGTCAGGATCTCCGAAGCCATCCATCCTGGAATCTCGTAATCGTGGCATTCGTAGTCCGCATCGATTGTATATCCCACCTTGCGTGTTCCCTTTTTAAGCCTTGTCCTTCGGACGGTCAGAATCCACTTCCCATCCCTGCTTCTGATGCACTTCCTGGGCAGAAGCAGGAACTCCGTTGCCCGGAGAGGCAGGATGCTTGTCAGTTTCCACCAGAGGTACACAGGAAAGAAGTAATCCCTGGCTGAACGGTCTGCGGCCTCCCAGAAGTCATTGACCAACCGGCCAAAGCGGAGATAATAACGGAAATCCGCCAGTTTCCTGGGATGCCTGCGCCATCCGTCCAACGTTCGGTTTTCCTCGATCTTCTCCATGACCGGGCCGACATATCCGGGGGAACCCGGGATCATTCCGAGGAACCGGAGTGCATGGGCCGTATAAACATCCCACATGCATGCCTCCTCAAAGGAAGCACAGCCAAGCCTGATCAGGGCCTTGCTGATTTCTGCGATCGTGTTTACATTCAGGCAGCCCAGCAGCAAAACGGCATAAGACCGGACATAACCGCAGTAGCAGCCCGGTGTGCATCCCGTCCATTCACGGATTTCCCCTTCTGACGGCGAAAAACAGATCCGGCGGTGCCTCACTTCGTCGGATACCAGCCAGGCATCATCCATGAAGCTGCCCTCCATGATCACGCCGCGGCCTTTGTATTCCATAAATCTCTGTTCCGCCTGTTCCCGGGTGTCATCGTCAAGCTCCCCGAAAAGGAATACTTTTGTAAAGCCTTCAAAATCCTGTAAGTCTGCCACCATCTGCATCGCGCGTCCCCCTTTCCATCATCTCCAAAAGGATCCCCGTCTCGGCGCCCGGATACAGCAGGGGAAGACTGACAACCATCTCCCTGACTGCTGGCAGGATTCCCTGTAGCAACAGGTTCCTAAGCCTTGATTTTTCTATTCCTTGTGCCTCTTTTTTCAACCTGCTTATCCGGACGTATTCCTTCATAAGCAGGTGGAAGGCTGCTTTCGTATAGATTTCATATCCGCAGCCGATACACCCGCCACGGAGCGGATCCACACAGGACAGGCCGACCGCAACCCTGAGACAGAGAGTCTCTTCCTGCCTTGAAGCAGCCGCCCCGTTTGCGATTCTTTGGAGGGCTGTTCCAAGCCCTTCCTCCGGAATCGCGGTGACAACTGCCCTGGCTTTTTCCAGTGCTGTTTCCACAAGCAGTGTTACTTCCTCGATTTGCAGGGCATCAAGGCCAATACTCCGGATCAGGTCTGTCTGACGGGACACATCTAGCGTCCTGTACCCGTCGCCCGCATACCTCTCCAGCATCATGGCCGGTATAAAACCGAAAATCCCCCTTTCAAACATCTCCCGGAGGATAAACTCAGGCCGGTATCCGGAAAAGGTGGCATCTTTAAGATAAATATCCGTCATCTCCGGAATCGAGCTGATCCCGCCCTTATGGCTCCGCGCGAGTGCTGCCAGCATATATCCCTTCGGCTTCCCTGGCTCATCCTCCGTCACCAGCTCGATTCCCTGCATATATGCCTTGTTCGCGCGCCTTGTCTGAAAACGCCGGTTCCCAAGTGCTTCCGCAAAAGCTTCCCCGAAAAATCTTTTTCCGCTTATAAGATCCTGTACTGGCTCAACCAGCGCTTCCCCTTCCCTGTGGTGTATCAGTCGGACCGACAGGATCCAGCCCAGGGCTGTTTTAAGAGATTCCGGAAGATAAAACTTCAGTTCCGGAATCCCCTGATACCTGGCCGTTTTGGACGGATGCATCGGCAGGTATTTCAGTCTGAGCACAAACTCCTCTGATACGCCCCGCGCATCTTCATCCCTGTACGTTCCGTCCTCTACCATTGTTTTCAGCCGTTCCTTAGAACAGGGCAGCGATGGTACGGGAAACCGAACAAGATCCGACTGCCTGATGGCACCGAAGAAATGGAGTGCCGTAAAGAGCCAGAGGTTTGAATTCTTCCTTGATGAAACCGCTTTTTCGACCAGGCGGTTCTCCTTCCAAGAATCCGGGTTAAACACACAGTAAGCCATCACACTGAAATCCCGTAATGAATAGGCATCTTTTTTTAACTCGTTCTGTCGTCTGGAATGGATCTCATAGCGATACTGCCCCTTTCTGATCTCTTCCGTTATGAACTTCGCCAGCAACCTCGCATTGCCCGTCGGGAGCCTCTCTCTCGTTTCCTCCATGATCCGATCCAGCTCATCCTGACTGTACAGGCACAGTTCCCGGTCACAGGACGAGAGGATAAAATCCAGGATCTTCCACCCACCAGGTCTGTCCGCGATGTCTTCCGTCTCCGCAAAGGTCCGATAAAGAGCACAGGTTTGTGGAAGACGGTACTGATACTGCTTGAGCAGAAGCTCCATTTTTTCCCGCGGCGGTTTCTGATAAGCTTCCAGCCAAAGGCATACCGCACCGCGCATGCCTTCATAATCAGGAACCATGATTTCAAGGCCCGTACCTGCAGGAACCTGTCCAAACCACTCATTCCTGTCAAGGAAACCCAGGAGATCATCACGGCACCGGCAGATGTCACGGTACTTCGATCCTGTCCTTTCCGCATCCCTCAGGACTTCATCAAACAGTACCGTCATCGTCGCCCTCCCATTCAGACATGAGCAGTTCAACAAGTCTGTCGCCGGCTGCCTTCAGCTCTTTTGTCAAATCTCCCTTATTCTGCAGGTACTCAAATGCACTGTCCGGGCTGCTGTCGCCGCGCCAGTACTGGATAGCCCCTATATCCTCGCCGCGAAGGACGAGCTGTACCGTAAACCAATGGCGGAGCGCGTGCGTCCCAAGCTGATTTTCATACAGAAGCTGCCCGTAAAGCCTCAACTCCGGATCGGCATTCTGAATAAGATATGGCCTCAGATGATTATTGATAAGATCGTGAAATCTTATACGGTAGGACTCATACGTCATCGCCTCCCCGTTCCTGTTGATGAACATGGGACAGTAATCCCTGTCAAAGGTGCGGTCGGAAAGGTATTCCTTATGCAGTTCATAAGCCTTGCAGAACGCTCCCAGGAATGCAGGATATACGCACTGCCGGCGTTCCTTCTTGATCATCCCGACCTCCACGTCATCATCGCGGATCCGGATCTCCTGTTCCACATCGATCTCCGCTTTAACGACATGCCCGCCTACCTCTGTAAAAGTGATCCCCTTTCCGAGAGGGCTGTTTTCCTGCCTGACGCTGCAGACCTCCCCGGCACGAAGTCCGGCAAACGCCTGAAGGCAGAGGCCGAAAGCAATGTCCCTGGCATAGCGGAACGCCATTGGTATGAGGATTTCAAAAACCCTGTACGGGATGTCCCGGAAGATCCGCTTCCTTACCGGCATCCCTACAGTCTGGAATACCGGCACAGCTTTGTGGTATCGCCGGCCATTTCTGTCATAGGCGACCTCATCCCGGTAGAGATCCTGCCTGGTGACCTTCATGTATCCCCCGAACTTCCACACAAGGTTCGCCATGAACGCCGTCACAGCACTGATGCATTTGAGGATGCTGTCACGGCCCCTGTAATCGCCATCCGCCTTCCTGCCAGATGCGTAATAATCAAAGTACTCCTGAAGCATCTGGGCAGTGATCCCGAATACATGACGGATGCCGAACCTCTGCCCATGGTCCACCAGGACATAGTTCAGCATCCCGCATACGTAATACAGCTTTTTCTCTGCATTGGATGTGATCGGTTTATACGTCTTGAAGCCGGCATAGTCCTGGAGTCTGGTGAACCTGACGATCACGCCATACCCGTTTCGGACCACAATGAACGATCTGGCATAGACCAAGCCCTCTTTTGTTGCCGTCCGAAAGGTATAGACCCCGTACCGCTGGATCTTTTCCGGACTCGTTTGCAGTTCTCTTAAATCTGTCACTGCTGTTACCTCCTTTCCTCCGCTCTCTGGCGGAACAGGGTAACAGTATAACAGCGAACGACAAAACTTCCGTACCTCGTTCAACGACAAAACCCTTTCTGTCGGACTTTATTCTGTCGTCCGGAGATCATTGCCGACAAAACGCAGAATCTCCTGTCTCTCTGCGGCTTCCGGAAGGTCAGATGGGTTTTGTCGCTGCGGCTTGGGAGAAGAATCCTTATATAAAATTTGCCATTTCGGGCGATGTGATAGAGACTGCCTGAGCGTGGCCGGTCACATCGGATGCTCCTTGCTTTCTGTTTTGCCGCGATCGGCCGTGAGTCCGGAATCTTCCCGTTTTCAGGCAACACAAAACGGCCCCGAAGTTTTAGGCTTCAGGACCGTTCTATGTAATGGCATGATTCAGTTATTGTAACAGATGATTATTTGTTTCTCTTTCCACTGTTGGCTGTACCACGCACCTCTTCAAATTATCCCTCCGTCTATATCAGGCCAGCGCCGCGCCGAGATCCCTGCACTGCTGTGTTTCCTCATCTCCCGGTGCGTCATTGGCTATGACACTGTCTGCAGCCAGTTCTGCGCCGGCTGCGCGGCATCTATCTTCCCAGTCCCGCATCCACTGTCCGTCGCCCCATCCATAGGAACCGAACAGGGCAATCTTTTTGCCTGACAGGGCTTTCTCCACATCGGAGAACATCGGATCGAACTCGCTTTCCTCCAATACCTCGTCGCCCATGGCCGGGCAGCCGAACGCGATTCCGTCATAGATGCCTGCCTGGTCCGCCGTGAAGTTTACGGCTTCTATGACAGACACCTCGGCTCCTTTCCCTTTTGCTCCTTCCGCCACCGCATCCGCCATGGCCTGCGTATTTCCGGTTCCGCTCCAGTAAACAACCGCCACTTTACTCATGATTTTTTTCATTCCTTTCTTCTTACTTTATTTACATCCCGCCAGACGCTTCCGGTCCGTCCGGACCGTCAGCTGGAGCAGGGATCTGCCTTTTGATAATTCCCTTCGGTACACATCCGTACATTTCCTGAACCTGGCAAATGTCTTCCGCGCTTCCTCTTCATTTCCGTATGCTTTCCAGCAGCCTGTACATTTCACCCCGTGGCGCGAGTCCTGCATGAAGCACTGCACATCCTCAGGCGGGTATCCGAGGAAAAGGCCGACCTCATGCGGGAATTCATCATCCTCCGCCATATGCCGAATCAGCTGGGCAATGCAGTTTTCCGCACTGTCGCAGCAGTACCCTTTTTCCTTAAGGATCCGCTGCGCCTCCGGGCTGCCAAGATCCCGCTCCAGGAAATCCGGCCGGTAAAGGTACAGCAATGCTCTTTTATCTGTCCTCCTGAGAATGACAACCCGGATCCCCTTTTCCCTGAAAAGCCTGTTCAGGTTCCTCAGTTCATCACAAATATCCTGACCCGGTTCTATACTGACCGGGAACATGTTTCCTGTCTTCAGGCCCGCCAGGGTGGGCGAGCACCGGTCGATTATTAATTGTTCCGGCATTATGCGATGGCCTCCATATCACGCGCGTGTTCCTTTAAAATATCCCTGAGTGAATTCATGGAACTGGTATGGGAACGCACGACTTTGGTATCCTGACATACTCCGGTCAGGGCACACTGTACCATTTTGTGGGAGATTGTGTGTGTAAAAACGATCAGAAGATCCGGTGTCCCGATCCTGCTTTTCATATCCGCGCAGGGCTTGCAAAATACTTTGGCTTTACATCCGTATTTCCGGCAGACATTCGTATACTGTCTCTCCATACATTCATTTCCGCCAAGAATCACCACACTCATATAGTCTCTCCTATTTGCAGTTAGATGTTTCTAACTATTGCGGCTATAAAACCCGCCGCGCAATGCGTGCGGCGGTTAGTTTCATCTAACATTATATGGGTCTTTCATGCTCTTGTCAAGTCTTATATTTGCCATAACTGCCTCAGACCGGCATTCCCATAAATTCGTCAATTACCGAAAGCACCGGGAGCGTATACTGTTCTCCGCCGAACAGCCACTGCTCGTGCTGCATTGCCTGTTTCTTGATACCCTGTCCCCACGCTATGTACAAGAAGGATTATTCTCCTGATCCATGTTCCAGATCAGTCTGCAGATCGCCTTGCCGGGCAGGGTGGAATACGTCATCATCCCATCATAAAAACTTGCGTTACTGCCGGTCAGCTTGTAGGCGCTTTTGATCTGCTCTTTTCTTGTCATTGTGTCACCTCTTGAACTCGATCTTTACGATCTTCATTCTTACCAGACTGTCGCAGAAGCGGATCATCAGCTTATGGAATCGTCCTACGTTTTTGTAGATAT
>OCTX012275683.1_pt1 | contig 10177 bp, 8 predicted proteins | sample 1539691 | NCBI WGS metagenome assembly OCTX01 (sample SAMN02144231, study PRJEB22623) | gut metagenome | biome: sheep rumen | host: Ovis aries | place: New Zealand | reverse complement strand
TCGAATAGCGGTGACCTTTCTATTGAGAATGTCCTGTCACAGGAACTAAAAAACAGGGGATCAATCAATCCCCTGTTTTTCTATTTCCATATATTGCAGTTAAGGCAATTGTATAGCAACCTCATCTGTTTCAAAAAGCTTCTCATGATCATGCTCTCCGTGGACAAGAGAAACCCTGACTAAACACGTGTCTCCTTCGTGCGCGCCATTCGAAATTGAGATCTTCGCATGCGGGGGAATCATGTTATAACCAACTCTTGTATCTCCGGAGGCAAGATGCAGGATTGGTTCGAGCAGCAGCGTGTCGTCGGTGTTGTTCTCAAACAGGATCAGATACTCAAAGTCCCCAATCTCGTTCTTACGAGCTGTAGACTCAACAAGCGCGACAATGCCGTCCTCGTTATACAGCTCCTGAAACAGGCTCATATCGCGCTCTGTGGCGACGCTTTCTGTATCTGTTACGACAGAAACTGTATCGGTGTAACCGGAAGAGTCGCCAAGATCATCGCCGTCGATGTGCATCCTCATGGACATCTCATGGATGGAAACAATCCCCGCGTTACTGAGATCATGACTGCGCAGTTCGTATTCTCCTGATACGGTTTGACCGGCCGGCGCGTCAACTCGCCCTTGCGCCATAATAATATTTCCGTCTGCGATAATCTCGATCGCAGTGGCCTCGATATCGGCAGAAGTATTATTGGTCACAGTGGCGGTTATAGTCTTATCACCGTATTCGCCAAGCCCAAAGCCTTCAACAGTCACCTTGACGCCGTCCCGATCCATAAGGACCGTTTCCGGAAAAACTTCCTGCTTAGCTGCAGCGGGTTCTTCTTCCTTGGCATCCGCTTCCTGTCCAGCGCTGTCTGCCTCTGCCGCTGCGGCATCTTCACCTTTTTCCTCTGCCGCTTCGGCTTCAGCATCAACACTTTCTTCCTCAGCAGAGGGAGTCTGTGCTTCCTTCGGAGTGGTCCCAGTCTTGCCGCATCCTGCCACAAGTCCCGCCGTCAGCACAATCGCTGCAAATGTTCCTAATAGTCTTTTTAAAGCCATCTTGAGAATCCTCCTGAATTACTGGTGTGTAATTGCCTTGACAAATTGATTTTACTACTCGGTTCTGAAGACTTCAACTCGGTTTTGGCTGGTAGAAAATAGAATGGAAGTGTGATAGGGTGATATTACGGAAGAATTCTACAAATCATTTATTGATCATATCCTTACGATCAGTGAGGGATACAGCTTAACAGTCGACTTTATCAAGGAAACAGCATTTCGACCCAAAGGGATAATTCTTCCTAAAGAGGCGTTTGCTTTTTTGGACAGACTTCAATTCAAAAAGGAGAATGCTTTTTTGGCAAAGGATGCAATTCGGTATCGGGAGAAGAGACCTTAGAGGTCTTGATAGGAGCAATATTTACATGCAGACATCGGAGAGTTTCAGGCTGAGTGCAATCCTTTCTTTTTCAGGCGGCTTGCAGGATGCATATACGTATAACGTCAGAGGGAATGTATTCGCAAACGCACAGACCGGCAATGTTGTTCTGATGAGCCAGAATTTCATGATGGGAAACTGGAGCAATGCGATACACTATGTGCTGCCGCTGATCTCTTTTGCCGCAGGGGTATTTCTGACGGAACAGATAGAGTACAGGTTTAAGAATAATAAGAGGCTTCATTGGAGACAGGTTGTACTGATCATAGAGATCCTGCTTCTTGGCGCTGTCGGCTTTATGCCGGAGGAGCTCAATGTCGCCGCAAATATGATGGTATCCTTTTCCTGCGCCATGCAGGTGCAGGCGTTTAGAAAAGTACATGGGTACGGATACGCCAGCACGATGTGCATCGGGAATCTCCGAAGCGGAACGGAGAGTCTGTCGCACTATCTCAGGGATCAGGACAGGTCGTCTCTGATCAAAGCATGCCATTTCTTCGGGATCATTCTGTTTTTTGCGATTGGTGCCGGGGTGGGCGGTATTATGTCGAAGGTGTTCCTGGTAAGGACGATATGGATCTCGATGCTCCTGCTGGCTGCCGTTACGGTTATGATGGGGAGAGAGACGGTAGTACAGTAGTGAAGAGACCTTAGAGGTGGTGTGTCTATGACCATTTGACACAATCTGACAAACCCTGACACACATGACCCGAACAATAAGCTGCCCCTGTCTGCGAGAGACAGGGGCAGCAAATTGCTGCACACTCGTCAATTATTTCTTCCTCTTTCGTGCCTCATGCGCTCCGCGGCTTTGCGGACGTCATTTCCGCTGATGAGAATGATCTGCGGCTTTTTGCCCTGTACCTGGGCCATCGCTTTTTCGTAGCTGTCAATGAAAAAGTCTATGCTGTCCTTCATCCAGGTCAGTGCGGAACTGTCATCGCTGTCTGAAACCATCAGGCGGTTTTCGGCCATCGCGTCCGCGTCGGCATGGCTGATCTTGTTGCGGACAAAACTTAAGTGGTAGTAGGCGAACAGAGCGTTTTGCAGCGTTTCCGTGCTGTCACAGGCGGAGAGACCCGTGACCTGAGAGGAATCTGTGTTTTCGAGGGACTTTGTCCTCATGGCCGCGTACACGCGCTGCGGATCCTCATCGCGGTCGCCCTGACCCCTGACTCCTCCGCGGTTGTAACTCTTGATGAAATAGTGGTCGATCTCATCCATCTTATAGTATTCATAGGGCTTGAGCTCCAGCCGCTCGCGGGCGAACAGCTCCGTGACTTGCTCTCTTGTCTTCTCGTCACCGCAGTAATAGAAGATTCCCGATCTCACCAGATTCTCCGGAGCCCTGGACTCGATCAGGGTCAGGGTCTGCTGGTAGAACTGATGCCGGTAGGCCCATTTTACCAGCTCGATAAACGGGATATTGCCGTCGCCTTCGAGGAGCGAGCCGTAATCCTCCCGGATGCTTTCCGCGATCACGCTGAAAAGCATGCCGTAGTAGCCGGATTCTTTCCAGAATTCTTCGTCCCGGAAGAGCTTTCGCAGGCGGAGGATGCCGCTCTCCACCTCCGGTATGTTGCACATGGAAAGTCCCACATCCACATGCCGCATGGCATAAACCATTCCGGCAATGCTCTCATTGTGCTCATTGCTCTTTTCCCATATCTTCACGATCATATCCGCCTTGCCGTAATTGACAAAGGAATGAAGCGCGTGGAAAAGCTCGGTAATGCCAAAGACTTCGGTATCATCGCGGATAATACCCGCCATGCGGCCTTGAAGAACCTGCAGCGCGAAGACCTTTTTCAGACGGACCCGGCTCTCCGGCATCGAAGTCAGGATGTCAAGCACGTTAATGAGAATGAAGGTATCCGTGGCGTCGTCACTGCAAAGCGAAACATACAGGTTTATGTCTTCTCTGCCTAACAGGATGGAATTCTTCATCGCCATCATATTGCTGACCCATTTCCCGTTTCCTTCCATGCTGTCCGCGGGAACAAGGCGGACACAGGTTTTCTCGTTGACGGGCAGAAGCTCCAGTTTGGCAGAGGGCTTGAGAGCTTTGTAGAGATAATTCCTGATCCACCGGGCGCACAGGCTTTGGCAATCGCGGAGATCAGGATAGGCTTCAAAGAGCGCTTTCTCAAACTCATCGCAGATCTGATCGTTCTGCGAGAGCACATCAAAGAGCCGGTTGAATTTTATCTCCTTCAGTTCGGCGCTGCCCGCATGGAAATCCTGAATGAAGCCGGTCAGCTTTTCCCGCACATCTGCGGGAAGGAGTTCTTCTTCTTTCCGGTCCGATACCATCTCGTCCGCATATTGCGCGATTCTGTACATAAGAAGACGGAAGGTGGAGAAGGAAGCCTTGTCTTCGGAATACAGACTGCGTCCCTGCCGGAGCGGGATAGCAGAATCGGGTTTGTCCTTCCCGTCATAAGCTCCGTCTCCGCCGATCACGATGATCTCATCGATATCGTATCTGGCCAGTACGGCTTTTATGCCGGCCTCTGCGTCCAGAAGCGCATCGCAGTAATCGAAGCCGAATTCTTTCTGAAAGGAAAAATAACGCAGCGGCAGATCATTTCCCGCCGCGCTCAGAGAGGTCAAAAGAATATTTTGTGCCATAGATGTACTCCTGTATTATTTTTTCGAGTGAGGTGCCTGACACCATAAAAAATTCATAAATGAGTTTATTGATTATTAATAGTGTCAGGCACCAAGGTTGGAATGCGGGGAAGAAGGCAGTTACGCTGAAATGGAACAAGACCGCCGGCGGCGACTACTATAGGATCTACCGCAAATCGACCTCTTCGCCCAAGTGGAAAACGATCGCCTACGTGTCTTCCGACAAGCTCTCCTACGTGGACAAGACAGCCTCCGCAACGGAGAAAAACGTCTACACGGTTCGCGTCTACCACAGCAAAATGAAAGTGCTGGGACAGGTCAACTCGGCAGGAATCACAGCCCGCGAATACCAGGACGCCGCCACGCAGGCCGTGGCCAATGCGCTGGCCAGAACAGCGACTGCCAAAAAGACCAAGCAGATCATTCTGGTTGTGGACCACAATCTCTCCTTCTGGGAGAAGGACGCACAGGGGTACTGGAACCGCAAGCTTTCTGCTTACTGCGGCTATGGCAGTAACGGCATGAGCACCGACCGGCACGAGGGCGACCGGACGACGCCCGTCGGCTCCTTCCCGATCCTGCACGGTTTTGGCATCGCCGCCAATCCGGGCAGTGCCATGCAGTATCGCAAGGTCACCAACAATTCCTACTGGTCCGGCGAATACAGCACCTACAATCAGTGGGTGGAAAGCACAAGGCCGGTCGCCGGAGAGCATCTGATTAGCTATTACCAGTACAAGTACGCGATGGCCATCGGCTTCAACCGCAATCCGACCGTCTACAAGAAGGGCTCCGCCATCTTCCTGCACTGCAAGAGCTACGACCACTGGTCCACCGCCGGCTGCGTCAGCGTCGAGGAGTCCGTCATGAAACGGCTTCTTGTCATGAGCCGCAACGGCGTGTATATGATCATTGTGCGGAACCAGGGTGAGATTGGGAATTATTGATCTGGATTTTCGTTGGCCCGGCGGCGTTTGGGCACATGGAAGGGAAACAACCTGATGTGCCCAATGCCAGGCCGCCTCACTTGCACACGTCAACCCATCCCCGCGCATTCACAAGCCCCTGCAGTTCCTCCAGCGTCAGCCGCACGGCACTGTTCGCGTTGCCGGCCGCCGGATACACCACATCCCACCTGCGAAGGCTTTCATCCAAATAGATCTCCACATTCTCGTTGACGCCAAAGGGGCAGACGCCGCCTGCCTCATGTCCGATCCACTGTTCCACCAGATCGCGGGAGATCATCTTGGCCTTTTTGCCGAACGTGTCCTTATACTTTCTGTTGTCGACTCTGGCCATTCCTTCCGCCAGAATCAGAATGGGCCTCTCATCGATGGCAAAAGAAAGCGATTTGCAGATTCTTCCCGGCTCCACGCCGATGGCAGCAGCTGCCAATTCTACCGTCGCAGTGGAGACCTCCGGCTCAATCACGCGGTCCAGATAGCCTTTTTCTTCCAGATACTTTTTGGCTTTTTCTACAGACATTATTTCCTCCATGTCAACGTGCTTTGCGCAAAGACACCCATCGCCGATAAGGCGTATATCCGATTACTGCTTTACGCCGTGCCGTCCAGTTTCTTTTCTGCCCGTTTCAGAAACTTCTCGTTGTCCACAATAAAGCGGCAGTGTGTGCCTCTGGCAACCTCCCCTGCTTCATCGTAGACCACGACGGAGAATGACAGCTTTCTTCTGTCGATCTCTGTAAGTTCCGTCTCGCAGCGCACCTTCATGCCCACCGGCGTTGCAGAAATATGTTCGACATGCAGTTCTGTGCCAACTGTCCCCTGTCCCGGCTCCAACTCCGGCGCGACGCTTCTCCAGGCTGTTTCCTCTGCCAGCGCAATGACGGCAGGCGTCGCGAATACAGGAAGTTCTCCGCTTCCCATGGCCTGCGCGGTCAGTTCCTGCGTGACGGTCAGCTCTCTATTCCCCTTTATTCCTGTATGCAGCATGATCAATCTCCTTTTCTTTCATCATTTCCTTGTCGAAATTCTATTTTAGCTTCTCAATCGTCTCCATGCCCCCGCAGACAAAATTCAGGATGATCCGCTGCACGCGCATCCACTCCTCATCCTTCTTCCAGCCCATCGCTTTGTTGACAGCAAAGGCTCCTGTCAGCATATAGGTGAACAACATCTCCGCTTCCTTTTCCGAAAGGCCGTATTTCTTGAGCTCTGCAATCTGATAATCCTTTTCCTGCCGGTAGATCATAGAAAGAATATACTCTGACAGCGCAGTGTCTTTAAACAGGACATTGTACTTGGGATTGTCCGCAACGCGCTGACAGATGGGCAAGAGCAGGATCTTGGACTCCAGTTCCCGCAATCCGTGATCCGTGTTCAAATAGCGTGCCACTTCCCGCATCCCATCTACCGATTTGGCACTGCTGCGGTCTGTTGCCTTGATTGCATCCTCAACAAGTTCCTCGATGACCTCTGTCAGGTTGTTATAGTGCGTGTAAAAGGTCGCGCGGCCGACCTGCGCCTGCCGGCATAGAGCGCTCACTGTGATCTCGATAAAGGAAGTCTCATGCAAAAGCTCCAGCATGGCATCTTTAATGACGCCGTGTGTATAGGCATAACGGCGGTCGTTTTTGTTCAATTCTTTTTTCATTGTCCCCCCCAAAAAACAATTCCCCAAGCAATTTACTGAACAGGTTTAGACAACCTGTCTATTATGATAACACATTGTCCCGACTTGTTCTTCAAATAAGCGCCCAAATCAGTAAATTGAAAGAGAAGCATTTGATTCATCCGTACAAAATCACCAAATTTTAAACCGGTATCATCAAATGAACAGGGAAAGAATTCTACATCACAAAGGGAGGTAAACAATGATATCTTTTGAAATGGAAGATCTGATTGGCGTACTGCAGGGACTGAAACCCTACTTCATCGCCATCGCCGCACTGCTGATCGCTGCAATCATCATTACAGTCGCAGTAGGCAAAAAAGGAAAGAAACTGAAATCTTTGATCCGCAAGGAAGCATGGATCGCAGCCATCGCAGGCATCGCGATCGTTGTCAACATGATCTGCTTCGGACCCATGAATACATTGATCACACTGGCCACTGGCAGTGGACAGGTAACGGAAGAGACAACCGCTGAGGCCTCTGCCGTCGCACAGCAGATTGCTGAAGAGGGATTTGTTCTCCTGCAGAATGAAGAGAACCTGCTGCCTCTGGCAGATACAACCAATCTGAATCTCTTTGGCTGGGCTTCCACCAACCCCGTCTACGGCGGCGCAGGATCCGGCGGCATGAATGCCCTGTTTCCGGTAGTCAGCCTGATCGACGGTCTTAAGAGCGCCGGATTTGAAATCAATCAGGATCTGATCGATTTCTACAAGGGCTATGCAGAAAACCGTGCAGCGGTATCCATCACCGCGCAGAACTGGGATCTGCCTGAGCCTCCGGCAGAGAATTACACAAATGAATTGATCGATGGTGCAAAGGCCTTTTCCGATACCGCAGTCGTCGTCATCTCCAGAATGGCAGGTGAAGGCCACAATGACATTCCCCAGGATATGTCCCAAGCCTCCTATGTCCAGAACTCCAGTCAGTATAATGACTTCGAGGCCGGCGAGCACTACCTGCAGCTGACCAAATCCGAAGAAGATATGGTGAAGCTGGTATGCGACAACTTTGATAATGTCGTCGTCGTTTACAACGGCGCATATGCCTTTGAACTCGGCTTCACAGAAGAATACAAGCAGATCAAGTCCGTCATCTGGGCGCCCGGTCCCGGCAACGTCGGCTTCACAGCACTTGGCGAGATCCTGCGCGGCACTGTGAATCCTTCGGGTCACACCAATGACACCTTTGTTTATGACATCACAAAGGCACCCTATTATAACAACGCAGAGAAGCGTGATTACGCGAACCTCCTCGACCTCACTGTCGAAGGCATGAACGCGGGCGTTCCCACCAATTACTCTCCTGCTTTCACCAACTATGTTGAGAACATCTATGTGGGATACAAGTTCTATGAGACCGCTGCTGCAGAAGGCATCATTGACTATGACAAAACCGTGCAGTTCCCCTTCGGCTACGGCCTCTCCTACACGACCTTTGAGCAGAAGATGAGCGATCTCAAGGTCGACGGCACACAGATCAGCATCGATGTTACCGTTACCAACACCGGTTCTGTAGCCGGTAAAGACGCTGTGGAAGTCTATTTCAATCCCCCGTATACAAACGGCGGTATCGAGAAAGCAAGCGCCAACCTCGTGCGCTATGCCAAGACCGGCATGATCGAGCCCGGACAGAGCGAAGTCGTCACAATCACCTTTGATCAGGAAGATATGGCCTCCTATGACGAAAAGGGTGCTGGCTGCTATGTCCTTGAGCAGGGCGATTACATCATCTCTGTCAACGCAGATTCTCACACTATTTTGGACCAGAGAACCTTTACACTGGGCAGCACGATCACCTACAACGAGAGCAATCCCAGACAGAGCGACAAGGTTGCGGCTGTCAACCAGCTCCAGGATGCACAGGGCGACGTGGTATTCCTCTCCAGAGCAGACAAGTTCGCCAACTACGATGCTGCTACTGCAGCTCCCTCTGATCTCAACATGCCTGAGCGGTATGTAGAGGGCTATCACCTCAACTCCAACTATGATCCCATGGCTTATGTGGATCCCAACGCCGAGATGCCTGTGACGGGCAAGAGTGGTTCTCTCAAGATCACCGACGTACGCGGCAAAGACTATGATGACCCGATCTGGGAAGACCTCCTCGATCAGCTGACTGTCGATGAGATGTCCAATATGATCGCACTGTCCGGTTACCAGACACCTGCGATTCCGTCCATTGGCAAAGTACAGAACGTCGACAGTGACGGACCTGCCGCTATCAACAACAACTTCACCGGCGCCGGTTCCATCGGTTTTCCGATCGAAGTCGTGATCACCTGCACCTGGAGCCATGATCTGGCAAACCAGTGGGGCACCATGATGGGCAGGATGTCCAAGGAAATGAACTCCACCGGCTGGTATGCGCCCGGCATGAACACACACCGCAGCGCGTTTACAGCAAGAAACTACGAGTACTTCTCTGAGGATGGCGTTCTCGCAGGCTATATGGCGGCCGACGCTGTCGCAGGCGCTATGACCGAGGGTGTTTACTCCACGATCAAGCATTTCGCCATGTATGACTCCAACGGAAAGATGGTCTGCGCCTGGGCAACCGAGCAGTCCATGCGTGAGATCTACCTGAAGCCTTTTGAGATCGCAGTCAAGGTTGGCGGCGCCAATGCGGCCATGGAGTCCTGGGCTTTCATCGGCAACAAGTGGGCAGGTGAAATCAGTGCACTCAACAACACCATCCTCCGCGATGAGTGGGGCTTCAGAGGCTTCATCGTCTCCGACTTCTTCCGCAACAACGGTCACGGCTTCATGAATGCGGATATGGCACTGGCAAACGGCGTTGATGCAATGCTCTCCACTTTCGAGGGCGGCCCCAACCAAGTCACCGACAAGACAGCTGCCTCCAACGTGCAGTACATGAGACAGGCCACACACAACATCCTCTACACCACGGCTAACAGCTGGGCTTATGATGAAGAGCATCTGCAGAGCGGCATGGTAGGCTGGAAGAAAGCGGCAATCGCGATCGACGTGGTCCTTGCAACAGCACTGGCCGGACTTGCAGTACTGGCATACAGAAAGTATAAGAAGTAAGCATTTTAAAAGGCGCTGTCGCATTAAGCGAAGGATTAAATCCGGAGCGGGTGCGGCAAGCCCCTTCAAAATTGCATTGAAATCGCGGGATTCACACAGATCCTTCCTTTCGCTGCGGAGGGAACCGCTGATCCAAAACTCGCCGTCCGCTCTGATGACTGGCCGGCTCGGACATGTTGGGCTTTCGGGCTGCAGGAGCTGCAGCCCTCATTCCCTCCTCCGCTCGGTCAGGATCAGGTTCATCCGGGCCGCTTATTCAAAGCAGTTTTTCCGGGGCTTGCCGCACCCGTCCGGACCTGATCCATGACACCTGACAGGCAGGTCACTTTTCATATCCGCATAACACAAAAACCGGGCTCCAAAGAGTCCGGTTTTTGCTGTAAAATTCAGTTATGCGACTAACAAAAATCTTACAGGGTGATTATACCCAA
>OCTX011874392.1_pt1 | contig 10177 bp, 6 predicted proteins | sample 1539691 | NCBI WGS metagenome assembly OCTX01 (sample SAMN02144231, study PRJEB22623) | gut metagenome | biome: sheep rumen | host: Ovis aries | place: New Zealand | reverse complement strand
GTGCTCCAGGGCAGTGCCGACATCACGAATTATCCGCTGTGCGAGACCCGCATCGAGGGTGAGACCTGCCTGTATTATCCGGCTCTGATCAATGCCATCGGCCTTGACGGATTCCACATCACGGGTGAGGGTGCGATCGACGGAAACGGTCTGCCATTCTGGAAAGCATTCTGGCTGCGCCGCGCCTGGAACCCTCAGTGCACCAACAAAGATGAGCAGCGCCCGCGCCTCTTCTACGCGGCAAACTGCACCAACCTGACACTGGCCGGCGTGACCTTCCGCAACTCCGCCTTCTGGACCACGCACATTTACAAGTGCAGCCATGTGAAATATCTCGGCTGCAGCATGCTTTCGCCTCATGAGCCGGTCGGCGGGCCGAGCACCGACGCCATCGACATCGATGCATGCACGGATGTGCTGGTGAAGAACTGCTATATGGCGGTCAACGACGACGCCGTCGCGCTGAAGGGCGGCAAAGGCCCGTGGGCAGACACCGCGCCCGAGAACGGCGCCAACGAGCGGATCATCATCGAGGACTGCGAGTACGGCTTCTGCCACGGCAGCCTCACCTTCGGCTCAGAGAACGTGCACAGTCGCAACATCATCCTGCGCAACATTCACGTCGGCACCGGCTACAACTTCCTGTGGCTCAAGCTTCGCCCCGACACGCCGCAGTGCTACGAGCATGTGCTCGTGGAGAACATCACCGGCAAGTCCGCGAACTTCCTGAATATCAATCCCTGGTCGCAGTTCTTTGACCTGAAGGGCCGCACAGACCTGCCCATCTCCCAGGTAAACGGCATCACCCTCCGGAACTGCCGCTTTGAGTGCGACACCTACTTCAATGTGAAAGCCGACGAGGCACACTATCACCTCTCCGACATCACCCTCGAAGACCTCGACATTACTGCTTTTGACACGCACTGCGACGAGCAGGCCGTGCAAAATCTGACCATCCGGGACGTACGTCTGACGAAGAAGGATACCATCGACTACCCGGACAGCGTCACCACCATGGACGCGGACAACGGCGTCCAGCACGAGGCGGGGCAGTAAGATCCGGACAGTAAGAAAGTATTTCAGGCCGGCAGTTGCTTTTCTGAAACCGTCCGGTTGAATCTGTGAATTTTCCCCGCTGCTTTTTCAGACTACAGTAAAGTCATGAAAAAGCAGCGGGATTTTTATGCGCAGAATTCCGGGAGGCAGATATGAAACTGAACACGAGATATGAAAAACTTTTCACACCCATCCGCGTCGGCAATACCATCCTGAAGAACCGTATCATCGCGGCGCCGATCACGAGCTATGCCGTCGAGCCTTCACCCGCGGACAAGGTCGAGTCGATTGCGGCAAAAGCCCGCGGCGGGGCGGGGCTTGTGATTATCGGAAGTATCGGTGTCAATGACACGGACTCCCTGATTTATTTTGAATCCAGCAGTCTATGGGGGAGCGAGAAAAAGCTCTTCGAAGAAGAGATCAGCATGATTCACCAGTACAGTGCGAAGGCCTCCGCGGAGCTGTTCCACGCCGGCCAGTTCGCGGATTGCCGAAGGACGCACGCGACACCCATCGGACCCTGCACCATGGAGCGGTCTTTCTCGGAAGTAAACGGCTATGAGCGGATCGAGCCGGATGTCGTCGACGAGACGCACGTGAGGGGCATGGACAAGGCGGATATGGAGCGTGTATGCGCGGAGTTTGCCGCTTCGGCCGTGGAAGCCAGACGCATGGGCTTTGACATGGTCATGCTTCACCTGGGCCACGGGTGGCTGCCGGCCCAGTTCATGAGCCCGTTCTTCAACCATCGGACCGATGAGTACGGCGGCAGCTTTGAGAACCGCATCCGTTTCCCGAAGGAAATCATTCAGGCGGTCCGGAAGGCCGTCGGACCCGCCTATCCGATTGACATCCGCATCGGTGCGGAAGAGTATGTCGAGGGCGGTCTGACGCCGGAAGAAGTCGCGCAGTTCGTTTATGAAGTGCAGGACCTGATCAACATGGCGCATATCTCGTCCGGCCTGGACAAGCTTGTGCATGCTACCAGCTACATCGAGGCCCCGAGCCTGCACCCGCATCAGCTGAACGTGCCATTCGCTCAGATTGTAAAGCAGAAGGTGACAAAGATTCCGGTAGCGGTTGTGGGAAGTATCACGACACCGGATGAGGCGGAACAGATTCTGGAAGAAGGCAGAGCGGACCTGGTCGCCCTCGGCAGACCCTTCGTCGCGGACCCGGACTGGGCAAACAAGGCAAGAGACAATCGCCCCGAAGAGATCCGTACCTGCATCCGCTGCGTGTCCTGTTATGGTGTCGCGACCGGCGGCTGCAGCCAGGGCTGTGCCGTCAACCCGCGCTATGAGCGGGAGCTGCGGCTGCAGACGGAAGAGGCGATCCTGCGAAGGAAGCAGAGAGCTGACGCGATGGCAGCAGGCTCCGGACAGGATAAAGATAAGAAGTGCATCGCCGTCATCGGCGGCGGCCCGGCGGGCATGAGCGCTGCCATTGCGGCGACAGAGCGCGGACACGAGGTTGTGCTGTTTGAAAAAACGGATAAGCTGGGCGGACTCCTGAACATCTCCGAGACGGATCCCCACAAGCTGGACATGCGGAACTTCCGCAATTATCTGATCACCATGACCCGGAAACTTCCCATCGATGTGCGGCTCAACTGTGAGGCGACGCCGGAAAGGATAAAAGCACTGGATCCGGACGAGATCATCTGCGCACTCGGCTCCTATCCGAGAGGCTTGAAGCTTCCCGGTGCGGACCTGCCGCATGTAAAGAATATTGTCGAAGCTCATTCCATCCCGCTCGGCGACCACGTCGTCATCATCGGCGGCGGCCCCTCAGGCTGCGAGCTCGCATTATCGCTAGCGGATGAAGGAAAGGAAGTAACCATTCTCGAGATGATGGACAGACTGGCAGCAGCAGGCAATCTCCTTTACCGCGGCGCGCTCTCTGAGCAGCTGAAAAAGCGCCCTCAGATTCACGTCTGCCTGGGTGTCCGGACACAGGAAATTACAGAAACGGCAGTACGCTACCTGAACCGGGACGGAAAGGAATGCAGTGCGCAGGCAGACAATGTCGTGCTCTGCGTCGGCCTGACACCCCGCTTTGAGGAGGCAGCCGCCTTCACGGAGCTGATGTATGACGTCCGCATCGTCGGCGACTGCGCCGCTCCCCGGCGTATCAACGAAGCCGTGCATGAGGGATATTTTGCCGGATATTACATCTGACCTTCCTGGGACGGACAGCCCCTCGGACTGCCTGCCGGATCTCAGAGCAGATCAGCTTGCTATGCAGCTTGCCGGTTCTCAGAGCCAGCCTGTTATGCAGCCAGCCGGATCTCAGATTTCCGCAGATTGTACTCAATTCGGACAATCAGGAAAATAGGGTTCAAGAAATTTATGTGAACTTGCGCTTTCGGAGAGGTGCAGAAATCAGAAATGTACTCATTGAAGAGATTTCCCGTCTTTGAGTTCAATTATTTTACCTTTGAAATGAGGTTATGAGGATATTAACGAAAATGCATTTCCGGATTTTGTACCCAAATAGTCAGAAGATCATAAAGCGGTACAAATAATGTACAATTGCAGATTTTCGAGGCATATGAAATTGAACTCTTTTCTTGAAAAAACAGGAAAAGAGTTCAATTATTTTACATTTCCGTGTCGAAGCCCACGCAGAGGAAGCCCGCGCAGGGCAAGCCCACGCAGAGGTACCGCCGTTGAAGCTCAGCCTTCCGGCACTTCTCCCGCCGCGTACTGGGACGGTGTGCACCCGTAATAAGACTTGAAGACCGTGGAGAAATACGGATAATTGGCGTAGCCGCAGTGCTGCGCGACCAGATTGGCAGACAGGTTCTGGTCCTTTAAGAGCCTGCCTGCCAGTTCCATTCTCTGCTTTGTGATCCACTGGTTGATAGCCACACCCTTTTCACGCTTGAAAATCCGGCTTAAGTAGATCGGATTCAGATAAAACACATTTCCAAGAGCCTGGACGTTCAGATCTTCGTCGCCCAGATGCTCCTGAATATAAGCGGCACATTTCTCCACAGTTTCCTTCGGAGACATGGTCTGCTGCTCGCTTTGTTTCCCCTGCTGTTCTTCCCGGACCTCTTCCTGATGCTGCTGCACCCAGTTGCGCCCATATTCCTGCAGCTTGTTGGCGCGCTGCAGTTCCCGGCGCTGTCCGACGACGCGCTGCACGGTCGCACCGATGTCTTCATAGCGGGCCGGCAGGACGATATATTCGCGGCAGCCCAGAGAAATCGCTTCTCTTGCATAGGCAAAATCTGAATGACAGGTCAGCAGAATGCATTCGATGTCATAGTTCTGCTTACGTATCCAGCGGATCAGCGAGATCCCGTCCTCGCCGGGCATCTCGATATCACACAGAAGAAGATCGATTTTCTGTGTAAGCAGGATCTCCCGGGCCTGTGCGGCGCTCTCCGCCGTGAAGACCTCATCGATTCCGTATTGCTGCCAGGGGATTTCCCGTTCCATGGAATGCAGCTCAAGCACTGCGTCGTTCACCATCAGAAGCTTCATATGATTTCATCCTCCTAGTCATCCTCCGTGAGATTGCAGGGAATGCGGATGGTAAAGGTGGTGCCTTCTCCTTCGGCCGAATCTACTGTGACGCCGGCCTGGTCACCGTAATAGTAGTGCAGACGGTTGATGGAATTGCGTACGCCGATGTGTTTGCCGGCAGGAAGAGACGAGAAGTCATTCCGGTTGATCATATCGGCATATTCCTCCGAGATGCCGTTGCCGTCGTCAGAGACCTGGAGGACGGCCATCTTTTGCTCATCATCATATTCCCCATAGAGAATGATATGAATAGTCCGCCCGGGAATCAGCGCGTGCTGAATGATGTTCTCGACAAAATTATGCAGCAGGAGCGGCGGGATCCGCATGAAGCTGAGGATCGGGTCGATCTGATAGGAGACGGTGAATGCGTTTTCATAGTGCAGCGCCGAGATTTCCAGATACTCCCGCACCATTTCGATCTCCTTGGAGAAGAGCTCCAGGTCGTGCCCGTGGCGGAACATATAACGGAAATACTTTGAAAGGTAGAGAACCAGTCGCTCGGCATTCTCCGACTGTCCGTTATGGATCAGCGTGAAGAGCAGGTTCATGGTATTCTGCAGGAAGTGGGGCCGGATCTGAAGCTGCAGATTATCCAGCTGCAGGTTCAGGTTGTGCTCGGCGAGTTCGTGCCGGTGCTGTTCTTCCTCAAGGACCTGCCGCTGAAGAGAAGACAGGTTGGACGCCATGGAGTTAAAGGAGAGATTGGCGTCGTAAAACTCTGCTGAGGAGGCCCGCTCTGTGATCCGGTAATCCTCGTTGCCGTCCTCCAGCTCATGAAAGGCGCCCTGGAGCGTCTGCAGCGGACGGTTGATCTTCCGATAATAGACCAGAAGGAAGAGCGGAATCATCAGAACAGAGAAGGCGATCAGCAGGATGCTGGCGACGACCCAGGATATGACATTTCCGTATACAGAAGAAGACCGGACATCTGAGATGATATAAACAGGTGTCTGAGCGATCCGTGAAGAGGTGAGAAGGTGTCCGGTTTCTTCCGGCGGAAGCTGATCGTCGATGGACAGAACTGTGCCATACGGATCATTCTGCAGGTTCAGGGAAGAGAAAAAGGCGGTACAGTTCAGATAAGCACCGAATCTGCTGGAGGAGTCGCGGAGAATATGAATGAGATAGACGGTATCGTCTGCTTCCGCCAGATGCCATTTTCCGTCGCCGTACGCGGGATCTTTGATCAGCGCGCGCAGAGAATCTTCGGGCATGGCCTGCGACGAAGTCTGCCCGTACTGAAGACGGCCGGAGTGTACCAGTTCTTCCGATGAATTCAGCAGCAGAAAGAGTCCGTCCGCGGAGCCGGAGAGAACAAGTGCATCCCTGACCGCATTATCCAGATTTGCCCGGTACAGGGTGTGGTGCCATTCGCCGGTATTGCGTTCAAAACGCAGAACCAGGTCGTTGTCGGTGAAAAGGTTGAGGAGCAGATAATCTGCTGTTTTTGTCCGATGAGCAAACTGGGCGGCGTAGGAATCCAGTACAGCCTGTGTCTGCCGTGTATACTGCTGCCTCAGATTCTGCAGGGTGTTGATACTCAGGACCGAAGAAAGAATGCTGAAGGGCAGCAGAAGCAGGCACAGAAACAGGAGCACCTGTCTGCGCAGGCTGAAAGGCTTTTTTCTGTTTTCAGCCGACAGATCTGACATCGAACACACCTCACCGCGGCCATATTTTGCCGCATTCGGAAATCTGACTTCATTATAACGGGAAAAAAAGCTTTCAGAAAGCCGCTTTCACAAAACTGACTTTCATGCAGATTTCTGAAAGTTGATTCTTCAAAAGTCCGGGATTGAAAATCTGAATGGTCACCAGAACCCGGAACAAATATGATAGCAGTGTAAAAACCAATTCATCCTCACGGATGTCCTCTACGAAGGGAGAAAACTTATGAAGAAGAAAGCTCTTGCACTGCTCTTTGCAGCATCTCTGCTCGCCGGAACGCTCGCCGGCTGCGGAAAGTCCGACAACTCCGGCGCATCCGCGCAGCCTGCAGCGGAAGAAGGCGCGAAGGAAGAAGCTGGTGAGGCCGGTGCTGTTGTAGCTGACAACAGCGAAGCTTATAACATCGAAATGCAGATCGTGACCTGGGGCGGCAACCCGGACGAGATCGATCAGGTTGAGGCGGCAATCAACGCCATCATCGAGCCCGAGATCAACGCCACCGTGACCCTGATCCCGATCGCAGCGTGGGATCTGGCAAACGAGACCAGCCGCGCGCTGGCAGCCGGTGAGAAGCTTGACCTGGCGTGTGTCTTCACTTTTACACAGGCGATGGACAGCATCTCCAATTACACTTCCAAGAACATGTTCCGTCCTCTGAATGACTTGTATGCAGCTTACGGATCTGACATCGACGCTGCACTGGGCGAGAGAATCAACCTCGGCTATATCGAAGATACCTTGTACGCAGTCCCCTGCGTATTCAACTACGGGCAGGGAACTGCTTTCACGGCAAGGAAAGATTACCTGGATCAGATGGGTATCACCCCGGAAGAGGGCAAGCTCTACACGATGGAAGATCTGACACCGATCTTCGAAGCTTACAAGCAGGAGTTCGGCGCAGGCCACTATGCACTGTCTCTGTACGGCACAGCGACCGACGGTTTCCACCAGTTCTATGAGATCGACGCGCTCGGCGGACAGGAGAGCAACGGTATCCTCATGAACGCGGGTCTGGACGGCGAGAACACGGTTGTCGACCTGTTTGAAACCGATGAGTACATGGAGTACTGCAAGCAGATGCGTGAGTGGTATCAGGCCGGCTACATCAACCCCGATGTCACGACGGTCAGCGACGACGTCACCAGCCAGATGAAGTCCGGGAACTACCTCGGAACCATCGGTTCCACCTCACCCGGCGGAAGCATCGGCCTTTCCAACAACCTTGGTGTCGAGCTCGTGGAGTTCCCGCTTGTTGAGCCTTATGCTTCCACCACCTACGCTTCCGAAGCTCTGTGGGCGATCCCGAACACCTGTGAGAATCCGGAGCGCGTCATGCAGTTCCTGAACATCCTGTATCAGGACCGCGATCTGGAGAACGATGTGGACTCCCTTCTTTCCGACGGCCTTGCAGGCGTCAGCTATGAAGTGGTTGAGCAGCTCGATGGCAGCAAAGCAATTGTCAAGGCGGGAACAGGCACCTGGAGCCAGTGGGTACCGAATGATCTGTACGGCAATTCCCTGACTGTTCCGAAGTTCCAGCCGAATGAAGCTTCGATTTATGATGAGGTCGCGGCGTACAACCAGAAGATTCTCGATGACGGCCGCATCACCAAGGCATTCGGTTATGTCTTCAATCCGGAGAATGTCTCCACACAGGCAGCAGCCGTCGCCTCCGTCGCAACCCAGTACAGAAGCATCGTCGGATACGGCACGGTTGATCCGGAAGAAGTCATGCCTGAATTCATCCAGGCCCTGAAGGACGCCGGCATCGATGACATCATCGCCGAGAACCAGAAGCAGCTGGATGCATGGTACGCTGCACACTGATGATCTGAAAGCCGCAGAAGCTTCAGAAGCCGGCACATAAAGAGTAAGTTAAGGGCTCTGTCGGTTCACACAGGATATGTGAACAACAGAGCCCTTACTATCGGAACAAGGGGGAACAAAATGCCTAAGACTAAGAGAAAGATCAGATGGAAGAATTACATTCCATTCTATATCATGGCCCTGCCGGGCATCATCTATATGATCTGCAACAACTACATGCCGATGTTCGGTATCGTCCTGGCCTTCAAGAAGCTGGACGTCACCAAAGGCATCCTCGGCAGTCCCTGGGCGGGCTTCACGAACTTCGAATTTCTGTTCAAAACCAAGGCGACCATCGGCATCATCCGCAACACGGTCCTGTACAACCTGTTGTTCCTGTTCCTCGGAACAGCCCTGGCCGTGGCGCTGGCGATCCTGCTCAACGAAGTCAAGTCCAAAAACATGGGAAAGCTCTATCAGTCCCTGATCCTGATCCCGTACCTGATGAGCTGGGTCATCGCGAGTTACCTCGTCTACGCCTTCCTCGCACAGGACATCGGTATCGTCAACAACTCTATCTTAAAGCCCCTCGGAAAGGAAGCGGTCAGCTGGTACTCCGAGAAGAAATACTGGCCCTACATTCTGACTTTTGCCTATATGTGGAAAAACATGGGCTACATGATGATCATCTACTACTCCAGTATCGTGGGCCTGTCCGCCGATTACTTTGAAGCAGCTTCGCTGGACGGCGCGACCAAGTGGCAGCAGATCCGGATGATCACCCTGCCGCTGATCAAGGGAACCATCATCACCATGGTCATCCTGAACCTGGGCCGGATCGTCACCTCCGACTTCAGCCTGTTCTACCAGATCCCGAAGAACAACGGCGCACTTTACAGCGTGACTCAGACCCTCGACGTCTATGTGTACAACGCCCTGATGAAAAATTCCGATTTTGCCATGTCATCGGCGGCCAGCGTGTTCCAGTCCATCGTCGGCTTCATCTTCGTCCTGATCACAAATGCCATTGTGAGAAAGTACAACGAAGAGAGCGCACTGTTCTAAAGGAAAGGAGGAAACAAAATGAAATCCAGAGACGAACTGAAATGGCAGATTATCTCCAACGGCGTTATGGGCATTGTCTCTCTGGCAGCCCTCCTGCCTTTTATCCTGCTGATTGTTGCCTCCTTTACGGATGAGAAATGGGCGCTGGCCAACGGCTACAGCTTCTTCCCCGGCAAGTTCAGCATGGAAGCTTACGGTTACATCATGAACAATGCGAGCATGATCGGCCGCGGCTATCTGAATACCGTCCTGGTCACTCTCGTCGGTACAGCGGGCAGCATTCTCTTCACGAGCCTGTTTGCCTATGCACTGGCAAAAGATGACCTTCCGTTCGGCCGGATCCTGAACTTCCTGTGTATCTTCACAATGCTGTTCTCCGGCGGCCAGGTTGCCAGCTACTATATCTGGAGCAACGTCTTCCATGTCCGCGACACCTACGCGGGACTGATCCTGCCGAACCTGATGATGAACGCGTTCAACGTGGTGCTGGTCAAAAACTATTACAAGACGAGCATTCCCGCCTCCCTGCTGGAGGCTGCCAAGGTGGACGGCGCCTCGGAATTCGGTATTTTTGCCCGGATCGTCATGCCTCTGTCCATCCCGATCAACGCGACCATCGGTCTGATGACCGGCCTGGCGTACTGGAATGACTGGGTCAACGGTCTGTACTATCTGACCTCCCGCAAGGGCGAAGGCTTCTACACCATCCAGCTGATCCTGAACCGGATCAATGACAGTATCGCGTTCCTGCAGTCCTCGTCCAACATCGTGACCGGCGTTTCCTTCCCGGCTGCGACCGCGAGAATGGCCATCGCCGTGACAGGTATCATCCCGATCCTGATCGTCTATCCGTTCCTGCAGAAGTACTTTGTCAAGGGTATTACGGTCGGTGCGGTTAAGGAATAACAGGCACGCCTCCGGAGGAGGCACAGAGAGGAGCAGACATGTCATTCGGAAGACTTGAGAACTATTTTGAAGCGACGCGCCGGGTCATGGAATTCCGGTTCATCCTGCCGGATGATCTGCGGTATAAGATGAATTTTGAC
>OCTX012281037.1_pt1 | contig 10178 bp, 10 predicted proteins | sample 1539691 | NCBI WGS metagenome assembly OCTX01 (sample SAMN02144231, study PRJEB22623) | gut metagenome | biome: sheep rumen | host: Ovis aries | place: New Zealand | reverse complement strand
ACAGCTGGCGGACTTCATCCAGACCCAGGCCAGTGTGAAGCGTTCGGACTGCATCGCCGTGCTGGACGAGCTGGGCTACGCCCTGCGCCACTTCATCGGACTGGGCGAGAAGGTGAAGATTGAGAATGTGGGTATTTTCAAGTGCGGACTGCGCAACAAGCGCGGTGGTTTCGAGGACGCGAAGGACCTGACCGCATCGACCCTGAGCCCCCGCATCCTGTTCCAGCCTGAGTATACCACCTCGACGCAGAACGGCGTGACCCGCGCTGCTGTGGCCATGCTGGGCGATATCACCTTCGAGGAAGCGACCGACTATGAGGCGCCGAAGGAAGCATCTAACCAGGGAGGAGGTGAATAATGAAGCGTGAGACCTGGAAATGGCTTATTCAGTTGCTTATCAGCATACTGACAGCAATCGCGACTACGATGGGAGTAACCTCGTGTATGGCGTAATGTATGGGGGCTGACAGAAATGTCGGTCCCCTACTCTATTCTATTTAGAAGCAGCCATAAAAAGTATGAACCAAGGGGACTGGTACATGAATCAGGGGGCTGGTACGTGTCTCACAAGATTATTTCCATTGTTGTCTTCTGGACTTTCATGCCCATGTTCCTGTAGAAACTTAATGCAGGATCGTTGCCCTCCCATACATTCAGGGTGATGTTGTTGCAGCCTATTGACTGGGCATAATCGCGGACATATTCGTACAAAGCCTTACCAACATGTTTACCACGAGCCTTTTCATTCACGCAGATGTCATCAATATATAGCGTCTTGATACTCTGAAGTAACTTGTCTTCCTTGACTTCTGTAATCAAACAGAAAGCATGGCCTAAAACTTCCCCGTTATCGTAAACGAAGATAGGTTTGCTATCATTGCCCAGCAAGTCTTCGAGTTCTTGCTCATTATATTTGGTTGTGTTTGGCTTGAACAAGTCAGGGCGGATCATATGATGAACCATATCCACTTGATGCAACAGTTCAATGATACTCGGTATATCTCTTTTTTCAGCTTTTCTAATCATTGTTTTTATAAAGGTCACAGGCACTGTATGATGTGTCAGAAACATGCAGCCATCATCTCTTTGCCCAGCTTGTGGATGTGGTCGAGGATAGCGTTCTCGCGTTCGGCTGATGGTTTCTTAAAACCATTGATGTAGTTACGTAATAGTGTAGCGTTCATGCCCAAGGATCGTGCAAACTCTGCCACGTTGATTTCCTTATGGGTAAGAAAGAATCTCTGTAGAGGCGTTGGCTCAGTATCGTCGTAAGTGAAACTTTCGAAACTGATGTCCTCGTCAAGACCGCGCCAGTGAATACCGTCAAAGCCGAAGGTGTAAGCAGCCCTTTCTTCATCGGTAGCTGTACGCAACTTGGGATACCAAAGGAGCGACTGGCTGTACTCATGTCCCTCCTCGTCACGACCGTAAATGTGTTCGGCATCGAACCAAATCTCCTTAATCTTCATAGGCTTATCCTCCTTTTATTGTTTATCTGTTGCAAAGATAGGAATTATTTTTGATACCATGCACATTATCGTCAATTATTTGCAATGATTTAACAATTTGGGGTAACACAGGCTCCCTGTTAGTCAGAGTTAATGAACCAGGGAGACTGGTCTTGAAAAGAACCCCTCCACGAAAAATGGAGGGGATTTTTTATGCCTTATGGTTATAATATCTGATGAGCAGGGCTACGCCAGTGAAGGTGATGGCGAATTCCAGGATAAGGATATAGATGTAATTCATAACGGACTGATTTATTTTAAAGGTTAGAGATTCGGAGATATGGAGCACACCCAATTTTCGAGGTTCCATTCAGGAGTTGTGGCATATAGCTGATCGCCAACGACACGTGCACCACTTGCTTTAAGTTCGGTGCATAACTCCTTGGTATAGATACCATTATCAAATTTGTTGCCTAATGCTACAAACATGGCAATGTTCTTGCCGTTAAGTCTGGCAGCGCGTAACATCTGACTGGCATACTGCCAATGAGGGGTCAGCAGGCCGTCAGCCTGAAACTCGACAGCAAGCACAAGACTCTGAGAGTTCTCTACCTGTCTGTTGTTCATACTCTGGACGCTAATGGTCTCAGCACCCAATTTGTCGGCTATTTCTTCAGCGATAGCCTGACAGCTGTCGTACACGACGACAATCGATTCATGTTTCATAATCCCACAAAAATAATTGTTGCGCCTCACGCCCTTACATCGAGGGTCGTTCTGCATTCATCCGAAAAAGGCTGGTCTTCAGACTTTCCTCCACTCCGAAGCGCCTTCTCACCCAAATGGGCAATGGCGTGATTTAGCGAGGACAAAGCCGAATGCATTCGAACTTTGTCGAGCGTGAACGCTATCAAGCGAAGCTTAATGGCGTTTATGCTTCAGAGCCATAATGGAGTTCACTGCTGCGGGACAGTCGGAGATTCTCACTCACATTCCCAATTAAGCACAGCTAAGTGCACCTTTACGGGCAACACATTCCTGTATTGCGATACAAAGGTACGAATAACGAATGAAAGTTCCAAATATTTTCATGGAATTCTTAAAAAAGAATCCTCCTTACTATTTCGAGTGAATCGAAAAAGTTCAAATATATTTGGTCTTTTGCCATTTATTTACTAATTTTGCAGCCCGAAATATATAAATAAGGTATAAAAAGACATGATAACAGTCACAAATCTGGCTATTCAATTTGGAAAGAAGACGTTGTACAAGGACGTCAACATGAAGTTTACAAGTGGTAACATTTATGGTATTATCGGTGCCAACGGTGCCGGTAAGTCTACCCTACTCCGCGCCATCAGCGGCGAACTGGAGCCCAACAAGGGTACCGTTGAAATGCTGCCTGGCGAGCGCATGAGTGTGCTGGAACAGGACCACTTCAAGTATGATGAGTTTTCAGTAATGGACACGGTGTTGATGGGACATCAGCCACTGTGGAAGAATATGAAGGAGCGCGAGGCCCTGTATGCCAAGGAGGAAATGACCGAGGAGGACGGTAACCGCGCTGCTGATCTGGAAATGGCATTTGCCGAGATGAACGGATGGGAGGCTGAGAGTGAGGCTGCCCAGCTGTTGCAGCACCTGGGTGTGCCCGAGGGTCAGCACTACAAGCAGATGTCGGAGATATCGAACAACGAGAAGGTGCGCGTGATGCTGGCCAAGGCGCTGTTCGGGCATCCTGACAACCTGTTGCTGGACGAGCCTACCAACGACCTCGACCTGGACACCGTTCAGTGGTTGGAGGAATATCTGTCGAACTTGGAGCAGTGCGTGCTCGTAGTATCGCACGACCGTCACTTCCTGGATGCAGTATCGACACAGACCGTAGATATCGACTTCGGTAAGGTGACGCTGTTCTCGGGTAACTATTCGTTCTGGTATGAGTCCAGTCAGTTGGCTCTGCGTCAGGCTCAGAACCAGAAGATGAAGGCTGAGGAGAAGCGCAAGCAGTTGGAGGAATTCATCCGCCGTTTCTCTGCCAATGTGGCAAAGTCGAAGCAGACCACATCGCGTAAGAAGATGTTGGAGAAGTTGAATGTGGAGGAAATCACACCTTCAACACGTAAATATCCTGGCATCATCTTCTCGATGGAGCGTGAGCCTGGTACACAGATTCTGGAGGTAGAAGGACTGAAGGCCGTGGATGCTGATGGAACCGTATTGTTCGACAATGTGAACTTCACGATTGAGAAGGGCCAGAAGACTGTCTTCCTGTCACACAACCCGAAGGCTATGACGGCACTGTTTGAGATTATCAATGGTAATCGTGAGGCTGACGCTGGCACCTATAAGTGGGGCGTCACCATCACTACCGCCTATCTCCCACTCGACAACACCGAATTCTTCAAGAGCGAGATGAACCTCGTAGACTGGCTGAGCCAATATGGCACAGGTAATGAGGTGATGATGAAATCGTTCCTGGGACGTATGTTGTTCAAGGACGAGGACATACAGAAGAAGGTATGCGTACTCTCCGGAGGTGAGAAGATGCGTTGTATGATAGCCCGCATGCAGTTGAAGAATGCAAACTGTCTGATTCTGGACACGCCAACCAACCACTTGGACTTGGAGTCTATTCAGGCCTTCAACAACAACCTGATTTCGTTTAAGGGTAACATCCTGTTTGCCTCGCACGACCATGAGTTCATCAATACCGTTGCCGACCGCATCATCGAACTGACCCCGAAGGGTACCATCGACAAGCTGATGACCTACGATGACTACATCTACGACGAGGACATCAAGGCCAAGAAGGCGGAACTGTATGCATAAGCTGGCACGGAATTTGCTGGGATAACAGAAAAAACATTATTAGCTATGGAAGAAGAAAAGAAAAATATGGAGGAGGAACAGCAGGAAGCTGCTGTAGAAGATACTGTGGTTGGCGAGACAGCTGACACGGAGGCTGACAAAGAGGCTGAACCCGCCGAGGAGCAAGATCCTCTGGAGGCTGCAAAGGCCGAGATAGAACAGCTGAAGACACAGATGCTTTATAAAACCGCTGAGTTTGACAACTATCGCAAGCGCACACTGAAGGAGAAAGCTGAGCTGATTCTGAATGGTGGCGAGAAGGCCGTGAGTGCCATCCTGCCCATCATCGACGATATGGAGCGCGCCATTGAGAATGGTGAAAAAACCGACGACCCTGCCGTACTGCGTGAAGGCATGGAACTGATTTATAGCAAGTTCATGAAGGCACTGGAAGGTCTGGGTGTGAAGAAAATCGAGACCGAGGGCGCTGACTTCAACACGGACATGCATGAGGCAGTAGCCATGGTACCTGGAATGGGCGATGACAAGAAAGGAAAAGTGATTGACTGTCTGCAGGCCGGATACCAACTGAACGATAAAGTAATTCGCCATGCAAAAGTGGCAGTAGGACAGTAAGATGTCTGATGTAAGATGTAAGAAGTAAGAAGAAATGGCACAGAAACGAGATTACTATGAGGTGCTTGGCGTTGACAAAAACGCAACGGAAGACCAGATAAAGAAAGCCTATCGTACCATCGCCATCAAATATCACCCCGACCGCAATCCCGGTAATAAGGAAGCTGAGGAGAAATTCAAAGAGGCTGCAGAGGCATATGATGTGCTGCACGATCCACAGAAGCGTCAACAATACGACCAGTTCGGATTTGACGGTCCAAACATGGGCGGATTTGGCGGTTTCGGTGGCGCATCCATGAATATGGACGACATCTTCTCGATGTTCGGCGACATCTTTGGAGGTCATGCAGGCTTCGGAGGTTTCGGAGGCGGTTCACGCTCACGTGGTCGTCAGCAGCATCGTGGTTCAGACCTGCGTCTGAAGGTTCGCCTTTCGTTAGATGAAATTGCCCACGGTGTGACCAAGAAGTTCAAGGTGCGTAAGGATGTAACCTGTTCATGCTGTAAAGGTACGGGTGCAGAAGCTGGTTCAACCAGCGACCAGTGTCCTACATGTCACGGTTCAGGTGTCATCACTCACACCACACAGAGCATCTTCGGTATGATGCAGACACAGGGCATTTGTCCTACGTGTAACGGTGAAGGTACCGTTATCAAGAACAAGTGTAAGCACTGTGGAGGCACAGGTGTAGAGAAAGGCGAAGAGGTGGTTGAAATCAAGATTCCCGCTGGTGTGGCAGAAGGAATGGTGGTTAACGTTCCAGGTAAAGGAAATGCCGGTCAGCGCAAGGGTATCAACGGTGACATTCAGGTGTTCATTGAGGAGGAAGAGAACGACACCTTCATCCGCGACAACAATGACCTTATTTATAATCTGTTGCTCGACTTCCCGACAGCTGCACTGGGTGGAGAGATTGAAATCCCGACCATCGAAGGTACCAAGCTGAAAGTGAAGATGGAACCGGGTACACAACCTGGCAAGACGCTGAGACTGAGAGGAAAGGGACTTCCTGCCGTTCAGGGCTACGGTCGTGGCAATGGCGACTTGGTGGTTAATATCAGCGTGTTTGTGCCCAAGACACTGACACGTGAGGAGAAAACGGCCATCGAATCTTTCCGTAATAGCGATAATTTCAAGGGAGATACGGCTACGAAGCGTTCTATCTTCCAAAAGTTTAAGAACTATTTCTCTTAATAAACTATGAACTACGCGGAGACGTGCGAATATCTTTTTAACCAGATGCCCATGTTTGAACGACAGGGCGCATCTGGCTATAAAGAAGGATTAGCCAACACACTGGCCCTGGATGAGCATTTCGGTCATCCTCACAAGGCTTATGTCACCATTCATGTGGGAGGAACAAACGGCAAAGGCAGTGTGTCGCACACTATCGCATCCATCTTACAGGAGAGCGGTTACCGCGTAGGTCTTTATACATCACCGCATCTGGTCGACTTCCGCGAGAGAATTCGCGTAAACGGTACGCCCATCAGCGAGCGATATGTCGTAGACTTCGTAGAACAGGAAAAGGCTTTCTTCGAGCCTTTGCATCCCTCGTTCTTTGAAGTGACTACCGCTATGGCATTCAAATATTTCAAGGACATGAATGTGGACATTGCCATTATCGAGGTGGGACTTGGCGGAAGACTGGACTGCACGAACATCATCACGCCGATAGTCTCGGTGATCACGAACATCAGCTATGACCACACGCAGTTCTTGGGAAACACGTTGGCCGAGATAGCTGCAGAGAAAGCGGGTATTATAAAGAAAGGTGTACCTGTAGTCATTGGTGAGAACAACGACGAGACGCGTCCTGTCTTTGAAGCAAAGGCCAAAGAGATGGAGGCTCCTATTGTGTTTGCGGAAGATAATCCTGAATTCACAAGTGCAGAACCTACGTCTGAAGGTGGTATGCTGTATCATACGCCTTGCTTCGGAGATATTACCGGAGATTTGGGAGGATTGTACCAGCAGAAGAACCTGAATACCGTTTTCTTTGCATTGGCTGAGATTGCGAAAAAAGGATTCCTCTGTGCGTGCAAGGATGAGGTGAACAAGGCAAAGTGTCTCTCAGAGCTGTTGCAGGGCATTGCCCACGTGAAAGATAACACAGGACTGATGGGACGTTGGCAGGTGATACAGAACGCACCTAAGGTGGTGTGTGACACCGGGCACAACGTTGGAGGTTGGCAATATATCAGTGCACAATTGAGTAATGTCAGATGCCAGACGATGCATATTGTGTTCGGTATGGTGGACGACAAAGACGTCAATGGTGTGCTCGAACTGTTGCCAAAGGACGCAAAATACTATTTCACGAAGGCTGACAGCCATAGAGCTATCAACGAGACCACTTTGTGTGAGCTGGCCAGCAAGCACGGATTGTCGGGAAATGCCTATCCCTCTGTGTTAGAAGCATATAACGCTGCATTAAGCGTTGCTTCGCATGGCGATTTTATCTTCGTTGGAGGCAGTTCCTACGTGGTTGGCGATTTCCTGAAAAACTGCGTTTAGTTGTTTTTAACACTCAATAAACGTTTTTTTCCACGTTTCTTTCGTCATTCTCGTTTTTTTTAGGTTACTTTGCAGTTAGATTTTAGTAACTTAAAACAACGAGAATATGGCTAACACTACAGAAAATGCGAATGTATGTGGTCTGAGTCGCAAAGATTTTCAGGCCACTATTAAGGGTAAGAAAACTGATTTATACATCCTCAGAAACCGTAAAGGCTATGAGGTTGCTGTGTCTAATTACGGTGGTGCTATCTTGGCAATCATGGTGCCTGACAAGAATGGTGTCATGGGTAATGTCATTCAGGGACATGCCAATATTGAGCAGCTTACCAGCGGTAAAGAGCCCTACCTGTCAACACTGATTGGACGTTGGGGTAACCGTATCTGCAAAGGTCAGTTCACACTGAACGGCAAGGATTACCAGTTGGCTCTGAACGACGGTCCTAACCATCTGCACGGTGGTAATGTTGGTTTCAACGCCAAGGTATGGGACGCTCGTCAGATGGGACCTCGCGCACTAGCTTTGCACAGAAAGTCATCATATGGTGAGGAAGGTTTCACTGGTGAACTGGATGTTACAGTAGAATACACCTTTACCGATGACAACGAGCTGGTTATCGAGTATCTGGCTACCACCAACAAGAAGACGATTGTCAACCTGACCCATCATGCATTCTTCAGCCTGGCAGGAACAGCTGATCCCACTCCAACCATCGAGGATCAGATTTGCGAAATCAATGCCGATTTCTTCCTTCCAACTGACAATACCGCTATTCCTACAGGTGAAATCCTGAAGGTGGCTGGCACACCATTTGATTTCCGTACTCCAAAGGCATTCGGCAAGGACATCGACGCTGATAATGAGCAGATTAAGTTCGGACATGGCTTCGACCACAACTACGTGCTGAACAAGCGCGAAGAGGGCGAGTTGAGCTTTGCAGCCAGAATCACTGATCCGAAGAGCGGTCGTACGCTGGAGTGCTACACCACAGAGCCAGGCATGCAGCTTTACACAGCCAACTTTGCAACGGGATACAAGGGTGCTCAAGGTGCTACTTTCCCACGCAGAAGCGCCGTTTGCTTAGAGGCTCAGCACTTCCCCGATTCTCCTAACCGTCCTTATTTCCCATCGGTTGTCCTGAATCCTGGTGAGCAGTACAAGCAGAAGACCATCTATAAGTTCGGTGTAACAAAGTAATTTATCTTTTGACTACTATTAAGATATTATATTTATGAGTAATCAACAGAAAAACGGAAACATCATCGCCATTGTGACGATGATGTTTCTTTACGCAATGATTGCGTTCGTAACAAATCTTGCTGCTCCTATCGGAGTAGTGATGAAGAACGACCCTGAAGTAGGTGGCTCTAACATGCTTGCCATGTTGGGTAACTTTATGAACTTCTTTGCATACCTGTTCATGGGTATTCCAGCAGGTAAGATGCTGACCCGCATCGGCTATAAGAAGACTGCCATGTTGGGTATCCTCGTTGGTTTTATTGGTGTCACCGTTCAGTGGATTTCAGGTTTTGAAGCACTGGAAGGATATCAAGACAACGCCATCTATTTGTTGGGTGCTTTCGTATCAGGACTTTCCGTATGCTTGCTGAATACCGTAGTTAACCCCATGCTGAACCTGCTGGGAGGTGGCGGCAATCGCGGTAATCAGTTGAACCTGATGGGAGGAACACTGAACTCTCTTTCTGGAACACTGACTCCTATGCTGGTCGGAGCTTTGATTGGTGAGGTTACCAAGGAAACAGACTTTGTGGAAATCAATCTCGTGCTGTATATTGCAATGGCAGTATTTGCCGGAGCATTCATTGCACTGGCACTTATTCCTATTCAGGATCCAGAGATTGGCAGGGTTACTTCAGAGACGAAGTTTGAGCATTCTCCCTGGCAGTTCCGTCATTGTCTGCTTGGTGTTATTGCTATCTTCTTATATGTTGGTGTGGAAGTTGGAATTCCCGGAACACTGAACTTCTATATTGCCGACACTACTGACAAGGGCGCTGGACTGCTTGCCAATGCTGCAGCAATTGGTGGCTTCGTAGCGGGAACCTACTGGCTACTGATGCTTGTAGGTCGTCTGTGTTCTAGTTTCATTGCCGACAAGGTTTCGTCAAAGATGATGATGATTGTAACAAATGGTGTGGGTGTTATTCTTATCCTGCTGGCTATCTTCATTCCAAAGACTGTCATGACTTCAATGCCATTGTTTACCGGCTCGTCATTTGCCATGACAGAAGTACCTGTCAGCGCCATGCTATTGGTACTCTGCGGACTGTGCACATCTATCATGTGGGCATCTATCTTTAACCTTGCCACTGAGGGACTTGGTAAATATACCGCACAAGCATCGGGAATCTTCATGATGATGGTTGTTGGTGGTGGCGTGCTTCCACTTATTCAGAACTTCATTGCCGACAATGCTGGTTACATGGTCAGCTACTTCGTACCTCTATTGGCTATGGTCTATATGTTCTGGTACGCTCTCGTAGGTTCGAAGAATGTTAATAAGGATATTCCTGTAGATTAAAGAACAAACTTTTAATACTTATTTATTATGATGGAAATTGATTATGTAAGAAGCCGTTTCATCAAGCATTTTGATGGTAAGACTGGCAATGTATATGCATCACCAGGCCGTATCAACCTCATTGGCGAGCATACCGACTATAATGGTGGCTTCGTATTCCCTGGTGCCGTTGATAAGGGTATCATGGCGGAGATTCGTGCCAACGGTACAGAAGATACCGTA
>OCTX012223651.1_pt1 | contig 10179 bp, 7 predicted proteins | sample 1539691 | NCBI WGS metagenome assembly OCTX01 (sample SAMN02144231, study PRJEB22623) | gut metagenome | biome: sheep rumen | host: Ovis aries | place: New Zealand | reverse complement strand
GAGGACAACAAGCACAACTTCACCCGTTTCCTTGTGGTGTCGAACCCCAACAAGGCCGATCTGTTGCGCCCGTTGACAGAAGCCAACAAAGCTAGCATGGTGTTCTCGCTGCCTCACGAAGAGGGTTCGCTGGCGCACGTCCTGGCTATCCTGTCGTTCTACAAGATGAACCTCACGAAGATTCAGTCGCTGCCCATCATTGGGCGAGAGTGGGAATACCTATTCTATATAGATGTGATGTACAACGACCTGACGCGCTATCGCCAGTCTATCGATGCCATCATCCCGCTGACTAAGGACTTCAAAATATTAGGAGAATATAAGGACGGAAGACAGACGAATTAAGAGTTAAAAATTAAGAGTTAAGAATTATAATATGATACACCCAGCAGAAAGACTCAGCTTAGTACAAGAGTACTACTTCAGCCGCAAGCTGAAAGAGGTGGCACAGCTGAATGCCGAGGGCAAAGACATCATCTCCTTGGCCATTGGCAGTCCAGACATGCCGCCCTCCCAACAGACTATCGACAAGTTGTGCGAGGTGGCCCAGCAGCCTAACGCCCACGGCTATCAGCCCACACAGGGTACACCCGAGTTGCGCGAGGCCATGGCTCGGTTTTATCAGCGTTGGTATGGCGTAGACCTTGATGCCAAGAGCGAGGTGCTGCCCTTGATAGGTTCTAAGGAGGGTATTCTGCACGTCACGCTGGCCTTCGTCAACCCCGGCGACGAGGTGCTGGTGCCCAATCCGGGCTATCCCACCTATACCTCTTTAAGTAAGATTCTGGGTGCCAAGATTGTCAACTACGACCTGCGCGAGGACAACGGCTGGCAGCCCGACTTCGACGAGTTGGAAAAGATGGACCTGTCGAAGGTGAAGCTGATGTGGACCAACTACCCCAATATGCCTACTGGCGGTCGGGCCCGCATGGAGACCTACGAGCGTCTGGTGCGCTTCGCCAAGGAGCACGATATCGTTGTCGTCAACGACAACCCCTATAGCTTCATCCTCAGCGATGAGCATCTGAGCATTCTGCAGGTTCCTGGTGCCAAGGACTGCTGCATCGAGTTCAACTCCATGTCGAAGAGTCACAACATGCCTGGCTGGCGTGTCGGGCTCTGTGCATCGAATGAGCAGTTTGTCCAGTGGATTCTGAAGGTGCAGTCGAATATCGAGAGCGGTACCTTCCGTGGTATTCAGCTGGCTGCCGCAGAGGCTTACAAGAACGACGAAGCTTGGCATCGGGAATACAACATTGAGACCTATGCCCGTCGTCGCGAGTGGGCTGAGAAGATTATGGATGTGCTGGGCTGCACTTACGACAAGCAGCAGGTAGGTATGTTCCTGTGGGGCAAGATTCCTGCTGACGTCCAGAACGTAGAAGACCTGACAGAGCGTGTGCTCCACGAGGCTCGTGTGTTTATCACGCCAGGCTTCATCTTTGGTACAAATGGTGAGCGCTATATCCGCATCTCGCTGTGCGCCAAGGAAGAGAAAATCAAGGAAGCATTAGAAAGAATAAAAAACGCAATATAATATGAGTTTAGAATTAGCACCATTGAATTTGCCGAGTGACAATGAACGTCCCTTCGTGATAGCAGGCCCATGCTCTGCCGAGTCAGAGGAACAAGTGATGACTACTGCCAAACAGCTGGCTATGAAAGGCTGTCATAATTTCCGTGCTGGCGTGTGGAAACCCCGTACCAAGCCAGGAGGCTTTGAGGGACACGGCGAACCTGCCTTGAAATGGATGAAGCAGGTGAAGGAGGAGACGAAGATGCTCGTAGCTACCGAGGTGGCAACACCAGAGCATGTGGAACTGGCGCTGAAGTACGACATCGACATCCTGTGGGTGGGCGCACGTACTTCTGCAAACCCCTTTGCCATGCAGGCCTTGGCAGACTCGTTGAAAGGAGTCGATGTGCCTGTTTTCGTCAAAAACCCCGTCAACCCCGACCTGGAACTCTGGATTGGTGCTTTGGAGCGCATCAACGGTGCTGGCGTGAAGCGTCTGGGAGCCATCCATCGCGGTTTCTCGTCATACGACAACAAGATATACCGCAACACTCCCATGTGGCAGATTCCCATCGAGCTGCATCGCCGTATTCCCGATCTGCCCATCATCAGCGACCCGTCACATATCGGAGGCCGTCGCGAATTGGTTGCTCCGCTGTGTCAGCAGGCTATGGACCTGGGCTTTGACGGACTGATCATTGAGAGCCATTGCGATCCCGACAAGGCTTGGAGTGACGCCAAGCAGCAGGTAACCCCCGACGTGCTAGACTACATCCTCTCGCTGCTGGTTATCCGCGACGAGAACACGACAACAGAGGGTATTCAGCAGTTGCGTAAGCAGATTGACGAGTTGGACAATCAGATTATGGATATCCTGACCAAGCGCATGCGTGTCTGCCGTGAGATTGGACAGTATAAGAAGGAACACAATATGACCGTGCTGCAGGCCTCTCGCTATAATGAGATACTGTCTAAGCGCGGCGCTCAGGGCTCGCTCTGCGGCATGTCGCCAGACTTCATTGCCCATGTGTTTGAGAGTATTCACGAAGAAAGTGTCCGTCAGCAAATCGAGATTATCAACAAATAAAAGGCTTTTGGCTATTAGCGTTTAGCTTTTAGCCAATTGCCAATAGCTAACAGCTAAAAGCATGAAAATATTAGTTATGGGAGCAGGCAAGATGGGAAGCTTCTTCATCGACCTGCTGAGTTTCGACCACGAGGTTGCCGTCTTTGAACGTGATGCCAAGCGCATGCGTTTTACCTACAACTGTCAGCGCTTTACGAGTTACGAAGAAGTCAAGGCCTTCAAGCCCGAGTTGCTCATCAATGCGGTTACGTTGAAGTACACCATTCCTGTCTTCAAAGAGATTATTCCCTATCTGCCCAAGGAGTGTATCATCAGCGATATCGCTTCCGTAAAGACAGACATGAAAGAGTTCTACGAGTCGACGGGTATGCGCTATGTCTCTACGCACCCCATGTTCGGACCGACCTTTGCCAATCTACAGCAACTCTCTGAGGAGAATGCCATCATCATCAGCGAGGGCGACTACATGGGACGCATCTTCTTTAAAGACCTTTACCAAAAACTGGGACTCAACATCTACGAATACTCCTTCGAGGAACACGACAAGACGGTGGCTTACTCGCTGTCTATTCCTTTCGTATCGACCTTCGTCTTTGCCGCCGTCATGAAGCATCAGGATGCTCCAGGCACCACTTTCAAGCGCCACATGCGCATTGCCAAGGGCGTGCTCAACGAAGATGACTACCTGTTGCAGGAAATACTCTTCAACCCCTATACCCATGACCAGGTGGCACAGATCCGTACGGAACTGAAGGAACTGTTGGAGATTATAGACCATCGTGATGCCGAGGGAATGAAGGGCTATCTGACGAAGATTCGTAATAACGTGAAACGCGACATAGAAATCAAACAATAGCTTTATGGCAATAGGAAAGTGGATTGGAGGAATCGTCGGATTCATGAGCGGAGGTCCCTTAGGAGCCTTGGCAGGTATTGTGCTGGGGGGCGTCCTTGACAGTATGCTCGACGGAGTGAACACCTATGAGACGCAAGGAACCTTTGACGGCTATAGCGGCTACCAGCAGGCGACCTATCAGAGTCGGGCGGCTCAAGGACAGCGCAACAGTTTCTTATTCTCGATGCTGGTGTTGTCTTCCTACGTCATCAAGGCCGATGGCAAGGTGATGCATTCCGAGATGGAAGTGGTGCGTAACATGCTGCGCCAGAACTTTGGCGAAGTAGCCAGTCAGCAGGGTGACGAAATACTGCGCAGGCTCTTCGACGAGCAGAAGCGGGTAGGAGAACAGCAGTTTAAAAATACCGTTGCCGACTGTTGTCTTCAGATAGCCATGAATATGGACTATTCACAACGCCTGCAGCTGCTCAACTTCCTCGTCATGATTTCGCAGGCCGACGGGCGTGTTGACGATGTAGAGGTGAAGGCCATGAAGGAGTGTGCCCAGTGGATGCAGATGTCTGCTGACGATGTTGACTCAATGCTGGGCATGGGTAAAGACGATCTGGAATCAGCCTATCAGGTGTTGGGTGTTTCCCCCGATGCTACCGATGCAGAGGTGAAGCGTGCTTATCGCAATCTGGCGCTGAACCATCACCCAGACAAGGTGGCAGCCTTGGGCGAGGATGTGCGCAAAGCCGCTGAGAAGAAATTTCAGGAGATCAATAATGCCAAAGAACGCATTTGGAAAGCCAGAGGCCTATGAATAAAATCATGGTTCCTGACGGAGTCTGCGAGGTGTTGCTGCATGCCTGCTGTGCCCCGTGCTCGTCAGCCATTGTCGAATGGTTGATGGCCAACGGTGTGCGCCCTGTCATCTACTATTATAATCCCAACATCTGGCCTCGTGAGGAATATGAGATTCGTAAGGAGGAGAGTAAGCGCCATGCGTCGTCGTTAGGCATCCGCTGGATAGACGATGACTACAATCACCAGGAGTGGTTGCAGGGCATCTGCGGCATGGAGGGAGAACCCGAAAGGGGAAGGCGCTGTGAGCAATGCTTCACCCTGCGTCTGATGGCTGCAGCACGCAAGGCCAAGGCACTGGGTGTCCGTTATTTTGCTACTACGCTGGCGTCCAGCCGATGGAAGAGTCTGGAACAGATAGAGCGTGCCGGACGGGCGGCAGAGCAGGCTGTTGGCGGCGTTACTTTCTGGGCCCAGAACTGGCGTAAGGGAGGCTTGCAGGAACGCAGAAATCAATTGCTCAAAGCGTATGGTTTCTATAACCAGCAATATTGCGGTTGCGAATTCTCTGCGCGTAATGGTGCCCTGACGAAACCCCTGTTGCGTCAACAAATGCGAGAGGCTAAACGCCAGCATGCTGACCAGTTGCAATCTATGTCGCAGAGCATTGCCGAACAGCTAAGCCAACGGCTGGCAGACTGTCGGGTGGTCTTAGCTTATTGGCCGTTGCCCGATGAAGTCGACCTGCGACCACTGGTTGAACAGTTGGTGGCGCGTGGGTGTGTTGTCCTGTTGCCCAAGGTGTTGGACGACGAGCAGATGGAGTTACGACGCTATCACTCAGCAACAGACCTTGCCGAAGGTGCCTACCATATCATGGAACCAGTAGGTGAGCCGTTTGTCGACTACGAGCAGATAGAAGTCGCCTTGATACCAGGTATGGCATACGATGCCGCAGGACATCGGTTGGGTAGGGGACGTGGCTATTATGACCGTTTCCTCGCTGCCCATTCTCATCTCTATAAAATCGGAGTGTGTTTTCCTTTCCAACGTGTTGCATTGGTACCTACAGAGGAACATGATATTTGTATGGATGAATTGTTGTCGTGAGTTTTAGTACATTTTTCTTTATCACATTTGGTAAAAAAATGGATAATAATTTGGATAATGGGAGATTTCTTTGTAAATTTGCAGCCAAAATACAAATATAGAGAAGTGGTAAGGTACTATGATAAAACCTATTAACAAAGTTTTGAATTGGTATTTCAGCAGAAACGCATTACCCTATTGGGGAATTCTGCTGTTGGATTATGCTATTTTAGTACTAGCTGGTGTTTTAACCTATTGGATTTTTGTATTCCACAGAGCAGGAGAAATTGATCTGCTATTGCTGTTGAGAACATTGGTGATGTATGCATTGCCAGGTTTTGTGGGTGCACGTATGTTCCATACCTATTCAGGTATTGTTCGCTACTCATCGTTTGTCGACCTGACAAGAGTGTTCTATGCCAATATCGTGTCATTGGTAATTGCCTATCTGATGCATTATCTGGTGCTCTATTATCCCAATGACGTGTTCTGTCATTTGCCATTCCGTCACATCATATTGATGTACGCCATAGCGACCTTGTTGATGTGGGCCTTGAGGGTGATGGTAAAGACACTGTATGAGATAACGGCCCTTGATGCTCGCGCTCTGCGCGTATTGATATACGGAGAAATGGAGGGCGGCGTAGGACTGGCCAAGAATGTCCGTTCTCAGAGTCCTGCACGTTTCAATGTCAAGGGATTTATTGCTCCTGAAGGCAACTATACCATCCATAACAGGGTCATGGGTCTTCATGTGTTTAATGCTTCTGACGACCTCTCGCAGATTATCAGACGTATGCATATCGAAGGTGTACTGATTGCTACGCCGCGGCTGGCGGCATTCCGTAACGACCAGTCACTGCAAGACCAACTGCTGGGTGCTGGCGTGAAGATCTTCATGTCGGAGTCTGCAAGGGAAGTCAACCTGATGGATGGCGAGTTACAAGAAGATCAGAACGACAACGAACTGCGCCTGAAGGAGGTGAGCGTGGAAGATTTGTTGCCACGCGACGAGATTCGTGTCGATATGGTGTCAGTGGGTGAACTGCTTTCTGGCCGTCGCATCCTGATTACGGGTGCTGCTGGTAGCATCGGTTCCGAAATGGTACGCCAGATAGCTTCCTACAAGCCAGAGGCTATGATGCTGATAGACCAGGCAGAAACCCCCGACCACGATCTGATGCTGCTGATGCAGAAGCGCTATCCGAAGGTGAAGTCTGAGGTGGTGGTAACTTCTATCTGCAAGAAAGACCGTATGGAATATATCTTCAAGGAGTTCCGTCCCGACTATGTGTTCCATGCTGCTGCCTATAAGCATGTGCCTATGATGGAGGACAACCCCTCGGAGGCTGTACAGAACAACATCTATGGTACCAAGGTCATAGCCGACTTGAGTGTGAAGTATGGCGTCAAGAAGTTTGTCATGGTATCTACGGATAAGGCTGTGAATCCGACGAATGTCATGGGTTGTTCGAAGCGTATCTGTGAAATCTATGTACAGGCATTGGGCAAGACCAGTGAGACACAGTTTGTCACCACGCGCTTTGGTAATGTGCTGGGATCTAATGGTTCTGTCATTCCACTCTTTAAGGAGCAGATTCAGAATGGCGGTCCTGTAACTGTTACCGATGAGCGCATCGTTCGCTACTTCATGCTGATTCCTGAGGCTTGTAAGCTGGTGCTGGAGGCTGGTACAAAAGGTAATGGCGGCGAGATTTTTGTCTTCGACATGGGTAAACCCGTGCGCATTGCAGACCTTGCCAAGCGCATGATTAAGTTGAGTGGTGCCAAGAATGTGGAGATTAAGTATACGGGTCTGCGTCCTGGTGAGAAACTTTACGAGGAGGTGCTCAACGACAAGGAAGGCACCAAGCCGACCTTCCACGAGAAGATTCGTATTGCCGAGGTGCGCAGCTATGAGTTTGAACAGGTCTCCAAAGATATCGACGAACTCATTGAGATATCGACTCACTACGACAATATGGCTACTGTCAAGAAGATGAAGGAGATAGTGCCTGAGTACAAGTCGAACAACTCTATTTATGAAGAATTAGACAAACAATAACTTAAAACACACTAAATCATATGTTGACACAACAAGACCTGAAACAACTTGCTCAGAAAGGGATCTCTGAGCAGCAGATTGAAACCCAATTGGGACAGTTTAAGACTGGTTTCCCGTTTCTGAAGTTAGAAGCCGCTGCAGCTATTAATCGTGGCATCGTTGCTCCCAACGACGCTGAGCGCAAACGCTTTATCGAGGCTTGGCAGCAGTATAAAGCTGAGGGCAAGAAAGTAGTGAAGTTCGTTCCTGCTTCAGGTGCTGCCAGCCGTATGTTCAAAGATATGTTTGCCTTCGTCGATGCCGACTATGACAAACCGACTACCGATTTCGAGAAAAAGTATTTCGACCATATCACGAAGTTTGCTTTCTACAAAGAACTGGATGCTGTCTGCCAGAAAAACAATGACAAAGGCATTCAGACACTGATGGCTGAAGGCAACTACAAAGCCGTTGCTGCCAACATGCTGAAGGCTGAGGGCCTGAACTATGGTCAACTGCCTAAGGGACTGCTCCTGTTCCACAACTATGCTGAAGGTCCTCGCACACCCATGGAGGAGCACTTGGTTGAGGGTGCGTTGTATGCTGCCTCTAATGGCCAGGCTCACGTACACTTTACCGTTTCTCACGAGCACATGGAACTCTTCAAGCAGAAGGTTGCGCAGAAGGCCGACTTCTATGCCAAGAAATATGGCATCCAGTATGACATCACCTTCTCAGAACAGAAACCTTCTACCGATACTGTCGCAGCCAATCCTGACGGTACGCCATTCCGCAATAGCGACGGTTCGCTTCTGTTCCGTCCAGGCGGTCATGGCGCCCTCATCGAGAATCTCAACGAGATAGAGGCTGACGTCATCTTCGTGAAGAATATTGACAACGTTGTTCCCGATCGTTTGAAGACGGATACGGTGATATGGAAACAGATCATTGCTGGTGTGCTGGTCACCCTGCAGAAGAAGGTTTTCGAGTATTTGCGCATCCTGGATGCAGGAGCTACCGATGCCCAGTTGGCTGAGATGGCTCAGTTTGTTCGCGAAAACCTCTGTACTGATCCTAAGGGACAGAAAGAGGATCCCGACTATCTGCGTCGCAAGCTGAACCGCCCGATGCGTGTCTGTGGCGTCGTGAAAAATGTCGGCGAGCCTGGTGGCGGACCGTTCCTGACCTATAACCAAGATGGTACCGTATCACTGCAGATTTTGGAGTCCAGCCAGATTGATAAGAGCAATAAGGAGTATATGGAGATGTTCACTAAGGGCACCCACTTCAACCCTGTTGACCTCGTCTGCGCCGTGAAGGACTATAAGGGCAATGCCTTCGACCTGCCTAAGTTTGTAGACCCGACGACGGGCTTCATCTCGCAGAAGTCAAAAAGTGGTAAGGAACTGCAGGCTCTGGAGTTACCAGGTTTGTGGAATGGCGCAATGAGCGACTGGTCTACTGTCTTCGTGGAAGTGCCTCTTGCTACGTTCAACCCCGTTAAGACTGTTAACGACCTTTTGCGTGATCAACACCAGTAAGCGCTTCACTAATGAAAAGTGAATAGAGAATAGTGAAAAATAAATGAACACAAAGACTTTATTAGCTATCGGAATGAGTTCCGCTATGATGCTAACTTTTAACGCCTGCCAGCAGAGTTCTCGCGAGAATCCTCTGCTGGCAGAGAGTTCTTTGCCCTTCCATGCTCCTGATTTCAGCAAAATTCAGGTGACGGACTACATGCCGGCTTTCCAGGTCGCCATGCAGCAGATGCGTGACAGCATCCAGGCCATTGTGGATTGTAAGGAACCCGCAACCTTTGAGAATACGATTCTGCCTTTCGAGGACAGTGGCAAATTGTTGGCTCGCGTCAGCAGTGTGTTCTTCGCTCTGACAGAGGCCGACAAGTCTGACGAAATCAGTGAGATAGAGAAAACTGTGCAGCCTCTGCTTACTGACCTGCAGAACGAGATATCGTTCAACAAGCCTCTGTTTGAGCGCATCAAGCAGGTCTATGACAACGAGCACGATAAGCTGACGGGTGAAGACCAGAAACTCCTGGAGGAAATCTATAAGGACTTCGTGCGCAAGGGAGCTCTCCTGTCTGACGAGAAGATGGCTCGCATGAAGGAAATCAACCTGCGCATCTCTGATCTGCAGCAACAGTGGGGCGACCTCTTGCAGGCTGCCACCAACGATGCTATCGTGTGGGTCGACAAGAAGGAAGACCTGGCAGGACTCAGTGATGCCGACATTGCCCAGTGCAAGAAAGATGCAGAGAGTCGCGGGGGGAAGGCACCTTACGCTATCGTCATCATGAACACCACCCAGCAGGCTCCTTTGGCCAGTCTCGACAATCGTGAGTTGCGCAAGAAGATTTATGAGGCCAGCATCCATCGTGCTGACGGCAGCAATCCCAAGTACAACACGTTTCCCATCGTCAGCGAGATAGCCAAGCTGCGTGCCGAACAGGCTGAACTGATGGGCTATCCCAGCTATGCAGCGTATTCGCTGGACAACACGATGGCCAAGACGTCAGAGAATGTCTATGCCTTCTTAATGAACCTGGTGAAGGCCTATGTCCCCAAGGCTGATGCTGAGACAAAGACCATCGAGAACTTCGCTCGCAAGACGCAGGGTGCCGAGTTCCAGTTACAACCCTATGATTACTTCTATTATTCTGCCAAGATGAAGAAGGAATTGCTCGACATTTCTGAGGACGAGGTAAAACCTTACTTCAATGTCGACAGTGTCTTGCTCAATGGTGTCTTCTATGCTGCCAATCGCGTCTATGGTCTGAC
>OCTX012276633.1_pt1 | contig 10180 bp, 11 predicted proteins | sample 1539691 | NCBI WGS metagenome assembly OCTX01 (sample SAMN02144231, study PRJEB22623) | gut metagenome | biome: sheep rumen | host: Ovis aries | place: New Zealand | reverse complement strand
GTTGTAGCCTCCGGCGGATCGCAGACGCGCACAGTGGGAGGTGCTTACGCACCGTGCGCGTCGCGGCAAGAACGCCGAGGCGTTCTTGAACAATAGGAGATACTCATGGCTGAATATGATATGAAGCCTTTCAAGGAAGGACTTGCGCAGCTGCAGATCGAACTTAGTGACAGACAGCTGGAACAGTTTCTGATCTATTATAAAACACTGGTCGAGTGGAACAGCTTTATGAATCTGACGGCCATCACAGAATTTGACGAAGTGATCGTCAAACATTTTCTGGACAGCCTTTCCCTGGTTAAGGCCATGGATCTGTCCGGAGAAAAAAAAGTGATCGATGTCGGCACCGGCGCCGGATTTCCTGGCATCCCGCTTGCCATCGCATTTCCACAGCTGCAGGTCACTCTGCTGGATTCCCTGAACAAGCGGGTAGGGTTTCTAAATGAGGTGATTCAGAAAACCGGCCTTGTCAATGCAGCCGCGATCCAATCGAGGGCGGAGGATGGAGCAAGACAGAAACAGTACAGAGAAGCCTTCGACATCGCTGTATCCCGTGCAGTTGCTGCTCTCTCTCCTCTTTCTGAGTATTGTATGCCCTACGTAAAGCAGGGAGGGATCTTTGCTGCATACAAATCAGCCAAAGCAGGGGAAGAACTTGAGACAGCAAAAAACGCGATAAAGATACTCGGCGGGGAAGTGACATTTTGCAAGATCTTTAATCTCCCAGGCACAGATATGGAACGCGTACTGATCGGCATAAAAAAAATAGGAAGTACGCCAAAAAGATATCCGCGAAAAGCTGGCACTCCAACCAGACAGCCACTGTAGAAGAAAGCAGGGAATGTTTCACGTGAAACAATTCCCTGCTTCTTTTTTTGCGGTATATTAGATACAAAAGCAGAAAAAAGGTGAAACACAGGACACTATGAAATACAGACAGAGAATGTTTCACGTGAAACATTGCCCTGTTATATAAAAAATGCTATAATGGACTCCGCCGTAAAGATATCTGCTTAGAAAACTGCAAATCCATAGTTTTGAAACTGAAAATCATGGAAAAACGGCTATCATTGACACGAGAGGTGTGAGTATATTGAGTAAAGTTATCGCAATTGCGAATCAGAAAGGCGGAGTGGGCAAATCCACAATGGCCATAAATCTGGCTGCATGCATTGCGGATCAGGGGAAAAAGGTTCTTATCATCGATATTGACCCGCAGGGAAATGCAACCAGCGGGCTTGGAATCGATAAAAACACGGTAGAGAACACAATCTATGATCTTATCAGTGGGGACTGTGAGATCGAAGACTGCCTGATCCATTTAAAATATAAGAAAAATGACAGCATGAAAAAATTCTATCTTCTTCCCTCCAGTGTTGACCTGGCTGGCGCTGAGGTGGAATTGGTTGATGAAGAAAATAAAAATTTTCTTCTGAAAGAAAAAATCATGCCGATCAGAGATAAATACGACTATATCATCATTGACTGTCCGCCGTCGCTGAATCTGCTTACAGTCAATGCCATGACCACGGCAGACAGTGTCCTGATTCCTATCCAGTGTGAATATTATGCTCTGGAAGGACTGGCACAGCTCCTGTATACGATCGAGCTGGTGCAGGAACGGCTGAACGAACAGCTGCAGGTAGAAGGCGTAGTGTTTACCATGTATGATTCGCGGACAAACCTGTCAAAACAGGTCATGGATGACGTCGAGGAAAATCTGGACCAGTATATTTTCAAAAATGTTATTCCGAGAAATGTACGTCTGGCAGAGGCTCCAAGCTTTGGTCTTCCGATCAACATTTACGACAAAAAATCAGAAGGTGCGAAAAGCTACAAAAAACTGGCAAAAGAACTGATCAAGAAAGGGAAGAACTGATGGCAGTAAGAAGAGGACTGAATAAAGACAGAGGCCTTGGTTCGCTGATTCCGCAGAAAAAGGAAAAGACAGAGACTGCGGAAGCAAAACTTCAGGAAAACACAGAAAACAAAGAGATAGATAAAGAAGAAACTGCAGACCAGGCAGAAAATAATAAAGCAGTTAAAGTGGAAAGCAGTGCTTCAGAAAAAAACCAGAAAAATCCGCAGAAAGCAGCTTCTGGAAAAAACATGAAAAAGGCGGAAGACTCCGAAAAAACCGGGAAAGAGCAGGCAGAGGAAGAAAAAACCGCAAAAAGTTCTTCTTCAAAAAGCGAAAAGAAGCCGGCAAGGACAAGAACAACAAAAACAGCAAAAACAACCGTGAAAAAGGAAAATGCACCGGCAAAGACTGCCGAAAGCAAGACAGCTGCAGCCAGGACAGCCGGAAATAAAGCAGAAAAGTCGGTGAAAGAAGAAAAAGAAGCTGTGATCACGGTAAGACTCTCTCAGATCGTGCCAAATCAGGATCAGCCCAGAAAGATCTTTGAGGAGGCCGCTATCGACGAGCTGGCCGAGTCGATCCGGCAGTTTGGTGTGCTTCAGCCGCTCCTGGTGAGAAAAAAAGGCCGCTATTATGAGATTATTGCTGGTGAACGCCGCTGGAGGGCCGCAAAGAAGGCAAAACTGAAGGAAATCCCGGTCATGGTGAGGACCTTCAGTGAGCAGGAAACCATGGAGATCTCCCTGATCGAGAATATCCAGAGGGAGGACCTGAACGCGATCGAGGAGGCAGAGGCATACCGCCGTCTTCTGGAAGAGTTCAATCTGACACAGGAGGAGGTCGCCCAGCGGGTATCCAGAAGCCGTGCGGCAGTAACAAACTCTCTCCGCCTGCTGAAGCTGGAAGCATCGGTCAGAGAGATGCTGGTCGCTGGAAAACTGAGTATGGGACATGCACGTGCGCTGCTTGCCCTTGAAATTCCCGAACAGCAGATCCAGACAGCAGCGTTGGTAGCAGAAAAAGGCTTGAGCGTACGTGAGACAGAAAAACTGGTCAAAAAACTGCTGAATCCGCCGGCCGTCCGCACAAAGGAGGAAGAAAATGAACAGATCCTCCTGGCATATAAGTCTTTAGAGGAAAGTTTGAAGAAAAAAACGGGTACAAAGGTCAGCATAAAGAGAAACGGAGAACGGGGAAAGATCGAAATCGAATATTATTCTCTGGATGATCTGGAGCGGATCACCGATCTGATCGGCTAAAATAAAGAATAGGTAAGAACAGAAAAACACAGACAAGAACACAGGTTCTTAAACATCCGCATAACAGAGAATAAAGAAGGAAAACCCGGGAAAACCGGCAAGGAGAACAGATGGGAAATTTATTTGGCAGTACAGCAGGCGGGATACTGGTGCTGATCCTGTTTATCGCCGTAATCGGTCTTTTGGCCTTTTGCATAAGCCTGAGCATGCGGTTAAACCGTCTCACCAGGCGGTATCGCCTGTTTATGAAGGGCAATGATGGAAAATCCGTTGAAAAAGCTATGGCGACCCGCTTTAAGGATATGGATAAGGTCCAGGAAAGACAGGCAAGCAACAGCGAGCAGCTGACACAGCTTCGCCGCTCCATCGACAGAACGCTGAGCAAGTACGGCATCGTGAAATACGATGCGTTTGAAGATGTCGGTGGCAAGATGAGCTTTGCTCTGGCCATGCTCGATGACAACAACACAGGATTTGTCCTGAATACCATCCACAGCAGAGACAACTGCTTCGTCTACCTGAAGGAAGTTGTAAAGGGAGAATCTTACATCATGCTCAGTGATGAGGAGATCGAAGCGCTCCGAATGGCATCCTCAGTAGGCGAAGAGGATGTATAGAGCTGGCAAGGCGTACGTTCACGCAGCGTCGAGTGAAAAAATCACCATTCACGAGCGCAGGATGGCCCCTTGTGACAAAATCTTGCAAAAAGAAAAGACATATTATATAGTAGGATTCAGTCGTTAAAGACATAGACAGGGAATAGATCGTTTTCAGAGGAAAACATGAAGGAGGATCCCATGTTAGATATAAAATTTTTAAGAGAAAATCCGGAAGTTGTCAAACAGAATATCCGGAATAAATTCCAGGATGCAAAGCTCCCGCTGGTAGACGAGGTCATTGCACTGGATAAGGAGTACCGTGAGGCTCTTCAGGAGGTCGAGCAGCTCAAGGCTGACAAGAACAAAAGCGCTAAAGAGATGGGCAAGCTGATGGGTATCTGGAAAAAGACCGGTACCGATGAGGCAAAGGCAGCCGTCGATGAGGCGAAGGCAAAAGGCGCCAGATTTGACGACAGGATCGATGAGCTCAACGCAAAGACCGGAGAGCTTCGCACAGAGATCAATAAGCGGATGATGATTATCCCTCAGATCATTGATCCTTCCGTTCCGATCGGAAAAGATGATTCCGAGAACGTTGAGATCCAGAAATATGGCGATCCGGTAGTTCCGGAATTTGAAGTACCCTACCATACCGATATCATGGAGTCTCTGGACGGAATCGAGCTGGAGGCTGCCCAGCGTGTGGCAGGAAACGGCTTCTATTATCTGAAGGGAGATATTGCCCGCCTGCATTCGGCTGTGATCTCCTACGCCCGTGATTTCATGATCGACCGGGGATTTACCTATTATATTCCTCCGTTCATGATCCGCAGCAATGTGGTGACCGGCGTTATGAGCTTCGCCGAGATGGATGCTATGATGTATAAGATCGAGGGAGAGGATCTCTATCTGATCGGTACCAGCGAGCATTCCATGATCGGTAAGTTTATCGACCAGATCCTTCCGGAGGAGCAGCTTCCTCAGACCCTCACCAGCTATTCTCCCTGCTTTAGAAAAGAGAAGGGAGCTCACGGCATCGAGGAGAGAGGCGTTTACCGGATCCATCAGTTCGAAAAGCAGGAGATGATCGTCGTCTGCAAGCCGGAAGACAGCAAATTCTGGTATGACAAACTGTGGCAGAATACCGTCGATCTTTTCCGCAGCCTGGATATCCCGGTCCGCACCCTGGAGTGCTGCTCGGGCGATCTGGCAGATCTGAAGGTTAAATCCTGCGATGTAGAGGCCTGGTCTCCGCGGCAGAAGAAATATTTCGAGGTCGGCAGCTGCTCCAATCTTGGCGATGCACAGGCAAGACGTCTGCAGATCCGTGTACAGGGCAAGGACAAGAAAAAATATCTTGCACATACCCTGAACAACACTGTTGTGGCTCCGCCCCGTATGCTGATCGCTTTCCTGGAGAACAATCTGAACGCGGACGGTTCGGTCAGTATCCCGAAGGTCCTGCAGCCCTACATGGGAGGCAAGGAAAAGCTTGTTCCGAAGAAGTCTTCTATTCCCGAAAAATAAAGACCGGAAAGGGGATGACTCCCCTGTTTCGATCAGAATTGAAATAGCAGATCATATAGAATATGCACAGAAAGGAGGTGCCTATGCATAGTTTTTTGCGAACCATCGGCTTTGGCAATCTGACCCGTTTGGAAGAACAGGATCAGCTGCTGAAGGATGTGCTCACCCGTCATGATTTCAAAAAGATCGTAGAGGGAACAGACGGCCATCTGTACGCCGAGATCTCAAAGGAGTTCGCGCCGGATATCGGCATTACCGTATTCGGAGAATACGATAAAGATAATCTGTTCCATATGGACTATTATTTCCCCTTCTTCTGGGGATCGCAGGTCACCTCCTATGAACAGTGCTCCATCGAAAAACACATGGCAAACATGTCCTTTGCGGCAGCCTGCGATGATATGCGGATGGGAACGACCATGATCTTCTACGTCAGCAATGCCGCAGAATTCATGTCCGTGGCGATCCGGGAGAACCTCCACGAGGCATACACATCGGTCTCACTGGCTGGCCTGGCAGAAAGCGGGACCATCCTGCTGCCGGTAAAGGAGTCCATGAAGGCAAAAACCATGGACCCGGAGAAAATCATCCAGCGGAACAATCTGTACAATGCTGCCCAGAGCGGAGATGAAGAGGCGATCGAAAGCCTGACGATGGAGGATATCGATACCTACAGCATGCTGACCCGGAGGGTTCAGAATGAGGATATCTACACCATCGTGGATTCCTACTTTATGCCTTATGGGATGGAGTGCGAGCTGTACAGCGTGATGGGAGACATCACAGACTGCATATCCGTATACAACAATATGACCAACGAAAAGATCTGGAAGCTAGGGCTTCTGGTCAACGATCTTCCTATGGATGTTGTTGTAAACGCTGCAGATCTTCTGGGTGAGCCAGAGGTCGGCAGGAGGTTCAAGGGTGTTGTCTGGCTGCAGGGAAAGATCAACTTCCAGGCATGAAAATGTGAAATGGATTGATTTTTTACCGGTCAGCGTATATAATAATCTCCTGTAATTAAATAAAGATATTCAGGGAGCATACTTTGCTCCCATTGAATATGTGTTTCTGTAGCTCAGCAGGATAGAGCGTCCGCCTCCTAAGCGGAAGGTCGTGGGTTCGAATCCCGCCAGGAACGCTAATTTGGAGGGCGGGGACCGAAATAATCGGTTCCCGCTTCTTCTATCTCACAAGACGAAATCCGTCTAAAATCCCCCTCTACATATTAGCTGGAATCTAAAATTTCGCCGATTCTTCTAACGAGCCGATTTTCGCCCGATTTCCGGGGTTCCGGTTCAACGAAGGCGTTTGTCGTGCTGGTCACATGAGTGCACCGGAGATAATCCGCGATCATTAGAGATCATTTCTCGCAAATGCCTGAAAAACGGGCCTTTTCCTATTCGTTTTAATTTTTCATCCCATAGACAGAGTTCCTCCCATTTCCATCTTCAGTCCGTTTCAGGCACAGATTCCGGCTAATATTTCTTCATGTCCATTGAACTTCATGCCGGGAAATTTTAGTTCTTCTAAAAGCACCCGACTCGCATTGAACCTCCGTACATAGCCCGTTTCCGATCTGCAGCTGCAGTAACGAAGTGGGCTTTTTCTTTTGGATTTTTAAGAAGATGGAGGTATCAGATGAGAACAAGACAGAAACTGCAGAGAAAAACTATTATGATCGACGGCGTTCGCTATTACGCAGATCGGCCGCATGACTGCAGGAAGTGCTTTTTCTGGAAGAACCGTAAGGTCGGATGCACGCTCGGCAAGGAGAACTGCTACTACCTGGCGGAGACCGTGAAGACCGAGCAGGAAAAGAAATGTGAGAACTGTCCCTATGCCAAAGGCCAGCCCTGTGTCACGGCGAGCTGCTACAAGGATCTGGAGCACTGGCTTCAGGAACGCCGGGCCAGAGCCGTGAAGCGGATGATGAAGGAAGAAAGGAGTTCAGCCTATGTCGGATAAAGATCTTCAGAGATATCGTCACTATGAATCGATGATTAAGAAAGCACGGAAAACAGGGATCGGTGAGAAGCCGCCCAGCTGTGCGAAATGCCAGTATTATCAGCCGGATTTCAAGTACAGGAAATGCCTGTACGCCAGATGTCCTTACCAGAGGGATGCGGAGATCTTCCGCAAGAGACCGTTGAAGAAGGACAAGATTCCGGGACCGGAGGTGGTGAAGATGGATGATGTATGACTATTTCTATGGCATTCAGGCCGAACAGTTCTCCTTCTACCGGATCCCGAAGCTGCTGTTCACGCACCCTTCCTTCAAAGGGATGTCAACGGAGGCAAAGACCTTATACGGAATCCTCCTGGACCGCATGAACCTGTCAGCAAAGAATAACTGGATCGATGAAGAAGGCCGCGTGTATATCATTTTTACGGTCGATGAGGTTATGGAAGCACTTGGATGTGCCGAGCAGAAGGCCATCAAGCTGCTGTCTGAACTGGATACGAAAGCCGGTCTGATTGAAAGAAAGCGGCAGGGACTCGGAAAACCGAACCTGATCTATGTGAAGAACTATATCTCAGGGCTTCCGGAATCACAATTCAAGAACTGTGAAAATCACAATTCTGGAGCAATGAAAATCACAATTCAAGAACTTCCAAAATCACAAGGTAGTAATACTGATATGAATAATACTGAGATGAGTGATACTGATCTTTTCTTTTCCGCAGACAGCAGATCAGAAGAGATGAGAACGAGAGCCTCCTATGAGGATTATTTCAGAGATGCTCTTGAGATTGATTTTCTGAAGCAGAACAATCCGGGTGAGCGGGATACGCTGGACGGTATTCTGGATCTCATCGTGGATACCTGCTGCGCAAACAAGCCATGGATCCTGATCAGCGGAGACAGGAAGCCGATTGAAGTGGTGAAAAGCCGGTTCATGAAGCTGAATTCCAGCCATATCGAGTATGTCCTGAAGTGCCTGTCCGATAATACGACCCGGATTCGGAACGTGAATCAGTATCTGCTTGCCACTTTGTTCAATGCTACAACGACGATCAGCCCTTATTACCGGTCCTGGGTGAACAATGACATGGCTAACGGCCTTGTGTAGGAGGTGATGCAAAAATGCCAAATAAAGCGACGGTCCTTTGCTGCGGAAACCAGAAAGGCGGCGTCGGAAAGACTTTTACAGCGGAGAATCTGGGTGTCGGCCTGGCGCAGGAAGGGAAAAAGGTGCTTCTCGTGGACATGGATCCGCAGGCCTCCCTTACCATCAGTCTTGGCCATCCGAGGCCGGATGAGCTGCCGGTTACGATCTCCGATATGATGCAGAAGGTAATCATGGATGAGGAAATACAGCCCCATGAGGGAATCCTTACTCATCCGGAAGGCGTGGATCTGATGCCGGCGAGCATTTCCCTGTCCGGTCTGGAGGTCTCTCTGGTCAATGCCATGAGCCGTGAATCCATTCTGAAGCAGTATTTAGAGCCGTTAAAGAAAAACTATGATTTTATTATTCTGGACTGCATGCCGTCCCTTGGTATGCTGACAGTCAATGCTCTGGCGGCTTCCGACCAGCTGATCGTCCCTGTCCAGTCCCAGTACCTGTCTGCCAAAGGTCTGGAGCAGCTGCTTCAGACGGTCAATAAAGTGAAGCGGCAGATCAATCCAAAGCTGCGGATCGAAGGGATCCTTCTGACGATGGTTGATGTAAGAACCAATAATGCCAAAGAGATTGCCAGTCTGATCCGTGAAACGTACGGCAGCCGGTTGAAGGTATTTGATGTCGAGATCCCGAGATCTGTCCGGGCGGCGGAGATCAGCGCAGAGGGTAAGAGTATCTTCGCCCACGATCCCGGCGGAAAGGTGGCCGCGGCTTACAAAAAACTGACGAAGGAGGTGATCCGCGATGCCGAAAAAAGGCGCAAACATCAGCTTGAGCAGCTACGATGACATTTTTGAAACGGATGAAAGCCGCGCGGACGCCCAGCTGGAGCGGGTTCAGAAGATCCCGATCAGTGAACTGGTGCCCTTTAAGGACCATCCCTTCAAGGTGATGGATGATGAGGCGATGCTGAGAACCACAGAAAGCATTGCTCAGTACGGTGTTCTAACACCGCTGATCGCAAGGCCGCTGGAAGATGGAACCTATGAGATCATCTCCGGTCACCGCAGAGTCCATGCAGCACAGGTAGCAGGCCTCACTGAAGTGCCAGTTATTGTCCGGGATATGGATGATGACGCTGCAACCGTGCTGATGGTCGATTCCAACCTGCAGAGAGAGCATATCCTGCCGAGTGAGCGGGCATTTGCTTATAAGATGAAGTTGGAAGCGATAAAACATCAAGGAGAAAGAACAGATTTAACTTCGGACCAACTTGGTCCAAAGTTGCCAGCGGCAGGAAAAGTAGCGCAAGAGGCAAAGGATAGTATGACACAGGTAAAGCGCTATATCCGCCTCACCTACCTGATTCCTGAACTCCTCAATCTGGTCGATGAAAAGAAAATCTCCTTTAACCCGGCCGTAGAGCTCTCCTACCTGAAACCTACTGAGCAGGAAATGTTTCTTTCTGTTATGGAATGGTCGCAGAACGCACCCTCCCTCTCACAGGCCCAGCGCCTGAAAATACTCAGTCAGGAAGGAAAACTCACCCCGGATGCCATGCGTGAGATCATGAATGAAGTAAAGAAAGGGGATCTGGAACGGGTAACATTTCGGAATGAGACCCTACGGAAGTATTTCCCCCGTTCCTATACTGCGCAGCAGATGCAGGACCAGATCATTAAGCTTCTGGAACAGTGGCAAAAGCGGAAGCAGCGGGACCAGGAACGGTAAAGGGACTCTTAATGCATTTCACCGCCTGTATTTTGCCACTTACCTTAAATGCTGAGACAAGCTTTTCAATATCATGTATGATGACATCATCAAAGAGAAAGAAAGGGGGCTGGGGCATGAAGGTAAGTGTAGATA